>Ga0126377_10000451_pt1 | contig 24778 bp, 14 predicted proteins | sample PanSoiMetPlot_22_FD_92647 | JGI IMG/M metagenome (GOLD analysis project Ga0126377, IMG submission 92647) | Tropical forest soil microbial communities from Panama - MetaG Plot_22 | ecosystem: Environmental > Terrestrial > Soil > Tropical forest > Bulk soil | place: Panama | collected 2016-02-17 | reverse complement strand
CTCGCGGCCTCGGGCGCGCTCGCAACCGGGCTCGGGCGCGACGGCGAGCCTGCCAGCGGGGCCGGGCTCGCGCTCGCGGTTGCGCTCGCGGACGGCGGCGTGCCCGGTGTCGGGCTCGGTGTCGGCGCCGGACTCGCCGGCGCGGCCGACGCAGGGTTCGCGCCCGCGGTCGCCGAGTCGCTCGCCGCGGTGCTCGGCTTCGACCCCGGAGCCGCGGTGCTCGGCTTCGACCCCGGCGCCGCGGTGCTCGGCTTCGACCCCGGAGCCGCGGTGCTCGGCTTGGACGCCGCGGTCGCGGGAGGTGTGGGCGCGCTCGGCTCGGGGGTGGGCGCGGAGCGCGAGGGCGGAGCCGACGGTGACCTGGCGGCGCCCGCGCGAGCGGGCGGACGCGCGGCCGGCGCGGCGCGCTTCGACCCGCCGCCGGGGCCGCCGGATGAGCCGGACGCGAGCCGGCGCTCCAGCTCGACCAGGCGATCGACCAGCTCGCTGATGGGCGGCACCGAGTCGAGCGCGGCCAGATCGATGAGCGCCAGGTCCACCACGATCCGCGGCTCGGGGCTGTCGGCCAGGTCCTGGCATGCGCGCATAATGCGGTCGCACATGAGCCGGACTCGCTCGGGCTGGAGCTCGCGGCCCAGCCGGGCCAGCTCGGCCTGCTCCTCGGCCGAGCCCTCGATGATCTTCGCATCCACCTGGGCCACGGCGATGTCGTGGAGCACGCGGGTCAGCGCGCGCGCGACCTGCACCTCGTCGAGGCCGCGCGCGACCGCCGAATCGACCACCTCGAGCGCCGCGCCGGCGTCGCCGCGGGCCAGCGACTCGACCAGCGAGCGCACCAGCGCGCGGTCGGCCACACCCAGCACCTCGGCGACCTGCGCCTCGCGGATCTCCTGACCGCCGACGTACGAGATGACCTGATCGGCCAGCGACAGCGCGTCGCGCACCGACCCGCCCGATTCGCGGACCAGGAGATCCACGGCGGCCGGCTCGACCGCGAACTCCTCGCGCTCGAAGATGCCGCGCAGGTGCGCGGCCAGCCGCGCGCCCGGGACCAGCTTGAAGTCGTAGCGCTGGCAGCGCGACAGGATAGTGACCGGCACCTTGTGCGGCTCGGTCGTGGCCAGGATGAAGGTGACGTGCGGCGGCGGCTCCTCGAGCGTCTTGAGCAGCGCGTTGAACGCCTCCGTCGTCAACATGTGGACCTCGTCGATGACGTAGACCTTCTTGCGCATGGCCGCCGGCTGGTACTTGACCGCGTCGGTCAGCTCGCGGATGGCGTCGATGCCTCGGTTGGAGGCGCCGTCCATCTCGTAGTAGTCGACCGCGGTGCCGCCCGCGATCGCCACGCAGGGCTCGCACACGCCGCACGGCTCGGCGGTGGGGCCCTGCTCGCAGTTGAGCGCCTTGCCGAGCAGACGCGCGAGGGTGGTCTTGCCCACGCCGCGCGGGCCGCAGAGAAGGAAGCCGTGGTGCACCCGGCCGTGGCGGAAGGCGTTGGCCAGGGTGCGGGTCACATGCTCCTGGCCGACCACCTCCGAGAAGGCCTGAGGACGGTACTTGCGCGCGAGGACGAGATACGACATGGCGGGTCGGGTCCGAAGTCGTGCGGTCCGGAAAGAATAACGGGGGCGAAGATGTCGCCCCCGTTATAGCAAAGGGTGGCCCCAGGCACCCGCTCGGTCCGCTACCGTTGCTCCCTTCCGGGCCTGGCGGGGTTCACGGACGTTGCGTCACCCGGGACCGCAAATCGAGACGTCACCAGCCGACGGTTCCCGACGGGGAATCGTCGCGCCCTCCGACGGGCGAGCCGTGTCGAGCCGCGTCGAATCGGACGAGATCGAATCGGATCGGATCGAAGCTCACCCGCAAGGTCGGATGGGTCGGCGTGGCGATCGCGTGATGGTTGAGCGGAGAGGGCGGGATTCGAACCCGCGGTACCTTTCGATACACACGATTTCCAATCGTGCACCTTCGGCCTCTCGGTCACCTCTCCGAGATCATCGCGCGGGAATCGGCGCGGGCATCGCGTGATGGCCCGCGCAGCGGAGAGGGGGGGATTCGAACCCCCGGTGGGTTGCCCCACACTTGATTTCGAATCAAGCACCTTCGACCTCTCGGACACCTCTCCTGAAACTTGTCACCGCCGATCGGAGGCCCGCAGCGCCCCGAAGAACTCGCGCAGGAGCGCGCCGCACTCCTCGGCCAGGACCCCGCTGGTCACCTCCACGCGGTGGTTGAGCCGCGCGTCGGTCGGGATCGCGTAGAGCGTCGCCACCGCGCCCGCCTTCGGGTTGACGCATCCGTACACGAGGCGGGCCACGCGCGCGTTGACCAGCGCGCCGGCGCACATCGGGCACGGCTCCTGGGTCACGACCAGCGTGCCCTCCACGCGCCAGTTGCCGATCGCCTGGCTGGCCTCGCGCAGGGCGAGGATCTCGGCGTGCGCCGTCGGATCCGCGGTCGCCTGCCGCCGGTTGTGCCCGCGGCCGATGACGCGACCGTCGCGCACCACCACAGCGCCGACCGGCACATCGCCGGCGCGCGCCGCCCTGGTTGCCTCGGCCAGGGCCTCGCGCATGAGCGCTTCATCCTCCAACAAGGGCTCGAACACGGGCATCTCCATCTCGAACACGGAATCGCGAGAGGTTGTCTCGGGCGGATCCAAGAGGACTCGAACCTCTAACCCCCGGTTCCGTAGACCGGTGCTCTATCCATTGAGCTATGGATCCAGGTTAACGCCCCGGCGCGTCTGGCGGAGAGGGAGGGATTCGAACCCTCGGTGCAGGTTTACCCCACACGCCGGTTTAGCAAACCGGTACCTTCGGCCTCTCGGTCACCTCTCCAGACGCGGCTCGCCACACCGTCTGGTGTCGTCATCTATTCAGTTATCAGTCGTTCGTGACTGGCGGAGGAGGAGGGATTCGAACCCCCGGAGCTTGCGCTCGGCGGTTTTCAAGACCGCTGCCTTCGACCACTCGGCCACTCCTCCGGACCTCGCCGGAGGCTCAGCATTCGGGGGAGTATAGGGATCGGTCGCCGCTTGTAAAGCCTTCTCGGCACAAGACCAGCGGCCTGCGCGCGCCTCAATCGCGGCCGCGTCGCCACAGCTCGAAGCCGGCCACCGCGCCGGCGAGCAGCAGCACCCCGGCCGCCAGCCGGGGCGACGACGCGAGCGCCGGGCGGAAGAAGCCCGCCCCACGAACGACGAGCTCGAGCCCGCCGAGCGCGACCACCCCGGCCAGCAGCGAGCCGCCGGCCAGCTGGTCGAGCTGGCGCACGGCCGGCGTGCTCGGCCACCGGCGGCGAAAGCCGCGCGCGAGCGCCACGACCAGGCCCGCGCTGCCGGCCGCGGCGAACGACGCCACCAGCCAGCGCTCGGTGATGCTGAAGGCCGCGCCGGGACGCAGGGCCGAGAGGCCGGCGCCGAGGAGCGCGGCCAGGTAGAGCGCCGCGGTGACCGCGACGCCCGCCATGAGCGCGATGGCCAGCGGCCGCGACGTCCGGGCCCACTTGACGATCTCGTCGGCGACGGCGCCGGACGCCGCCGCGGCGGCCGCGGCGGCCGTGGACGACGCGATCGATCCGCCGGCGAGCGACCCGGGCGTCGAGGTCGCGACGGCGACGGGCACGGCGTCGAACGCGGCGAGCTCTGCCTCCAGCTCCAGCGCGCTCTGCGGGCGGGCGCGCGGATCGCGCGCCATGGCCCGCTGGATGACCGCCTCGACGCCGGCCGGGATGGACGCCACGATCTCGCGCGGGCGAGCCGGCTCCTCGTGGAGCAGGCGAACGAGCGGGTTGGTCGCCGAGGTCGGCCCGTAGGGCAGCTGCCCGGTCACCATGCGGTAGAGCACGGCGCCGGCCGCGTAGATGTCGGCCAGCGGGCCGGCCTCGGCCGCCTGCTGCGCCTGCTCCGGCGCCATGTAGGCCGGCGTGCCGACCACCGCGCCGGTGCTGGTGAGCTCGCGGTCGCCGGTCAGCTTGGCGACGCCGAAGTCGAGGATCTTGGCGGTGAGCGCTCCGTCCGGATGCCGCGCGAGGAACACGTTCGACGGCTTGAGGTCGCGGTGGACGACGCCGACGGCGTGAGCGGCGGCCAGGGCGCGGCAGATCTGGCGGACGATCGGGATCGCCTCCGCGGCGGTCATCGGGCCGCCGCGCGCCAGCGCGTCCTGGAGGTCCTCGCCGTCGAGCAGCTCCGCCACGATGCACGGGCGCCCGTCGGACGTGCGCTGGAGGTCGAGCACCTGGACGACGTGCTCGGAACGGATGCGGCTGGCCGCGCGCGCCTCGCGCTCGAACCGGGCCAGAAGCTCCGGCCGCCGCGCCAGGTGCTCGTGGATCACCTTGACCGCGTAGCGGCGGTCGAGGAAGAGGTGCTCGGCCTCGTAGAGTCGGGCCATCCCGCCCTCGCCGAGGACGCTGCTCAGCCGGTACGAGCCGCCCAGGATCGCGCCGAGCAGCGGGTCGGCGCCGGCCGCCGCGCCGACCAGACCGAGCGGCGTCGCGTCGCGCGGGCAGACGGCGTAGTCGGCCGGGAACCACCCGCCGCACTTGGGGCACTGCCTGCCCGACTCGCGCGCCGCCGGGTCCGCCGTGATGGTCGCGTCGAAGGCCGAGGGTCTCGACGGCGATTGCTCGCGCATCCACGTCGAGAGTACCCGGCCGGCGCCGCGTCAGGTCGACCTCTCGCCCGCGCGCACGGACGGGTAGGGAAACCCGCGCCCGCGTCACGGAACCACGGGGCGACCGCGTCGACTCGGGCGCTGGCCACGTCCGACGCGACGGTCGATCACCGCGCCGCAAACCGGGTCGCGCGACCAGATCGCCCCGGGCGCTGGCCACGTCGTCGTCAGGCGGGAGCGGAGATGCGCTCGAGGCCGCCCATGTAGGGGCGCAGGGCGGGCGGGATCGCGACGGCGCCGTCGGCCTGCTGGCACTGCTCGAGGATCGCCACGATCGTGCGACCGATGGCCAGGCCCGACCCGTTCAGCGTGTGGACCAGGCGCGGCTTCTCTCCCGCCGCCGGGCGGTAGCGGATCCTGGCCCGCCGGGCCTGGAAGTCCTCGCAGTTCGAGCAGGACGAGATCTCGCGGTAGGCGTCCTGGCCGGGCAGCCAGACCTCGAGGTCGTAGCTCTTGCTGGCGCCGAAGCCGAGGTCACCGGTGCACAGCGCCGAGACCCGGTAGTGGAGGCCCAGGCGCTGCAGGATCTCCTCGGCATCGCGCCGCAGCGACTCGAGGGCGTCGTAGCTCGCCTCCGGCTCGGTGAGCTGGACCAGCTCGATCTTGTCGAACTGGTGCATGCGGATGAGGCCGCGCGTGTCCTTGCCGTAGCTGCCGGCCTCGGCGCGAAAGCAGGCGGTGTACGCCGTGTAGCGGATGGGGAGGCTGCCGGGATCGAGGATCTGCTCGCGGTGGAGGTTGACCAGCGGGACCTCGGCGGTGGGCGCGAGGAAGTACTCGCTCTCGCCCGCGGTCTTGAACGCGTCATCCTCGAACTTGGGCAGCTGGCCGGTGCCCTCGAGCGCGTGGCGGCGCAGGAGCGTCGGCGGCCACACCTCGGTGTAGCCGCGCTCGATGTGGCAGTCGATCATGAAGGAGAGCAGCGCGCGCGACAGGCGGGCGCCGGCGCCGCGCAGGACGCAGAAGCGCGCGCCCGACATGCGCGCCGCCGCCTCGAAGTCGAGGATGCCGAGCGCCTCGCCCACCTCCCAGTGCGGGCGAGGCGCGAAGTCGAAGCCCGGCCGCTCTCCCCAGGTCGACACGACCTGGTTGTCGGCCTCGCCGCCACCCACCGGCACCGACGCGTGCGGGGCGTTGGGGATGAGCATGAGGATGCGCTCGGCCTCGGCCTCGAGCTGGCCGAGCTCTGCCTCGCCGGTCTTGATGCGCTGGGACAGCTCGCGCAGCTGGTCGCGGGCGGCGCCGAACTCGGGCGACTTCTTGTCGAGCCCGGCCATGTGCTGGTTGGCGGAGTTGCGCTCGGAGCGCTGCTGATCGAGGCCCTGCTGCACGGCGCGGCGGCGCCCGTCGACGTCGCGCATGCGATCGACCAGCGAGGCGACCTCGGAGCCGCCTCTGCGCAGGACCTCATCGAGGCGCGCAATGTCCAGCATTTTGATAACCTTTCCGGCAGTTGAAGACGCAGAGTACGCGCGCTTAACCGGCCCCGCAAGCCGCGGGTCTCCTTCCCCGAGCATGAGTGTCGCCCTGGCAGTGCCCCTCGACATGCGAAAGCTGGCCGAGCCGCGCGCGCGGAGGGAGGAGCGAGACGGGGTGGCCGCGGCGGTGGCCGAGCGCGACGCGGCGCTGATCGAGCGCTACCGGGCGGGCGATCGCAGCGCGTTCGACGAGCTGGTGCGGCGCTACCAGCGGCCGCTCTACTATCTCGCGCTGCGCTACGTGCGGGTCGAGGCCGACGCCAAGGACCTGGCCCAGCGCGCGATGGTCAAGGCCTACGGCGCGCTGGCCGGTTTTCGGGCCGACTCCAGCTTTCGCACCTGGCTCTATCGCATCGCGATCAATCTCTGCCTCAACCACCTGCGCGACCGCAAGCGCGAGGAGATGCGGCCCGAGCTGGGCGAGGCGCTGGCCGCGCCGGCGTCCGGCGGCGAGCGCGCCCTCATCGACCGCGAGCGCGGCGCGCTCCTGCGCGACGCCATCGCCGAGCTGCCGCCCAAGCAGCGCATGGTGCTGGAGCTGCGCATCTACGACGAGCTGCCGTTTCGCGAGGTGGCGGAGCTGGCCGGCTGCACCGAGAACTCGGCGAAGGTGAACTTCCACCACGCGGTCAAGCGGCTGCGGACCATCATGGGCGGAGGCACGCCGTGAGGCGGCGTGGCAGGAGCGCGGAGCCGGCCGAGCTGCTCGCGGCGCACGCCGCCGGTGGGCTGGACCCCGAGGAGGCCGCGAGGGTGGAGGCGTACGTCGCCGCGCATCCGGCGGCGCGGGCCGAGCTCGACCAGATCGCGCGCGCGCTGGCCGAGGTGCGCGCGGCCGAGCCGCGCCTCGCCAGCGCCGAGCCCGACTGGGATGCGATGGCGCAAGAGATCCGCCGCGCGTGCAACGACGAGCCGGATGCGCCGCCGCCGGGATGGAAATTCTGGCGCTGGCGAGCGACCCGGCCCGCCGCGCTGGCCGCCGTCGGTGGGCTGGCCATCGCCGTCGCCATCGTGGCGCTGGCGCGCAGCCACGAGGGCGCGACGGTGCCGGCGGGGGACGAGGCGGCCAGCGCGCGCGCCAGGGCGGACGCGAGCGCCGCGGCGGCCGAGGTGGGCTCGGACCGCGGCGACCGCGGCGACCGCGGCGATCGGGGTGATCGGGGTGATGGCGACGACCGCGGCGATCGCGGCGACCGCGGCGACCGCGGCGATCGCGGCGATCGCGCCCGCGACGGCGCGCCGGGCGCGGCCGCGCTGGCCGACCTGAGCGGCGACGAGCTCGATCGCCTCGAGCGCACCCTGGACCAGGACGAGCCCGAGGAGGCGTTCGTGGCCGATCTCCTGGCCGCGGGCCGCGCCGACCCGGGCTCCGCGGATGTCGCAGAGATCGATCCGGCGATGGCCGAGCGCGCCGCGGCCACCGACCCGGCCGGAGCCGCGGCCGACGCCGACTCGGACGAGCCGGCCATCGACGCCTTCGAGCCGCCCGACGATCTGCCGATCGACGAGCTGGCCGACCAGCTCCCGGACGACGCCATCGACGCCATCGATCGATTCCTGGCGGAGGTACACGCCGGGTGAACCGGCGCGGAGCGAACATGAAGGACCGGCTCCTGCTCGTGTCGATCGCGGCTCTCGTGCTGGCGGCCACCGGCGCTCCCGCGCTCGCCCAGCCCGGGGCGCAGCCGCCCGGGAAGACCCGGCCCACCGTCGAGGGTGGCCCGCCTCGCGCGGGCTCCGGGCCAGGCGGACCGACCAATCCGCGCTGGACGGCGCGGAGGGAGCGGCTGCGCCAGCGCATCCGCGCCATGCGCGCCTGGTACCTGACCGAGCAGCTCCAGCTCGACGACACCACCGCGGCGCGCCTCTTCCCCATCCTCGGCCAGTTCGACGACGAGATGGAGGCGCTGCGCCAGCGCGGCAGGCAGCTCCGGCGCGCGCTGCGGCGCGAGACCGACTCGCCGCGGCCCGATCCGGCCGCGGTCAACCGGCTGGTCGACGCGCTGCTCGTCCACTACAGTGACCTCTACCGGGTGCAGCGCGACCGCTTCACCGCGGTGCGCAAGGTGGTGACGCCGGCGCAGAGCGCGAAGCTCCTCCTCCTCCTGCCGCGGATCGATGACGCCATCCGCCGCCAGATCCAGCGCGCCGTGGGCGGCGGCGGCAAGGGCAACGGGCCCGCCATCGACGATCCGTTCCGCGGGCCCGAGCGCAAAAATCGCGCGCGCCGGCAGGCCGCCCCGCCCGACGATGAAGCGGAGCCGTTCCAGGATCCCTTCTGATCGCAGACCGCGTATGCTCTTCGAGCTGAGGGGTTCGATACCGCTGGGCTTCTGGCCGCGGGGAGGTGCTGGCTCTCTCTCGTCGCGGGCGGGGGTCCGGGGTCAGGCCGTCCGGCGTGACGGCGACGGGGTTCGGGATCGTGGACAGAAAAAAGCAGGGGACGGGGCCGGAACAGGACGACGTCAGCGCGGTCGACGAGGCGTGGCAGAAGCTGTCTGACGGCGACCTGGTCGAGCTGAGCGAGCTCGCCGAGGCCGAGGAGGATGAGGGACCTGGCGAGCTGGCGCCGGTTCCGCCGCGGCCCAAGCGCGCCTCGCTGCCCGATCTGCTCGCGCCGGTCGGTCCCACCTCCACCCGCGCCGCCGGCAAGGCGGCCAGCCGCCGCACGCTGACCGATCTGCCGGCCCCCGTCGGGCCGGTGCCGCGCAACAGCGTGCCCGATCTGCTGGCCCCGGTCGGGCCGCAGCCGTCGAGGCCGCATGCGGCGGCGCCGGTCGCCTCGCCGTCGGCCCAGGCGCGCGCGCCGGGCGCGGAGGCTCCGGGCGCATCCGCGACCGGCGCCGGGGCGGTGAGAGAGAGTCGCGCCGCACCCAGGCAGGCTGCGCGGTCCGCCGCCCGGCCATCCGCGCAGTCGCCGGTTCCGCCGGCGGCGCGCCAGGCCGCCGAGACCCAGCCGCCGCTGTCGCGACACGCCGAGACCCAGCCGCCGCTGTCGCGACACGCCGAGACCCAGCCGCCGCTGTCGCGACACGCCGGGACCCAGCCGCCGCTGTCGCGACACGCCGGGACCCAGCCGCCGCTGTCGCGACACGCCGGGACCCAGCCGCCGCGCTCGCGACAGGCCGCCGAGACGCCGGACGTCGCGCGACAGGACGCCGAGAGCGCCCCGCCGCTCGCGCGACAGGCCGCGTCGATGCCCATCGCGCTGCCGGACGACATCGATCTGCCCGCGCCGGTCGGGCCGATGGGGACCAAGCAGCTGCCGGATCTGCTCACGCCGGTCGGGCCGGCATCGAACAAGGGCCCCACCGATCTGCCTGCCCCCAAGGGCTTCTTCGACGACGGCGTCCAGCCCAAGGCGAGCACGGTGTCCGAGCTGCCCGCGCCCAAGGGCTTCTTCGACGACGGCGTCCAGCCGCGCCTGGGTGGGCCCGGCGCCGAGCCGCCCGCCGAGCCCGGCGCCGAGCCGCTCGACGTCGACTTCTTCGAGCTGGCCGAGAGTCCGTCGCGCGCCGCCCGACTCTCGGCGATGGAGCCGCCCCCCGCCGCGCCGCCCGCCCTCGACCTCGGCGATCCCATCGGCTCCGCCGGCGTCAACCGCCCCTTCGGGCTCGACGCCGACGATCTCGACCTCGGGCGCGCCGACGTCACGCCGACCCCGCTGCCGCTGCCGCTCGAGCTGAGCGATGCCCCGCTCAGCGGCGAGGACCGCGCGCCGCGCTCGCGCACCTCGCGCCTCGAGCTGGAGATGGGGCCCGGCGAGGCGCCGCCGCCCGCGCCGCCACCCGCGCCCGCGGCGCCGGGCCTCACCTTCGGCCGCCCGAGCTCGGTGATGGATGCGGTGCGCGCACAGGCGGCCATGCCGGGCCAGGACCCGTTCGCGCCCACGCGCGCCGCCGGTCACCTGCTCACCACCGAGATCCGCCTCGAGGTCGATCCGATGCCGATGCCGGGGGCGCCGCCGCTTCCGCCCACGGTGACGGCGAAGAAGACCACGACGGCGCGGGCCCGGGTCGCGCCGCGCAAGCGACCTCAGAGGCGATCGGCGGTGGCGGCCCGGCGGCGGCTCGTCCTCCTGGGCAGCACGCTCCTGGCCGCCGCGGTCGCCGCCGCCGGCTACACGGCCTGGAGGTCGTGGAAGAGCGAGAAGTCGCGCGATGAGCGGGCCGAGAGCGAGCTCCTCCAGGTCGCCAAGCTCCTCGACGACGATTCGCCGCGCCACTGGGAAGAGGCCGCCACCATCGCCAGGGGCATCTCGGGCGCCGACGACGGGAACCTCGAGGCGCTCGGGATCGTGGCCGAGGCCAGCTTCGCCGCCGCGCTCGACGAGAGCCCGCAGGCGCAGGATCGCATCAAGGAGGGCGACCGCGTCCTGGCCACGCTGCGCGCGCGCTCGGCCCGCGGCCCGCACGCCGGCAAGGCCGAGGCGCTGCGCGACGTCCTCAGCACCAACTTCGCCGGCGCGGTCAAGATCCTCGAGGACCTGCAGCGCACCGCGCCCATGGACCTCGACGTCGCCCTCTACCTCGGCTGGGCGCTCGCCGCCCAGGAGCAGCACGGCAAGGCCGCCGTGGCCTTCAAGGCCGCGCTCGGGCGCGGCAAGCCCCGCATCCCGGCCCTCTACGGGCTCGCCCTGTCGCAGGTGGATCTGGGCGACAAGCAGGCCGCGACCAAGACGTTCGAGCGGGTCATCCAGACCAGCCGCGACCGCTACAAGCGCGATCACCTGGGGGCGCTCATCGGCCTGGCCCAGCTGGCGCCGGTCAGCGAGCGCGACAGCCGCTACCAGGAGCTCCTGGCGCGCCCGGATCTGGCGAGCGCGCCGCCGCGCGCGGTGTCGCGCCTGCGCGCGCTGGCCGGCGACGAGGCGCTGCGCGCGGGGCGCGTCGACCAGGCGCTGGCGCGCTACGGCGAGGCGCGCGCGCTCGATCCTCTCAACCTGCGCGCCTCGGTCGGGCTCGCCCTGGTGGCCGCCCGCGCCGGCGACCTGGATGGCGCGCGCAAGAAGCTGAGCGAGGTCCTGAGCGCGGCGCCCGATCACATCGAGGGCGCCCTCGCGCTGATCGAGGTGGCCATGGCCGAGAACCAGCGCGACGAGGCGGGCACGATCGTGGATGCCCTGTTCGCGCGCACGCCGCCCATCGCCAACGCGGTCCTGCTCGGCCGCGCTCACCTGGCGCGCGCGCGGGTGTACGAGACGACCCCCGACGCGGCGGTGCAGGGCAAGGCCGAGGCCGAGTACCGCGAGGCCATCGCGCGCGCCGATCAGGGCGACTTCGCCGCCTCGATCGGGCTGTCCGCCCTGCTCGTGCGGCTCGGCCGCAAGCCGGAGGCGCTCCAGGTGCTCGAGCCGATCCAGACCGCCGCCCACGAGGACGTCGACCTGGCCCTGACCCTGGGCAGCGCCTATCTGTCCGCCGGGCAGGCCGAGGTGGCGGCCGCGACGTTTCGCGAGGTGGTGGCCCGCCGGCCCGACGACGCCGAGGCGCGCTTCCAGCTCGGCCGCGCCTGCCTGGCGACCGGCAAGTTCGACGAGGCGGTCGACTCGCTGCGCCGCGCGTACGACATCGACCCGTCGCGCGAGGACATCGGCCTCGGCCTGGCGCGCACGCTCGAGGCGGCCGGCCGCGCGCGCGAGGCGGTGGCGATCTATCAGAAGATGCTGGGCGGCGAGCGCAAGCCGTCCTTGACCGTGCGCGGACAGGCCGGCCGCGCGTTCGCCCGGCTCGGGCTGGCCAGGGAGGCGGTCGCCCAGGGCGACGCGATCCGCGGCGAGGACCCGGCCTACCCGGCCGGGCAGTTCCTGCTGGGCGAGGCGCTCTTCGGCGCCGGCAAGTACGAGGACGCGATCAAGGCCTACCGCGAGGCGGCCCGTCTGGAGTCGGAGGCGCAGTACTTCGAGGCGATCGGGCGGACCAGCGAGAAGCTCGGCCAGCTCGACGACGCGCTGCACAGCTACGGCGAGGCGGTCGCGGCCGACCCGAGCTATCTGGCGCCGCGCCTGGGTCGCGGGCGCGTGCGGCTGGCCCGACGGGAGTTCGCGGTGGCGGTGAGCGAGCTCGAGGCGGCGCAGAAGGTGGCGCCGGCCAGCGCCGAGGTGATGCGCGACCTCGGCCGGGCGCACCTGGCGATGCGCGACATCGCGCACGCCGTGCCGCTGCTCGAGCGGGCCGCGGCGATGAACGAGCGCGACCCCGAGACGCACTTCGCGCTCGGGACCGTGTACTACGAGGCCGACCGCAGCAGGGCCGCGGTCCAGCACCTCTCGCGCGCGGTCGACCTGGCGCCGGAGAACGCGCCGTGGCGGGCGGAGGCCTTCCGCAAGCTCGGGTGGTCGCAGCGCGCCATCCACAACCGCGCCGGGGCCATCTCGGCCTGGCGCCGCTACCTCGCGATCGACCGCGTCGACGGGCCCGAGCGGCGCGACACCGAGCGGATGCTCATGCGGCTCGAGGCGCGGTAGGCGACGGCGCGAGGCCGGCGACACGCAGGCGCCACGGCGGGCAGCGCGGGCGGGCCGCGCGCTGCGCCGCGCTCACGCGGGTCGGCCGCTTCTCCGGGACGGTGGGCGCGCCTCGGCGCCGGGCCACTCTATAATCGGTCCGATGCCCGCCACGCCCACCAGTCGACTCACCGACCAGCTGCGCGCTCAGCTCGCCCGGGTCCGCTCGACCGGCCAGGAGGGGCTCGCGGTGGCGCGCATCCTCAGCCACGCCGCCGTGCTGCCCGCCCTGCGGCCGGGGCCCATGGCCGGGTTTCTCCGCTCGGTCGCGCGCGCCGTTCCCGGCCCACACCTCGCGCTGACCTTGCAGTCGCACCTCCGGCCGGCCGCGCCGATGGTGGCCGACGCCGAGCGCCGGCTCAGCTACGGCGAGTTCGAGCACGAGGTCAACCAGCTGGCCCACGCGCTGGTCGGGCTCGGCGTCGAGCCCGGCGACCGGGTCGCCATCATGCTGCCCAACTGCCTCGAGTTCGTGGTCGGCCTGAGCGCGCTGCCGCGCATCGGGGCGACCGCCGTGTCGATCGGCTATCGCCTCAAGGCCGGCGAGATCGCCTACATCCTCGAGCACGCCGCGCCCCGCGTGGTCCTCTACGACGCGCGCTACGCCATCGAGATGGACGCCGCGCGCCGCGCCGCCGGCGGCCCCGACGCCGCGCACCTCCTCCTGGTCGGCGAGGGCGCCGACGGCACGCCGTACCAGGCGGCGCTGGCCGGCCGGCCGGGCGACCGCGCGCCGGCGCGCCGCTCGCGCGACGCGGGCGGCGTCATCATCTACACCTCCGGCACCACCGGAAAGCCGAAGGGCGCGCGGCGGCGCTTCGCGAAGACGGGGCTGTCCGCGGTCGCCGACCTCATGCACCAGGTCGGCATGAGCCAGCGCGACCGCCACCTGGTGGTGTGCCCGCTCTACCACAGCGCCGCGCCGGCGTATGCGCTCATGATGATGACCCTGGGCGCCAGCCTGGTCGTGCGCGATCACTTCGATGCCGAGGACGTGCTGGCCACCATCGAGCGCGAGGGGGTGACCTCCACCTTCATGGTGCCGGTCATGCTGCAGCGCCTGGCCGCGCTCGATCCGTCGGTGCGCGCGCGCTACGACCACTCCTCGCTGCGCTGGGTCATGTCCGGGGCCGCGCCGCTGCCCACCGAGACCGCGCGCCGGTTCCAGGAGGCGTTCGGCCCGATCCTGTGGAACTTCTACGGCGCGACCGAGACCGGGCTGGTGACCCTGGGCGGCCCCGCGGACCACACGGCGCACCCCGGCACCGTCGGGCGCGCGCTGGCCGGCAACGAGCTGCGCATTCTCGACGACGGCGGCCGCGAGGTCGCGACCGGCGAGGTCGGCGAGCTCTACGTGCGCAACTCGATGCTCATCAGCGAGTACCACGGCGACGAGGCAGCCACGCGCGGCGCCATGCGCGACGGGTTCTTCTCGGTCGGCGATCTGGCGCGCATGGACCAGGCCGGCTTCGTGTACCTCGCGTCGCGCGTGCACGACATGGTCATCTCCGGCGGGGTCAACATCTATCCGGCCGAGATCGAGGACCACCTCCACCACCACCCGAAGATCCTCGAGGCCGCCATCATCGGCGTGCCCGACGAGGAGTGGGGCGAGCGGCTCAAGGCGTTCGTGGTGCCGCGGCCGGGCGAAGAGCTGTCCGCCGACGAGGTGATCGACTACTGCCGCGAGGGGCTGGCCGACTTCAAGCGGCCGCGCGAGGTCGTCTTCATCGACGCGCTGCCGCGCAACCCGACCGGAAAGGTGCTCAAGCGCGAGCTGCGCGGCGGATGACGGTGCCCGGCCGCCCACGGGCGCCGCGAGCGGCCGCGGCGCTGCTCCTCGCGGCCACCGCAGCCGCCGCGGCCGACCGGCCGGCGCGGGCCGCACCCCCGGCCGCGGCGCTGGCCCCGGTCGCCAGCGCTGCCGCGCGCGAGCGGACCGGCCTCGAGCTGGTCCCGTCCGACGCGGCCGTGGTGGTGCGCGCCGATCCGGCCGAGCTCGAGCGCATCGCGGCGCTGGTGCGCTCGTTCGGCGGCGACGTCGGCATGGCGGCCAACGCGGTCTCGCTGGCCAGCGCCAGCGCGCTCGGCTTCGACGCCCTCGCCGTCGCCGGCTGGCGCTCGATCGGCATCGACGCCCAGCAGCCGGTCTTCATCGCCCTCCTGCCGATCGATCCGGCCGCGCCGCGCGCCCTGTGGCACGCGCGCGCGGTGGCCCGGATCGCCGATCCGCGCGCCTTCGACGGCTGGGCCGCCCGCAGCCCGCTCCTCGCCGAACCGTGGCGCGCCGCGACCCCGGTGGTCGGCGCGCTCGGCGCGCTGCTCGGCATCGCCGGCGACGCGCGCGCCGAGGCGGCCGCCGCCCGCGCCCTCACCGAGCGCGGCACCCTGGCGGTCGGGATGTCGCCGCGCCTCGGCGCGCTCATGCTCGTGCGCCGCGACGGCGCCTACGCCGTGCTGGACGCGTTCGCGCTGACCGAGATCGGCCACCTGACCTGGCCGCGCGACGGGGCCGCCGTGCTCGCGGGGCTCGAGGCGGTGCAGCGCCCGACCATGGTCGATCGCACCACGGCCGGCACGGCAGCGCTCGGACGCCCAGGGCTGGTCTTCTGGACCCAGCCGGCCGGCCTGTTCGACGCCGCGATCGCGTGGAGCCGGCCGCCGCCCACCTGCGATGACTTCCGCGACCTGGCCGCCCGCACCGCCCTGGTCGACGCGTCCCTCGCGCTGCGCGTCGCCCAGCACCAGATCGCGCTCGACCTCCTCTGGGGCAGCCCGCCGGGCGCGCCGGTCACCGCCGCCTGGCCGCTCGCCGACGACGGGCTGATCGGACCGCCTCTGCGCGGCGGCGCCGTCCTGGCCGCGACCCTCTACCTGGCCGGCACCGCCCGCCTGCGCGCGATGCCGCGGCACAGCCTGGTCGAGGGCGGGTGGAACCCTCTGTGGCGGCGGGCGCGCAGCTGCGGCCGGACCGCGCGCGGCCTGCTGCTCGGCTTCGCCTGGCCCGAGGTCGCCGGCCAGTGGCTGGGCGAGGTGGCCGCGGTCTCGCCATCGACCGCGCGCGTGGTCGGCTCCGCGCGCAACATCGCCTTCGCCGCGCGCCGCGTCTCCGCCGAGGACCGCCGCGCCTGGCAGGCGGTCCTCGAGGCCTCGCTCGCGCCCGACGGCATGGGCCCGGCCGACGCGGTGCTCGACGCCGTGTTCGGCGGCCGGCGCCCCGTCCGCCGACCGCGCCCCCACCTCGCGTGGCAGGGCCGGTACCTCCACCCCTACTCGATCGCGCGCGGCCGGCGCGGCATCGTGGTCGGCGTCGCCATCGGCGACCGCGCGCGCCGCTGGCGCCTCGAGCAGCCGCTGCGCGCCCGCCGCGCCGGCCCGCGCACCCTCGCCCGCGCCGCCGGCGACGGCGCCGCCCTGCTCCGCCAGCTCGCGCCGGCCCTGCCTCCGCCCTGGCGCGCCCTCGCCGCCGCGGGCGCCACTCGGGTAGGCTCTCTCTCCATGATCGTCACCGTCCAGCCCGATGGAGTGCAAGTCTCGGCGACCGTCCGTCGCCGGTGACGCCCCTGCCGGTCCCTCCCGTGCGCACCTATCCGATCGTCCTCGGCACCGCCGGCCACATCGATCACGGCAAGACGTCGCTGGTCCGCGCGCTGACCGGCATCGACACGGACCGGCTCAAGGTGGAGAAGGAGCGCGGCATCACCACCGAGCTCGGCTTCGCCCACCTCGACCTGGAGGACATGCGCTTCGGCGTGGTGGACGTGCCGGGCCACGAGCGCTTCATCAAGTCGATGGTGGCCGGCGCGGTCGGCCTCGATCTGGTCTGCCTGGTCATCGCCGCCGACGAGGGCGTCATGCCGCAGACGCGCGAGCACCTCGACATCTGCCAGCTGCTCGGCGTGCGGAGGGGCGTCGTGGCCCTGACCAAGGTCGACATGGTCGACGCCGACTGGCTCGAGCTGGTCACCGAGGAGGTGCACTCGTACCTCGCGGCCAGCTTCCTGGCCGAGGCCGCGCTGGTGCCGGTGTCGGCGCGGACCGGGGCCGGGCTCGACGATCTCCGCCGCGAGCTCCTGCGCCTGTGCCGCGCGCTGCCGGCGCGCGCCGCCGACGGCACGTTTCGCCTCCCGCTCGACCGGGTCTTCACCATCCGCGGCTTCGGCACCGTGGTGACCGGCACCATCCTGGGCGGCCAGATCCAGGCCGGCGACCAGGTCATCGCTCACCCGCGCGGCATCGAGGCCAAGGTCCGCGGCATCGAGGTGCACGGCGAGTCGGGCGCGACCGCGCGCGCAGGCATGCGCTGCGCGCTCAACCTGTCGGGCGTGAGCCGCGACGACCTGCGGCGCGGCGACCTCCTGGCCCCGCCCGGCGCGCTCGAGCCCAGCCACCTCATCGACGCCCGCTTCCGCTACCTGTCCAGCTCGCGGGGGCCGCTCGGCCGGCGCAGCCGCGTGCTCATCCACCACGCCACCAGCCAGGTCATGGCCGCGCTGGTCCTGGTCGACCGCGAGCGGCTGGAGCCGGGCGAGGAGGGGCTGGTCCAGCTCCACCTCGACATCGCGACGCCGCTGGGCGCGCTGCCCGGCGATCACTTCATCGCGCGCGGCACCGTCGTCCAGGAGCACTACGGCACCACGCTCGGCGGCGGCGAGGTCTTGCGGGTGCACGCGCCCAAGCTGCGCCGCTCGTCGGCCGACGCCAGCCTGGTCCTGCACGCGCTGGCCGAGGCCGACACCGACCAGCGGATCGCGCTCGAGGTCAAGACGGCCGGGCCGGCCGGGCGCCAGCTCGGCCAGCTGGTGCAGCGAACCGGCCTGGCCCGCGCCGACATCGCCGCCGCGCTGGCCCGCCTGGTCGAGCTGGGCGACCTGGTGACGGCGGGCTCCGGGGACACCGCTGCCTACTGCCACGCCGAGGCGTTCGCCCACCTCGAGGAGCAGGCCCTGGCCCGGCTCGACGAGTTCCACCAGTCCCAGCCCGGCGACATGTCGCGCGAGGAGCTGCGCGCGCGCCTGCCCCGCGCGCTGCCGCCGCGCCTGTTCGACGAGCTGGTCGCCGCGCTGCTCCGGCGCGGCGCGATCGAGGCCGAGCGCGACGTCGTGCGGCGGCGGCGGGCGGGCGGCGGGCGCGCCGACCGCGCGGGCCCGGCGCCCGGGCTCGAAACCGACCTGGCCGCGCGCTTCTCGGCCTGGGGCCTGACCGCGCCGCGGCCCAGGGACGTGCCGGGCGAGGTGGGGGGCGACGCCGGCGCCGTGCGCGCGGCGCTCGACCGCCTGCTGGCCGGCGGCACGCTCATCAAGGTCAAGCCCGACTACTACGTGGACGCGGCGGCCCTGGCCGAGCTGCGCCGCCGCCTGCTCGCCCACCTCGACGAGCACGGGCAGATCACGCCGCTCGAGTGGAAGGACATCGTCGGCGGCTCGCGCAAGTACTCCATCCCGCTGGCCGAGCACTTCGACGCCGAGAAGGTCACGCTGCGCGTGGGCGAGATCCGCAAGCGCCGCGGCTGACCGGGCCCGGAAGAGGCGGTCAGAAGAAGATGACCGAGCTCAGCCCGATGAAGGGGGCGCTGCGAAAGCCGGTGTCGAGGTTGACGGTGAGCCTGGACGCCGCCTTCCACTGAAAGCCGGCCAGGAGGTCGACCACCGGGAGGACCGGCGGCAGGTCGGCCGGCTCGTCCTTCTTGACGGCGTTCGGGTCGACCATGCAGTCCTCCTGCAGGTTGTCCGAGCCGGCCGTGCAGGTCGAGTCGGTCTGCAGGATGTCGCCCAGCACGACACCGACGCCGAGCCCGAAGCCGCCGCGAAACGACAGCTTGTCGTTGAAGGGCGCGTTCCACAGGAAGGCCAGGTCGGCGGCGACCCACGAGAAGTTGTCGAAGTTGAAGTAGAGCGGCTGGTCGTCGGGCTCGTTGTTCTTGCCCAGCCAGAAGCCGTCGCGCGGGCTGAGGTTCTCGTACTCGAAGCCGAGCACCATCTCGAAGTTGCCCTTGCGCCGGGCGAGCTCGAGCCCGAAGCCGGGCTGCACCACCGAGCCCGACGCCTCCTCGACGAACAGCTCGAGCACGAACTTGGGCACGTAGACCGTGCGCACGCGCACCCCGATCCCGTACTCCGCGGCGACCCGCTTCTGGTGGTCCTCCACCGTCCGGTAGTCGTCGAACGCGCCCCCCTCGATGCCCTCGCGCGTCGGTCCCTGCGCGGGCCTGGCCGTCGCCGGATCGTCGCCGTCGGCCGGCGGATCGTCGTCCGACTGCCCGTAGGCCGGGGCGGCGGCCGCCCCCATCGCCAGCGACGCAGCCACCGCCGCGAGAGTTCCGCCGAGAGACAGCCGCATGGGTCCTCCCTGGTGGGCCAGTATACGGATATACTCGACGGCGTACGAGGTAGCCGTGCGCGCTTCCAGCCACATCGGGGCCGGCGGGCTCGCCCTCTCGTTCGTGTGCGCCCTCCTCGCCCTCACAGCCTGCAACGGCGGCGACGCCATGATCGGCGACGCATGCGGCGAAACCTCCGACTGTGATGAAGCGCTCCAGTGCCTGGAGCGCGTGTGTGTGGAGCGATGCCACACGCACGTCGACTGCGGGGACGGATATCGCTGCGAGCGCGGCGGCGAGTGCGAGCTGGTCGACTCGGCGTTCGGCGACGTGTGCGAGCGCGAGGTCGACTGCGGCCCGGGCCAGGCCTGCTCCCTCGACACCGTCGACCCCGACGAGAACGGCGCGCTGACCGGCACCTGCCAGGAGCAGGTGGCCGGCCTCCCCATCGCCGCCGAATGCCGCGCCGACGACGAGTGCCAGACCGGCATCTGCGCGCTCGGGCGCTGCACGCAGCTCTGCCGCCAGCTCAGCGACTGCCCGCCGGCCATGCGCTGCGCGTCGGTCCCGCGGCTGTTCGCCGACTCCGCGCCGCGCTTCAGCGCCTGCCTGCCGGCCCGCGGTGTCATCAGCCAGGACATCGCGATGTCGTCGCCTTCGGAGGTGGTGCGGGTCCCGGTCCCATCGAGCGCCCAGTCGTTCGCGCTGGTCGCGCAGCTCGATGACGACACGCAGCGGGTCGGGGCGGAGCTCGTGGTCGCGCCCGACGGCCGCGTGCTCTACGCAGAGCCGGCCACGCCCGAGGAATACTTCACGAACCCGATCCGCTACGAGCCCGGGATCGCGGTGTCGACGCTGTTCGTGTCGAACTCGACCGCCGTCGATGTCCAGGTCGGCGCCTACGAGGTGACGGTGAAGTCGGAGCTCCCGGACGGCGGCCCCGGCACCGCCGTACCGCACCTGCGCGCCTTCTACAAGCTCGACACGGGCGCCACCCTCGACGTCCACTTCCACTTCCTCAACATGAAGGGCCACCCGTGCTCGCAGGCCTTCGACGACGGTCGGCTCGACGCTGCGTCTGCGCGGGACTCGAACAGGTTCAAGGGCTACCTGGCGACCCTCGAGTCGGTGTTCGCCGACGCCGGCATCCACATCGGCGACGTCACGTACAGCGACATCGCCGGGCGCGCCGACCTCGACGGGATCGAGCGCGACCGGCCGGGGCCGCTGTTCGCGCTCGCCGATCACGACACCGGGGTCAACGTCTTCTTCGTGCGATCGATCGCGCCGGCCGGGGTCCAGGCCGTCGTCGGCGCCACCCCGGGCCCCCCGCGCACGCCCGGCTCGGCCGCCTCCGGCGTCGCGGTCGGCGTCGACACCCTGTGCTATCGCAACTGGAGCGAGCTGTCGCGCATCACCGCCCACGCGGTGGCTCGCCAGATGGGCCTGTACTACAACCGCGATCCCGACGGGCACCCCGACGCGATCGGCGACAGCGACGACCTGGCCAGCAACCTCATGTTCTTCGGCGACCTCGGCGGCGCGTCGCTCAGCAGCGGACAGCGCGAGGTGCTGCGCCGCTACCCGGGGCTGCGATGAGCGCGAGCCGCCAGAGCCGCAAGAGAAGGCGCACCACGGTCGCCGCCTCCGCCGCCTCGCTCGCGGCCTCCGTCGCGCTCGTGGGCGGGCTGCGATCGACCGGCCAGGCCGGCGTGGAGCGCCCCGACGACGGCGAGCGCTCCGCCATCGGCCACGCCGCGCTGCCGCCGACGCCCGCGCTCCCCGACGAGCCCCTGTCCGAGCTCCTGTCCGGCATCGAGTTCGTCCCCGACCGCAGCGCGTTCGACGGGCTCATGGGCGACGAGGCGCCCGATCAGCTGGTCGCCATCGCGGTCGGGGACGACGCAGAGCTCGCCGACGCCGGCCTGCGCATCCGCGCGTACCGGGCGCTCGCCCTGTATCCGTCGGCGGAGAACGAGGAGACCCTGCGCGCCGCCGTGGCCGAGCACGGCGCGGTGGCCCGCGGGGTCGACACGCTCTACGTGCGTGCGGCCATGGACGCGCTCGCGCGGGTCGCGCCCGACGATGCGGTCGACGCCATCGCGCCCATGCTGGCGCACCCGAGTCAGGACGTCCGCGCGGGCGCGGCGCGCGCGCTGGGCGCCACCGGGCGGGCCGCGGCCGAGCCGGTCCTGCGGGCGCGCCTGGCCGAGGAAACCGTCGAACAGGTGCGCGTGGCGATTGCCGATGCCCTGCGGCTGCTCGAAGGCACCGAGGGGACGAAGGAGGAGCCGTAGCGACGTGCTCCCACTCGCGGACTGGCCTTCGCCAACAGGTGATGTAATTTGTCGGGTCTGGCTTTCTCCTGTCGCGCCGGTCCTTGATAGGATCGACCGATCGCCACAGGAGGATCCTGCGTCCCGATCAGGCAGCGATGCGCAGTTGTCTTCTCTGCAAGAGCACGTACCCCGACGAGGTGAACGTGTGCCCGGTGGACGGCTCGACGCTCGACAAGCGCGCCGGTCTGGACGACACAGCCTCGATCGCTCCGCCTGAGGGCTCCATCCTGCCGTTCGCGCCGTTCGACCCGGCGGTCGACGGCAACGGCGAGCGCACCGACGCCACCCTGCCCCCGGTCGGGCCCGACGCGCAGGACGAGAGGACGCGGCAGGACCGCCCGGCGCACCGGCGGCTCCCGCCCCGCAAGAGCTCGACCCGCATGCCGGCGGCCAGCCCGGGCGTGTCGCAGACCTCGGAGCTGGAGCGAGACGACTTCTCGATGCTGCTGTCCGCCGAGCCGGGCGGGCCCCAGCTCGTGCCGCCCGAGTCGCGCATCGGCAAGGTGGTGGGCTCCTATCGCCTGCTCGAGATCATCGGGCGCGGCGGCATGGGCTGCGTCTACCGGGCCGAGCACGTGAAGCTCGGGCGCGACGTCGCGCTCAAGCTCCTGCGCGAGGACTACGCCCAGCGCCGCGACGCGGTGACGCGCTTCTTCCAGGAGGCGCGCGCGGTCAACCTCATCCGCCACCGCAACATCGTCGACGTCATCGACTACGTCGAGCTCGGCGACGGCAACGTCTTCATCATCATGGAGCTGCTCGCCGGCGAGAGCATGGGCCGGCTCATGCGCGGCACCATCGAGCTCGGCCGCGCGATCGGCATCCTGGCCCAGATCTGCGAGGGCCTGTCGGCCGCCCACGCGGTCGGCATCGTGCACCGCGACCTCAAGCCGGACAACATCATCATCGTCCGCTCGCCCGACGGCGGCGACCTGGTGAAGATCCTCGACTTCGGCGTGGCCAAGCTGGTCGACAAGGTCGCCAGCGATCCGGATCTCACGGCGGTGGGCGCGGTGATCGGGACGCCGGCCTACATGTCGCCCGAGCAGGCCGGCGGCCTCGCGGTCGATCCGCGCGCCGACGTCTACGCGCTCGGCGCGATCATGTACGAGCTGTTCACCCAGCACCTGGTGTTCCGCGCCGGCACGTTCGGCGAGTTCGTGCGGCGCCACCTCAACGAGGCGCCGCGGCCGCCGCGCGAGCTGCCCGGCTGCGAGGACATCGACCCCGAGCTCGAGGCGATCATCCTGCGCTGCCTCGAGAAGGGCCCCGACGCGCGCTTCCAGAACGCGCTGGCGCTGCGGGCCAGCTTGCTGGCCCTGCTGGCCAGGATCGAGGCTCGCGCGCGGGCCGAGAAGCCGCGCGATCCGTCGCCCGCGCGGGCCTGGGCCGCGGTGCCGGCGCCGGGGAGTGAGGCGCAGGTCGCGGCCAGGCCCAGCGCGGCCCGGCCGGCCGCGATGCCGCCGCCCATCCCGGCGGCCGCTCGCAGCGCCCAGATGCCGGTGGCGACGGTGCCGCCGGTGGCGACGGTGCCGCCGGTGGCGACGGTGCCGCCCGGGATGACGGCCGTGCCGGTTGCGCCCGCCGCGCAGGCCGCGCGCGTTCCGCGGCCGCCGCCGGACGTCGATGATGGCGCGGACGACCACGACGGGGATGACTCCGACCTCGACGAGGCGACCATCGAGGTGCCGCGCGCGGGCGCGCTGCGGCGGCCGGCCGTGCCCGACCCCTTCCAGGTGGGCAACGCGCAGCCGGCGGCGCGCGACACCGGCCCGCGCGACACCGGCCCGCGCGACACCGGCCCGCGCGACACCGGGCCGCGCCGCACCAGCGGGCGCGTGCCGCAGCAGAGCGCCGCCACCGCCGAGCCGCTGGCGTTCGGTACGCCCAGTCCATACAGCGGCCTGGCGCAGGATCTCTTGCGCCGCTCGGCGGTCGTGCCTGCCCTGCCGCCACCGGCGCGGTCGGGCACGATGGCCGCGCAGACCGCCGCGGCCACCCAGGACCTGTTCGACTCGCACAGCTTCGTGCCGGCGCCGCGCCGCGGTCGGCTCCTCTTCATCGTCGCGCTCCTGGTGGCCCTCGCAGCCGGTGGGGTCGTCTTCGCCCTTTCATCCGTGAAGGGAGACTCCGGTGAGCAGACGGCCAGAGCGCAGCCCGCGGATGTGGCGGCGGGGAGTCCGCGCGAGGCATCGGCGTCTCCGACGGCCCCGCGCGAGGCGGCCGGGCCGGCGGTCGCGCCGGTGGCCAGCCCGGTCGTGGCCCCGTCCCGCCCGCAGCAGCCGGCCGACGCGACCGGCAACACCGTCGACACCGTCGACACGGGCGACACCGACCGCGCGGGCGCCGCCGACCGCGCGGGCGACACCGGCGAGCACGCCCGCGGCGGCGGTGAGCGAGCCGAGACCGGCCACGCCGGAGCGGCCAGGTCGGTCACGCCGGTCCGGGTTCGCATCGTGTCTCGGCCGGTCGGCGAGCTCTTCGCCGCTGGCCGCCGCGGCGCGCTGTGCGAGACGCCCTGCGCCCTCACGATCAACCCGGGCGACGGCGAGTCCGATCTGCAGCGAGTCTACGTGGTGAAGCGGCCCGGCTACAGGGACCGCACCGTCAGCATCGACCTGTCCGATCCGCCGCGCCAGGTGCGCGTCGATCTCGAGAAGCTCCGCGCGTCGAGCCGCGGCGACCACGGCCGCCGGAGCGGCAAGGGCGCCGACGGTGAGGACCGGAGCGACGGCGCCGCCAGCGATGACAGCGGCGGCTCCGGCCCGGCCACCGACGACGACGAGTCGTCCGGCGACGCCGCCGAGGACAGCGGCGAGGACACGGGCAAGGACACCGTCAAGGGCAAGGACAAGGGCCGGGGCAAGGACAAGGGCGCGGCCGGCGACGAACCGGACGACTCCACCTTCAACCCGTTCAGCGACCCGAACCGCTCCGAGGACTGATCAGCCCCGGCCGCGTCGCTCGACACCGCTCCGCATCGCTCGGCGTCACTCTGCGTCGGGCCGCGGATTGATGCCGAGCGCGCGCATCTTCTTGTACAGGTGCGAGCGCTCCAGCTGCAGCTCCTTGGCCGTGTTCGAGATGTGGTGATCGTTGGCCGCCAGCGCGTCGAGGATGATGTCGCGCTCGGCCGCTGCCACCAGGTCCTTGAGCGCCATGCCGCGCCGGTACGATCCGCGCGCCGGCTTGATGCCCGGCAGCGCGTCGGTGACGTCCGCCTCGACGATGACCTCGGCGTCGCCGGTCAGGATGACCAGCCGCTCGATGAGGTTCTTGAGCTCGCGCACGTTGCCCGGCCAGTCGTACTGCATCAGCATGGTGACCGCGCCCGGCGCCATGCGCTTCTCGCGCCGGTCGTCCACCCGGCACACGTAGGTCAGGAAGTGGTCGATGAGCCCGGGCACGTCCTCGCGCCGCTCGCGCAGCGGCGCCAGGTCGATCGGCACCACGTT
>Ga0126377_10000450_pt1 | contig 24781 bp, 22 predicted proteins | sample PanSoiMetPlot_22_FD_92647 | JGI IMG/M metagenome (GOLD analysis project Ga0126377, IMG submission 92647) | Tropical forest soil microbial communities from Panama - MetaG Plot_22 | ecosystem: Environmental > Terrestrial > Soil > Tropical forest > Bulk soil | place: Panama | collected 2016-02-17 | reverse complement strand
GCCCGGCTCCTGAACCACAACTACATCGGAACCGAGCACATCCTGCTCGGGCTGATCCACGAGGGTGAAGGCGTCGCCGCGAAGGCGCTCGAGTCGCTCGGCATCTCCCTGGAGGCCGTGCGCGCGCAGGTCGAGGAGATCATCGGTCAGGGCCAGACCGCCCCCACCGGGCACATCCCGTTCACCCCCCGGGCCAAGAAGGTGCTGGAGCTGTCGCTGCGCGAGGCGCTGCAGCTCGGCCACAACTACATCGGGACCGAGCACATCCTGCTCGGGCTCATCCGCGAGGGCGAGGGCGTCGCCGCCCAGGTCCTGGTCAAGCTCGGCGCCGACCTGTCGCGCGTGCGCCAGCAGGTCATCCAGCTGCTCAGCGGCTACGCGGGCGGCAAGGAGACCGCGGGCGCCGGCGCGTCCGGCGAGGCCCAGCCGCAGGGCTCGCTGGTCCTCGACCAGTTCGGCCGCAACCTCACCCAGAACGCGCGCGAGGGCAAGCTCGACCCGGTCATCGGTCGCGAGAAGGAGATCGAGCGGGTCATGCAGGTCCTGTCGCGCCGGACCAAGAACAACCCGGTGCTGATCGGCGAGCCGGGCGTGGGCAAGACCGCGATCGTCGAGGGCCTGTCGCAGTCGATCGTCAAGGGCGAGGTGCCCGAGACGCTCAAGGGCAAGCAGATGTACACCCTCGACCTCGGCGCGCTGGTCGCCGGCTCGCGCTACCGCGGCGACTTCGAGGAGCGACTGAAGAAGGTCCTCAAGGAGATCCGCACCCGCGGCGACATCATCCTGTTCATCGACGAGCTGCACACCCTGGTCGGGGCGGGCGCCGCCGAGGGCGCGATCGACGCCGCCAGCATCCTCAAGCCGATGCTGGCCCGCGGCGAGCTGCAGACCATCGGCGCCACCACCCTCGAGGAGTACCGCAAGCACCTGGAGAAGGACGCCGCCCTGGAGCGGCGCTTCCAGCCGATCCAGGTCGCCGAGCCGACCGTGGCGCACACCATCGACATCCTCAAAGGCCTGCGCGACCGCTACGAGGCGCACCACCGCGTCACGATCACCGACGACGCGCTGGTCGCCGCGGCCAACCTCGCCGACCGCTACATCTCCGACCGCTTCCTGCCCGACAAGGCGATCGACCTGATCGACGAGGCCGGCAGCCGGATGCGCATCCGCCGCATGACCGCCCCGCCGGACCTGCGCGAGTTCGACGGCCGCGTCGCCGAGGTGCGGCGCGAGAAGGAGTCCGCCATCGACGCGCAGGACTTCGAGAAGGCCGCCTCGCTGCGCGACAAGGAGAAGACGCTCCTGTCGGAGAAGGCCAAGCGCGAACGCGAGTGGAAGTCCGGCGACATGGACGTCGTCGCCGAGGTCGACGAGGAGCAGATCGCCGAGGTCCTCAGCTCCTGGACCGGCATCCCGGTGTTCAAGCTCACCGAGGAGGAGACCGCCAAGCTGCTGCGCATGGAGGACGAGCTGCACAAGCGGGTCGTCGGCCAGGAGCCGGCGATCAAGGCGGTGTCCCAGGCGATCCGCCGCACCCGCGCGGGCCTCAAGGACCCCAAGCGCCCGTCCGGGTCGTTCATCTTCCTCGGCCCCTCCGGGGTGGGCAAGACCGAGCTGTCGCGCACGCTGGCGGAGTTCCTGTTCGGCGACGAGGACGCGCTGATCGCGCTGGACATGTCCGAGTACATGGAGAAGCACACGGTCAGCCGGCTGATCGGCTCCCCGCCGGGCTACATCGGCTACGAGGAGGGCGGCCAGCTCACCGAGGCGGTCCGCCGCAAGCCGTTCAGCGTGGTGCTGTTCGACGAGATCGAGAAGGCCCACCCGGACGTGTTCAACACGCTGCTCCAGATCCTGGAGGACGGGCGCCTCACCGACGCCCAGGGCCGCACGGTCGACTTCAAGAACACCGTGCTGATCATGACCTCCAACCTGGGCACCAGGGACATCGCCAAGGGCACCACGCTGGGCTTCACCGCCAAGCCGGACGCCAAGGTCGACTACGACCGGATGCGCAACAAGGTCCTGGAGGAGCTGAAGCGCCACTTCCGGCCCGAGTTCCTGAACCGGATCGACGAGGTCATCGTCTTCCACCAGCTCAGCCGCGAGGAGGTCAAGTCGATCGTCGACCTGATGATGCGCCGGGTCGTCGAGCAGCTGAAGTCCAAGGACATCGCGCTGGAGCTGACCGACCAGGCCAGGAACCTGCTGGCGGAGAAGGGCTACGACCCCGCGCTCGGCGCCCGGCCGCTGCGCCGGACGATCCAGCGCATGGTCGAGGACCCGCTCAGCGAGAAGCTCCTGTGGAAGGAGTTCACCGCCGGCCAGATGGTCATCGTGGACGCGCGCGAGGGCGAGGACGGGCAGGAGATCGTGTTCAACGCGGTCGACCAGTCCTCCGACGAGGACGTGCCCCCGGTGCCCCCGGTCGAGCTGGCCAGCCAGGGCAACGAGTAACTCCGCGCAGGGGGCCGGCGGAGCGTGAGGCGTCCTGCCGCGCGCGCGAACTGGGCATGCTCGTGTGCGCCGGCCGTGGGGTGGACGGGGACACGTCGGCGTTCCGGCCGCTGGCGGAAGCGCTGCAGTCGCTGGCGCGCGCGTCCCCGCTGCCCGGGCTGCCCGCCGCGTACCAGGCGGCGCTCGGGCGGCTGGTCCCGGAGTGGCGGCCCGACGGCTGGGACGACGCGGACTTCTCGCTGGTGCTGCTGGGTGAGGCGGTCCTGCGGCTGCTGGGGGCGCTCGGCGACGGCCCGGGCTGCTGCTGATCCTGGCCGACCTGCACTGGGCGGACCCCGAGACCCTCGCGGTCGTGGAGTACCTGGCCGACAACCTCGCGCCGAAGCCGGTCGCGCTGGTGTCCAGCGTGCGTTCCGAGCAGTCGGTCCCGGCGCTGCGACTGGTGCGCGCGCTCGCGGCACGCCGCTCGGCGAGCGTGCATGAGCTGGGTCGGCTGGACGAGGCCGAGGTGGAGCGGATGGCGCGTGCCTGCCTGCGCGAGGCGCTGGAGGTGATCGGCCGCGAAGCCCGCCAGCGGGACGCCCTGCTCGGCCGCGAGGACCAGATGCGCGAGCGCATCGGCGAGGCGCTGCGGCTGGCTGGCGGTGACCCCGAGATGGAGGCGTTCGCGCTGGCGGGCTGCGACGCCTACCTCGCGCTGCACCGCGAGGACCTCGACGGCGCGCGGCGCGTGTTCGAACGGGCGATGGAGATCACCCGCCGCACCGGCGGCCCGCCGCGGCCCTTCCGGGGGCTGTGGGCGCTGATGCGGGCGCTCGCCGGGGACGGTGGCGACGCCGCCGTCGCCGAGGTCGTGGCCTCGGGCGCCACGGTCAACCAGGGCGTCGCCGGGTACGTCGGCTACGCCGAGGCGGTCCTGCTGGGGCGGGCCGGCCGCGGGCGGGAGGCCGAGGCGGCGTTCGACCGGGCCGAGGAGCGGATGGCCGAGCTGCGGTGGTGGCAGCACGCGCGCCGCCTGCTCGCCCGCACCGGCGCCCGTGGCCGGGCCGGACTTGTCACGTTCGCCGCGGCACCCTGAGCCCATGTCCGAGGCTCCTGGTCGACCGGGCGACCCGCGTGGTCGTCCGGGTGCCCCGTCTCGGGGGGTTCGCGGGGGCCGTCCCCCGCGTGCAGTCGGGCTCCCGGCCGTGCCGGAGGCCGACCACCTCGAGACGGTCCGGCGGCAGGTGCTCGGGTGGTTCGGGCGCGGCGGCCGCGACCTGCCGTGGCGGGCGACCCGCGACCCCTACCGGATCCTGGTCGCCGAGGTGGTCACCCAGCAGACCCAGGCCGACCGCGCCGCCGCCGGCTGGGTCCGCTTCCTGGAGCGCTTCCCGGACGTGCACGCGCTCGCCGCCGCGACCCCGGCCGAGGTGCTGCGTGCCTGGCAGGGGCTCGGGTACAACCGCCGGGCGCTGGCGCTGCGGGCCGCCGCGCAGGCGGTCGCGGAGCGGGGCGCCTGGCCCCGGACCGTCGAGGAGCTGGCGGCCCTGCCCGGGGTCGGGCCGTACACCGCCCGCGCGGTCGCCTGCTTCGCGTTCGAGCGCGACGCCGCCCCGGTGGACACCAACGTCGCCCGCGTGCTCGCGCGCTCGCTGCTGGGCGGCGACCCCGCCGCGCTCACGCCGGCGCAGCGCCAGCGGCTCGCCGACGCCGCGCTGCCGCCGGGCCGGGCGTGGGCGTGGTCGTCGGCGCTGATGGACGTCGGCGCGGGCCACTGCCGCCCGCGGCCGCGCTGCGAGGGCTGCCCGGTCGCCGCGAGCTGCCGCTGGCGCGCCCTGGGCGCGGCCGCGCCCAGGGCGACGCCGCGCCGCCAGCAGCCGTTCGCCACCTCCGACCGGCGCTGGCGCGGCGCGGTCGTGCGGGTCCTTGCGGCCAGGCCCGAGGGACTGGACCAGGCCGCGCTCGCCGAGGCGGTCCAGGCGGCCGCGGCCGGGCGCGACCCGGGCTGGTTCCCGGCGCTGCTCGACCGGCTGGCGGCCGAGGGCCTCGTCGAGCGCGGCGGGGACGGCCGCCTGCGCCTGCCCACGTAGCGGGTCCGCCGCACGGGCGGGCCCGGCCCTCCCGCCGCTCAAGGGTCCTCCGGCGGCGGCCGGATGCGCCGCCCGCGGCCGACGTTGCCGACCAGCAGCGCCACCACGGTGACGAGGTAGAGCTGCCCGGTCAGCGCCTCGCTGACCGCCAGCATGCGGCCGAGGTCGGTGCGGGCGACGAAGTCGCCGTAGCCGACCGTGGTCAGCGACGTGAAGCTGAAGTACAGGTACTCGACGAGCGTCGCGCCCTGCGTGCCGGCGAAGAACGGGCCGCTGACCGCGCCGACCGTCGAGAACAGGTACGCGAAGGACAGCCCGAACAGCAGGTAGATGCACAGGGCGCCGAGGATCGTCGAACCCTGCACCCGCGGGTGGTGCACCAGCCGCCTGGCGATCACGACCGGGCTGGCGGCGGTGAGCAGCGCGATCTCCCCGCGGCTCAGGCCCTCGAGGCCCGTGCCGGAGCCGCCGACGGCGGCCAGGACGCCGCCGATCAGGCTGAGGACGACCACGATCGTGGCCAGGCGCAGCACCCGCCGGCTCGGGCGGGAGGTCCAGAAGGCGAACAGCGCCGTCGCGCCGCTGCTCAGCGTGACGAACACCCGGCCCCAGCGCTGGTCGCCGACCACGCCGGTCAGCAGCAGCGACACCAGGATCAGCAGGAACAGCAGCCCGTAGCTGTCCGGGCCGCGCAGCCGCTCGCCGAGCGACCGCCGCCTGCGGGCCGCGAACGGTGCGGGCTCGGCGCGCTCCGGCTGCGGGGTGCTCATGTCCGCCCCATGGTCGCACGGCCGCGCGGCACGGACGCGGCAGCCGTCCGGCGGCCCGCCGGCGCCGCCGCCCGCACCCGGGCGGGGCGGATCATCCCGTCGGGGTGATGCCCGCTCACCCGTGCCGCGGTGACCATGGCCGCGGGGGACCGGTCCAGGTCCTGTGCCCGTGCACGGACCCACGGAGGAGGCAGGCATGGCAACCCAACCCGAGCGGCTGCCGCAGGCGGTCGTCGACGCGGGCCGTCTGTGGGCCGGCGGCGTGGTGACCGCGATCGTCGCCGCGCTGGTCGCGGTCGTCGGCGTGCTCGTCGCCCGCGGGCTGCTGGACGTGCCGGTGCTCGCCCCGAGCGGCGAGGGCACGCTCGGCGACGCCAGCACGGCCGAGATGGCCGGGCTGGCGTTCATCGCCGCGCTGCTGGCCACCGCGCTGCTGCACCTGCTGATGGTGGCCGTGGTGCAGCCGTTGCGGTTCTTCGGCTGGATCGTCGCGCTGCTGACGGCGCTGGCCGTCCTGGTCCCCTTCCTGACCGACGCCGGGACCGACGAGCAGGTGGCCACCGCCGCCATCGCCCTGGCGATCGGCGTGACGATCGGCTCCCTGCTGTCCGGCGTCGCCCGCAGGTCCGTCCGGGGCCCGGGGCTGCCGCCGCCCCGGTAGCGGGCGCGCCGCCCCCGCCCCGGCCGGGGCGACCGGCCCGCCCGGTCCTGGCCCGTCGCGCGAGGAGGGTCCCGGTTCATGGGAAGGTCCCGCCGCCCGCGCCAGGGCCTCTCCCGGCGCGAGCGGCTCGACGCCCGCCTCCAGGCCGCGCTGGCGCGGGTGGAGCGCGCGCGGGCGCGCAGCCTCGTGGTCGACGCGCTGATGCGCGTCGTGCGCCGCGAGCGCCTGATCGCGGTCGGCATCCTCGCCGCGGCGCTCGCCTTCCGCGTGTTCGCCCTGATGATCCCGCTGGCGTACGTGCTCGTGGCAGGGCTCGGCCTGGGCGCCTCGCCCGCACCGGGCGTGCGGCGCGGCCGCGGGGAGCATCTGGGCGACCTCTTCGTGGAGTCGGTCAGCGCCGCCGCGCGCACCTCGGACCGGGGCCGCGTCCTCGCGCTGGTCCTCGGCGGCGGCGCGCTGCTGCTCGCCGGCTCGGCCGTGGTGGAGGTGCTGCGCTGGGTGCACCTGCTGGCCTGGCGCCTGCCCGCCCCACGCGGGCGCGGGGACCGCTGGGTGGCGCTCGCGCTGGTCGCGGGCGCGGGGCTGGCCGCCGGTGGATCGGCGCTGGTGGACAGGGCGCGGGCCGCGACGCCGGGGGTCGCCGCGGGGGTCGCCGTGACGCTCGCGCTGGTCGCGGCCCAGTTCCTGCTGCTGTCCACGCTCTGGCTGGGGCTGTCGTGGGTCATGCCGCGCCCGGCGGAGGTGCCGTGGACCGCGCTGGTCCCCGGGGCGATGCTGTTCGCCGGCGGGTTCCTCGCGTTCAACCTGGCCGTCACGCTGTACTTCGCGCCCCGGGCGGCCCGCGCGTCGGCGGTGTACGGGTCGCTCGGTGTCGCGCTGGTGCTGCTGGTCTCCCTGTTCCTGGTCGGGCGGCTGGCGGTCGCCGCGGCGGAGCTGAACGCGACCCTCTGGGAGCGGCGCCGTGGTGGCGATCGCCGGTAGGTCGCCGGGGCGCCTCAGCGCCGGGCGAACAGGCCGCCGTGCACGCCGACGTCGAGGATCGCTCCGAGGACCACCCACAGCCATCCCCCCCCGGTCACCCCGATGACCGGGCGCCAGGCGAGCACGTACATGAGGGTCGTGAACGGCAGGAAGGCCACCCCGAGCAGCGGCAGCAGGAAGCCGGTGAACGCCCGGTCCACCAGGTCGGTGAACAGCCACAGCAGGATCACGGCGAGCCGTGGGGAGAGGACGGCGAGGACGGCGAACAGGCATCCCATTGTTTGTCAGCTCCCCGGTAGCATGCCGAGCCCCTCCAGGAGCGCGGCCTCGTCCCAGTATTGGCGGAACCGCTTGATCCGGTCCCCTTGGAACTCGGCGACCAGGACGCCGCGCAGCTCCACGCGGCGGCCGGTCGGGTCGAGCCTGGTGCCGTGCTCCAGCTCGAGCGCGCCGCTGTGCGTCGCCGCGAGCCGCCACTCGGCGATCACCTTGTCGTCGCCGACGGCGTCCACGGGGTCGAGCACCAGCTCGACGTCGGAGAACGCGCCCGAACGCCCGCGCACGTCGGCCAGGAGCGCCTCCCGCGACGTCACGGTGGTGGTGGGCGACCACCCCTCCACGTCCGCGGTGCAGGCCCGCTCGAGCAGGGCCGCGTTCCCGGTCGCCGCGGCCTGGAGCGCCAGGCGCACGGTCGCGACGCGTTCGGCCGCGGTCATCGGAGCCTCCTGGCCGCCGCGGCGCCTGATGCCCTCCGCCGCCCGCCTCCCGCCGGCGGTCCGAAACTCCGTGAGCGCACCCGGCGGGCGTTCACAGTCCGAGCACCCGCGCCTTTGCGGCGGCGAACTCCTCGTCCGACAGCGCGCTCGACCGGTGGAGGCCTGCCAGCCGCTCCAGCACGGCGGTGGTCCCGGCGCCCGGCGCGGGTGGCGGGACCACCGCGGCGGGCGCCGCCTGGGCGTCAGTGGCCTGCCGGTCGCCGACGTCCTGCTGGGCTCGCCGCCGGCCGGCGCGGTCGGCGGCGCCCGCCGTCGCCCCCCCGGCCGCAAGGCGCAGCAGCGGACGCCGTGGGCGCAGGAACAGCGGCATCTCGCTCCCTCCCGTTCCCGTGGACGCTCCCGCGCCCAGTGTCCCCGCCGGGCGGGTGCCCCGGCCTCCCCCGGATCGGGTGATTCACCGGTGGCCGGGGTCCCCGGGCGCCCTGGGCAGCCTGCGCACCTCGACCAGCTCGAGCCCGAGGGACTGGATCCGGTCCAGCAGCCCGTACAGCGCAGCCTGGTCGCGGACCGGACCGTGGAGGACCGTCTCGACCGGCTCGACGCTTGCGGTCAGTCCCTCGAACGCGGCCATCAGCGAGTCGCTCAGGCGCCCCCTGACGCGGATCTCGAAGTTCCCTCCCCCCACAGCCACCGGCAACCCCTCCCCATGCCGTCGACGAAGGGTTCGGTGAAGCTGCCCGGACAGCCTCAGCCGGACCGGCGTGCTGCGGTCTCTCCCCTCCCCGTTCCGCATGGTCCTGTCACGGCGGGTGAGCGGTCGTCACCCGATGGGGGTGATTCGGGGGCGCCGCCGGCCGGGATCCGCCGGTCGGCCGCCGCCGGCGGGCGAATCACCCCCCGCGGGTGACGACCGCTCACCCCCGCCGGGGGGAGCATCCGGGCCAGGGGGGGCGGGCGGCGCCGCCAGGCCGGCCCGAGCCGAGAGGGTGGGCGCCCATGGTCACGACCCCGCGCACGCAGCCGGCGCCGCCGTCGCCGCCCGCCAGGAACATGGTCCTGGTGCGCGGCGGCACGTTCCTGATGGGCTCGGACGCGTTCTACCCGGAGGAGCGGCCCGTCCACCCGGTCACCGTGGACGGCTTCTGGATGGACGAGCACCCGGTCACCAACGCCGAGTTCCGGCGGTTCGTCAGGGCCACCGGCCACGTGACCGCCGCGGAGCGCCCGCCCGACCCCGCCCAGTACCCGGGCGCCGACCCGGCGCTGCTGGTACCCGGCTCGCTGGTGTTCCGCCGCACCCGCGGGCCGGTCGACCTGCGCGACTGGCGCAACTGGTGGGCGTGGGTCCCGGGCGCCGACTGGCGGCACCCCGAGGGGCCGGGGAGCACCCTGCACGGCCGGGAACGCCACCCGGTCGTGCACGTCGCCCTCGAGGACGCGGAGGCGTACGCGGCCTGGGCGGGCAAGGCGCTGCCGACCGAGGCCGAGTGGGAGTTCGCCGCCCGCGGCGGGCTGGAAGGCGCGGTGTTCACCTGGGGCGACGAGTTCGCGCCCAAGGGGCGGATGATGGCCAACACCTGGCAGGGCGAGTTCCCGTGGCGGAACCTGCTGCTGGACCGGCACGAGGGCACCTCCCCGGTCGGCTCCTTCCCGCCCAACGGCTACGGCCTGCGCGACATGGCCGGCAACGTCTGGGAGTGGACGAGCGACTGGTTCACCCCGCGGCACCCCGCCGCCGCGGCCGCGCCGTGCTGCGCCCCCCGCAACCCGAGGGTCACCTCGCCCGAGGGCAGCGCCGCGCCCGGCGAGCACATCCCGCGCCGGGTGATCAAGGGCGGCTCGCACCTGTGCGCGCCCAACTACTGCCTGCGCTACCGGCCGGCGGCCCGCCAGGCGGAAGCCGTCGACACCTCCACCGGGCACATCGGCTTCCGCTGCGTCATCCGGGAGCCGGCCCCCGAGCGGGCCGGGTGAGCAGGCCGCCTGCCGGGCCGCCGCACGCCCCGGCCCCGGCCGCGACCCCCGCGCCCGCCCGCCGGTGAGCGCGGCCACGGGGGACGCCCGCCCGGGCCGGCTGGCGCGGCTGCTGCCCGCGGTCGACTGGCTCGCCCGCTACCAGCGCGCCTGGCTGCGCGCCGACGTGCTCGCGGCGCTGACGGTGTGGGCGCTGGTGGTGCCGCAGGCGATCGCCTACGCCCAGATCGCCAGGCTGCCGCCGCAGGCCGGCCTGTTCACCGCGTTCGCCGGGCTGCTCGCCTACGCGCTGCTCGGGACCTCGCGCCAGCTCGTCGTCAGCCCGACGTCCTCGACCGCGGCGATCTCGGCGGCGCTGGTGGGGACCGTCGCCGCGGGGGACGCGGCGCGCGTCGGCCCGCTGTCGGCGACGCTGGCGATCCTGGTCGGCGTCGCGCTGCTGACGCTCGGCGTGCTGCACATGGGCTTCGTGTCGCGCTTCATCGCCGCGGCGGTCCAGGCCGGGTTCATGTTCGGCCTCGGGCTGACGATCATCGTCGGGCAGGTGCCCAAGCTGCTGGGCGTCCCCGAGGGCCAGGGCAACTTCTTCACGCAGCTCGGCCACCTGCTCACCCACCTCGGCGACGCGAACGCGTGGACGGTGGCGATCGGGCTGACGAGCCTGGCCGCCCTGCTCGTCCTGCGGCGGGTGGCCCCGGGCGTCCCGGCGGCGCTGCTGGTCGTCGTCGCCGGCACCGCGCTGGTCGGCCTGCTCGGCCTGGCCGGCCACGGGGTGGACGTGATCGGCTCGGTCGACCGCGCCGTGCCCGCCGTGACGCTCCCGTCGGTCGCCTGGAGCGAGCTGGTCGCCCTCCTGCCGGGCGCGCTGGCGATCGCCGTCATCGGCTACGCCGAGAGCGCCACCGTCGCCGAGTCCCTGGCCGACGAGCACCGCTACACGGTCAGGCCGGACCGCGAGCTGGTCGCCGTCGGCGCCGCCAACGTGCTGTCAGGGCTGGTCCAGGGCTTCATCACCGGGGGCGGCGCGAGCCAGACCGCCGCCGCCGACCGGGCGGGCGCCCGCACCCAGCTCGTGTCGCTGATCGTGTCCGGCCTGACCGTGCTCACGGCCGTGGCGCTGCTGCCGCTGTTCCGCGACCTGCCCCAGGCGGTCCTCGGCGCGATCGTGATCAGCGCGGTGCTCGCGTTCCTGAACGTGCCAGCCCTGCGCCGGATCGCGCGGCTGCGGCGCGACAGCTTCGTGCTTGCGCTGCTCACCCTGCTGGGGGTGCTGGTCCTCGGCGTGCTCGCCGGCCTGCTGCTGGCCGTGGCCATGTCGATCCTGCTGCTGCTGAGCGGCCTGAGCCGCCCGGGCAGCTCGGTCCTCGGCCGGCTCCCCGGCTCCCTGGCCTGGGTCGCCCTGGACCGCGACCCGCGGGCGCAGCCGCTGCCGGGGCTGCTCGTCCTGCGCCTCGACGCGCCGCTGCTGTCCGTCAACGCCAAGGTCCTGCGCGACCTCGTCCGGGCGCGGCTGGGGGAGGCGGACCCGCCGGCCCGGATCGTCCTGCTCGACCTCACCTTGTCGCCCGACCTCGACATCGGGGGCGTGGACGTGCTCGTGGCGATCCGGGGGGACCTGCGCGAGCGCGGCGTCCCCCTGTGGCTGGCGGGCGTGCGCGGCGCCACCGCCCGGATGCTGGCGCGCGGCGGCCTGGTCGACGACGTCGGCCGCGAGCACGTCTACCGCACGGTCGAGGACTCCCTGCCGGACGTGCGGGCGACCCTGGCGCCGTGACCGGGACCGGCGCCCGGCCCGGATCATCCCGAGGGGGTGATGCCACCTCACCCCGGCGGCCGGTACCAAACGGGCACGACGATCGGGACGCGCAGCGCACGAGGGAGTCGACGTGACGGCCGGACCTGTCCAGCGGCTGGTGCTGGGGTTCCCCAGCGGGCGGCGCGCGGGGCGGCGGACCGCGCGCCGGGTGGCGCGCCGCCGCTTCTCCTAGGCGATGGGCGCGGCCGTCGGCGACGTCCTCGGCCTGGCGGCCGGGGTCGCGGTCAGCCCCCTGCCGATCGTGGCGGTCATCCTCATGCTCGCCACCCCGCGCGGCCGGGCCAACGGCAGCCTGTTCGTCGCCGGCTGGATGGCGGGCCTGGCCGTCCTGGGCACGATCGTCCTGCTGCTCGCCGGTCCGGCCGACGCCTCCTCGGGCGGCGAGCCGGCCGCCTGGACCGGCTGGCTGGAGCTGGCGCTGGGCGTGCTGGCGCTGCTGCTCGCGGCGCAGCAGTGGCGCAACCGGCCCGCCGGCGGCGTGCCGCCCGAGATGCCGAGGTGGATGGCCGGCCTCGACCGGCTCGAGCCGGTCGGGGCGTTCGGGCTGGGGGCGCTCCTGTCGGCCGTCAACCCCAAGAACGGTGCGCTGACGATCGCCGCGGCGGCCTCGATCGCCGGGACGGGGCTGCCGGGCGTCCAGCAGGCGGCCACCCTGGCCGTGTTCGTCGTCGTCGGGTCGCTGGGCGTGCTCGCGCCGCTGGCGGTGCACCTGGTCGCCGGCGAGCGCGCCGCCAGGATCCTGGACGACTGGAAGACCTGGGCGAGCGTGCACAACGCGGCCGTCCTGGGCGTGCTGTTCCTGGTCTTCGGGGTCAAGCTCGTGGGCGACGGCATCGGCGTGCTGCTCTAGGACCGCGGGGAGGCCCTCGGGGACCGGCCGGAGGCCGCTCACCCGGCCGGATGAGCCGCGCGCGGCGATCTCATCCTGTGCGGGTGATGCCCGCTCACCCGTTGCGGTGCGACGGTGCCGCTGTCGGTGCCGGCGGCGATCCGGCGCAACGGAGCCCAGGAGGGTGGAACAGATGTCCGATCAGCTGTCCGAGCAGGGATACCGGTCGGCGGGCCGGGGGCGGGAGCCCAGCGGCTGGGCGGTCGGGGGCACGGTCTTCGCGGCGACGATGATGATCATGGTCGGCATCTTCCAGGGCCTCGCCGGGCTGGTGGCGATCTTCAAGGACGAGTTCTACGCCGTCACGCCCAACTACCTGTACGACATCGACGTGACCGGCTGGGGCTGGATCCATCTCATCTTCGGGATCATCGTCCTCCTGGCCGGCATCGCGCTGCTGTCCGGCCAGACGTGGGCCCGGGCCGTCGGGATCATCCTGGCGGTGCTGAGCGCGATCGGGAACTTCCTGTTCATCCCCTACTACCCGATCTGGTCGCTCATCATCATCGCCATCGACGTGTTCGTGATCTGGGCGCTCGCCACGGTCGGCCGGGACGTCGCCGTCTGACCACCACCCGCCCGGTCGCATCGCCGCGGTGCCGTCGAGCACGTGGACCGTGGACCAGGAGCGGCCGGATCCAGGCCAGGCCCCGGATCGAGGGCAGGACCCCGATCCGCCGGGCCGGGCCGGGGAGGCGGGCCCGTCGTGGGTCCGCTCCGCGATCCGGCGGCTCCTGCTCGGCGCCGCCGCGCTGGTGGCGGCGTTCTGGCTGCTCGGCAAGCTGAGCGACCTGGTCCTGCTGCTGGTGGTGTCGCTGTTCGTGGCCTTCGCGGTCGAGCCGGCGGTGAACGTGCTCGCGCGCCGCGGCTGGCGGCGTGCTCGGCGGTCGCGACCTGGCTGGCGCTGACCCTGATCGGCGTGCCCTACCCGCTCGCCCTCGGCCTGTGGACCGGCCTGGTGTCCCAGTTCGTCCCGACCGTGGGCATCTACATCGCGGGCGCGCTGCCGGTCCTGATCGCGCTGCCGGCGGCCGCCAGCGTGCAGGCTTCGTCTCCACCTACGGGCGCAGCTACGAGGTCGTGTCGAGCCCGCTGACCGCGCCGCCGGTGCCGCGGCCGCCGCGCAGGAGCCGGCGCGACCACCACCAGCCGGTGCCCTGACCGGCCGCGGTCCCGCGGGCGTTCACAGCAGCTCGAGCTGCCGGGCGCGGCGGACGGCGTCCATGCGCCGGTTGGTGTCCAGCTTGCGGTAGATGCTGCGGATGTGGGACTTCACGGTGTTGACCGAGACGTACAGCTCGGAGGCGATCTCGTGGGCCGACAGCAGGCTCGGCAGGTAGCGCAGCACGACGCGCTCGCGCTCGCTGAGCGGCTCCACCAGCGCCGCGGCCGGGTCGCCGGCCGGCCCGCCGGCCGGCGACCCGGCCGGCGGCAGCGCCTCGAGCAGCGATCCGAGCAGCGCCCGGTGCGCGGTGTCGCGGCGCAGGTGGCCGGTGAGCAGGGCCCGGACGGCCGGGCCGCCCTCGACGAACACCCGCCGGTGGCCCTCGGGCGCGGCCAGCCCGAGGGTGCGCTCCAGGCGGTCGCCCGCCGCGCCGTGGTCGCCCAGCTCGTGCCGCGCGAGGGCGTCCACCATGCAGGCCTCGACCAGCACGGGCAGGCGCGGCCCCGGCACCCGGCCGTCGAGGTGGGGAGCGAGGATCCGCGCGGCGCCGGCGGGATCGGCCCCGGCGAGCCGCACCCTCGCGGCGATCACCGCGTCGGGGGCGGCCAGGTCCGCGCCGGGATCCGCGGGCAGCACGCCGGCCGCCGCCTCGTGGTCGCCGGCGGCCAGCAGCAACCGGGCCTCGCTGCGGCGCAGCACGCCGGCGAGCAGGCGGGGCGGGCCGTGCCCGGCGGTGGCGAGGAGCGCGGCGCGCAGGTCCACCAGGGCGTGGCTGAGGCCGTCGCGACCCCCGCCCGCCGCCAGCCGGACCTCGGTCAGCTCCACCGCGAGCGCGACGTTCCGGTCACGCCCCAGGCGCGCCGCGCTCGCCGCCCGGCCCAGGATCCTGGCCGCCGCGGGGAGGTCGTCGCGCTGGTAGCGGACCCAGGCGCGCGCCAGCTCGGCGGCGGCGGCCTGCGGGCGCTCCGACCAGCCGTGCCGCTCGGCGAGCCCGGCCGCCGCCTCGCCGAGCCGCTCGGCGCGGGTGAGGTTGCCGTCGATCGCCTCCAGTAGCGCGAGGTGGCCCAGCGCGGTGAGCGCGACGGCGTCCTCGCCGGCCTGCTGCGCCAGGGTGGTGCCCTCCTCCAGGTGCGCGTGGGCGCCGTCCAGCTCCTCGCTCCACAGCTCGGCGGCTCCGAGGGTGGTCAGGACGAGCGCCCGCCTGCCCTGGTCGCCGGGTCCGGGCTCCGGACGCCATCCGTGGCCGGCCGGCGCCAGCCGTGCCAGGTCCCGCCCGGCCGGCGCCCGCGGCCGGGCCAGGATCGCCTGCCAGTGCGCCTCCAGGACACGGGCCGCCTGGTCGAGGTCGCCGCCTGCCAGCGCGTGGCCGGCGGCTTCGGCCAGCAGGTCGTTGGCGGCGAGCCAGTCCGCGGCGCGTCGGTGCAGCCCGGGAACCTCCTCCGTCCGCCAGTGGCGCAGCTCGGCGCGCAGCAGCTCCGCGAACAGCGGGTGGTACTGGTACCAGAGCCGGTTGGGCCCGAGCGCGGTCGTGAAGGCGTGACTGCGCTCCAGCCGCGCCAGCATGCGCGCGCCGTCGGAGCGGCCGGTCAGGGCGTCCGCCAGCTCCCCGCTCAGCCGGTCGGCCATGCAGGTGCGCAGCAGGAACTCCTGGACCTCGGGCGGCTGGCAGGCGAGGACCTCCTCGACGAGGTAGCCGGCGACGGCGTGGTCGTCGCCGGCGAACTCGGCGACGAACCGCCCGGGGTCGGGGTGGCCGCGCAGGGACAGCGCGGCCAGCCGCAGCCCGGCCGCCCACCCCTCGGTGCGCCGCCACAGCCGCTCCAGGTCGGCCTCCAGCAGGCTGACCCCCAGCCCGGCGAGCAGCTCGTCCGCCTCGGCGGGAGTGAAGGCCAGGTCGGCGGCGCGGATCTCGGTGAGCTGTCCGGCCAGCCGCAGCCGGTGGAGCGAGACCGCGACGTCGGCACGGGAGGCGATCACCAGCCGCAGCTGCGGCGGGCCGTGGCGCAGGAGGAACTGCAGGCCCGCGGGGACCGCCCGCCCGCCCGCCTCGTGGAGGTCGTCGACGACCAGCACGACCGGCGAGCGCAGCTCGGCGAGCCCGTTGACCAGCACCGCCAGGAACCGGTCGTCGGCGCCGCCGGGCAGGCCCCGGAGGCCGGAGAGGACCCCGCGGGCGGGGAGTGCGCCCGTGGCCTGCAGCGCCGCCAGCACGTGGGCCCAGAAACGGTCGGGATCGGCGTCGCCCGGGTCCGCGGTCACCCAGGCCACCGGCCCGGGCGCGTGCCCGCCGGCAGCCCACGAGGCGACCAGCATGGTCTTGCCCGCCCCGGGCGGCGCGGCCAGCAGCGTCAACGGGCCGTGCGTCCCCTGGTCGAGGAGCGCGTGCAGCCGGGGCCTGGGCACCGGCAGCCAGGTCGGCACCGGCACGACCAGCTTGGAGGCCAGCAGGCCGCCGGCCCGGGAAGCCGGGCTCGGGCCGGTCCTGCGGCCGGCCTGCCCGTCCGGCTGCGGGGACGCGTCGGCGTCCGCCGGGTCCACCCTGCGCTTTCGGGAGCCCAGCCTCGTGATCACCCCATCACCCGTGAGTCCTACGTACTCCGACCGGTCGACTTGCTTCCTCCGCTGGCGCAGAATGTAGTCGCAGTCCCGCAACCATTCCGCAATGGATACGCAAGAGGCATGGCCCTGAACGTGACCCTTATGGGCCAGCTCTCGGTGGAGACGGGCGACCGGACGCTGTACGCGACGAGCCTCTCCGGGCGCCAGGGTCGCCTCGTCTTCGCCTATCTCGTCGCCGAACGTCACCGGCCGGTCCCGACCGAGGAGCTGGCGGACGCCGTCTGGGGTGCGACGCTGCCCGCAACCTGGCGTCCTGCCCTTCGTGGCGTGGTCAGCAAGGTCCGCGACTTCCTCGGCGAGCTGGGGCTTCCCGCGGGCGACGCGCTCACCCACTCGTCGGGATGCTACGTCCTCAGGCTGCCGGTCAACGCGACCGTCGATCTCGAGCTGGCCGCCAGGGACGCCGACCAGGCCGAGCGCGCGCTGGCCGCCGGCGACCTGCGCGCGGCGCTGGCCACCGCCGCCGCCGCGCGCGCGGTCGCCGGGCAGCAGCTCCTGCCCGGCGAGGAGGGCGAGTGGGTGGAGCAGCGGCGCAGCGAGCTCCACCGCACCCTCGCGCGTAGCCTGGAGGTGCTGGTCGACGCCGACCTGCGCTGCGGCCGCGCCGGCCGCGCGGTCCGGCCCGCGCAGGAGCTGGTCGAGCTGGAGCCCTTCCGGGAGTCCGCGCACCTGCGCCTGCTGCGGGCCCTGTCCGCCAGCGGCGACCGCGGTGAGGCGCTGCGCGCGTACGAGCGCTGCCGGCGCCTGTTCAGCGAGGAGCTGGGGGTCGGCCTGTCGCCGGAGCTGGAGGCCGCGCACGTCGAGCTGCTGCGCGCCGAGCCCGCGCTCGCGCCGGCCGCGCCGGCGGCGAGCGCCGTGGACGACGGGCCCTTCGTCGGGCGCGGGCCCGAGCTGGCCCGGCTCCGGGCGGCCTGGGACGCCGTACGCTCGGGCCGGTCCCGGACGGTCCTGCTGGCGGGCGAGGCGGGGATCGGCAAGAGCCGGCTGGCCCGCGAGCTGGCCGCGCACGCGGCGAGCCAGGGGGCGACGGTCCTGGCGGGCCACTGCGACGAGCAGCCGGCGGCCGCCTATCTGCCGTTCCGGGAGGCGCTCGGGCGCCACCTCGCCGCCTGGCCCGCCGACCGGCTGCACGCGCTGGTCGGCCCCCACGGCGGCGAGCTGACGCGCTTCTGGCCCGAGCTGGCCTCGCGCCTGCCGGACCTGCCCGCCCCGACCCGCGAGCGCCCGGACACCGAGCACTACCTGCTGTTCGAAGCGGTCACCGGGCTGCTCGAGCGGGTCGCCGCCGGCTCCGGTCCGGTGCTGCTCGCCGTCGACGACCTGCACCTGGCCGACGAGCCGAGCCTGCTGCTGCTGCGCCATCTCGCCCGGGCGTCCCGCCGCGCCCGGCTGCTCGTGGTCACCTGCCGCGACGACGAAGCGCTGCGGCCGGAGGTCACGGCCGCGCTGGACGACCTGGTGCGCGCGCCCGGAGCCGAGCACGTCGCGCTCGGGGGGCTGGATCCCGGCGATGCCGCCGCCCTGACCGAAGCCGCCGTCGACCGGCCGCTCGACGCCGCCGGGACGGCGCTCAGCCAGGTGCTCCACGCGCGCACCGGCGGCAACCCGTTCATCCTCGGCCAGCTGCTGCGCCATCTGGACGAGACCGGGGCGCTGGACGCGGGCGACCTCGCCGCGGCGGCCGCCGGTCCGGCCGCGGACGGCGTCCCCGAGAGCCTGCGCTGGGTGGTGCAGCGCCGGCTCGCCCGCCTGGGCGAGCCGGTCGGGCACGTCCTCGCCGTCGCGGCGGTCGTCGGCCAGCGTACCGACCTGGCGCTCCTCGCCCGCGTGGTCGACGTCGGCTTCGACGACCTGCACGCCGCGCTGGACGAGGCCGTCCGGGCCAAGCTGCTGGAGGAGCAGCCGGGCGTGCCGGGCCGCTACGCCTTCCGGCACGCGATCGTGCGGGACCTGCTCTACGCCGACCTCCCGGCCGCCCGGCGAGGGCTGCTCCACCATCGGGCCGGCACGGCGCTCGAGGGCCTCGCCGGCGCCGCGGAGCGCCCCGGCCAGCTCGCCGACCACTTCGCGCTCGGGACCCGGCGCGGGGACGCGGAGCGGGCGGTCACCCATGCCCGCCGCGCCGGCGACCAGGCGCTCGGGCGACTGCTGTACGAGGAGGCCGCGTTCCGCTACCGCCAGGCCCTCGCCGCCCACGAGCTGGCGCGCGCCGACAGCCGCCACCGGCAGCTGCGCTGCGACCTGCTGCTCGCCCTCGGCGACGCCTGGACCCGGGCCGGCCGGGCCGACCGGGCGACCGCGGCGTACCTGGAGGCGGCGGACGCCGCCCGCCAGGCCGGCTCCCCGGAGAGCCTGGCCCGCGCCGCCCTCGGGCTTGGCGGCCACCTGGCCTTCTGGTCGCTCGAGCTGGCCCCGGACGAGCCGATCGCGCTGCTGCGCGAGGCGCTGGCCGCGCTCGGCGAGGCCGACACCCCGCTGCGCGCCAGGGCCCTGGCGCGGCTCGCGGGCTGGATCACGGTCCAGGCGGCCCTGACCGGCGACCGGGAGCAGGCGCCGGCCCCCTTCGAGGAGGCCGTGGCCATGGCCGGCCGGCTCGGCGAGCCCGAGCCGCTCGCCGCGGTCCTCGCCGACCGCGCGCACGCCTTCGCCGGGATCGCCGTCGGCCGGCCCGACGGGCCGCTCGAGGCGCTGAAGACCAGCGCGCAGCTGGTCCGGCTGGCGGACGAGATCGGCGACCCGGACCTGGTGTACACGGCCCGGACCGCGCGTGCCGAGGCGCTGCTCGGCGCGGGCGACCTGCACGGCGTCGACCGCTTCCTGGAGGACCAGGAGCGCGCGGCCGACCGCCGGCGCGTCGGGCACCATGCCTGGCAGGCGCTGGTGCTGCGGTCGACGCGGGCGACGATGCGGGGAGCGTTCGTGGCCGGCGAGCGGCTCGCCGGGGACGCCGCGGCCCGGGGTCGCGGCGTGATCGGCGAGGGGGTCGCGCTGGCCAGCGGCACCCAGCTCGTCGTGGCGCGCTGGCTCCAGGGCCGCCTGGACGACGTCCAGGCCACCCTCGACCCGTGGATGCGGGACCCGTCCCAGCAGGGCTGGCGCGCGCTGCTCCCGCTCGCGTTCGTCGGCCAGGGGAGGGAGACCGAGGCCCGCAGGCACCTCGACGGGGCGGCCGGCCGGCTCGGCGGCCGGCTCGGCGGCGTCCAGGTGCTCGGGCTGGTCGGGGTGTGCGCGCTGCTCGGCGACCAGGCCGCGGCGGCCCGGCTGCACGAGCTGCTCCGCCCGCTCGAGGGCTGGCACCTCACCGCCGGCGGCGCCGCGTACCTCGGGGCGGTCGACCATCACCTCGGCATCCTCGCCGCCACCGCGGGCCGCTGGGACCAGGCCGAGCGGCACCTGCGGGCCGCGCTGTCCACGCACCGCCGGCTCGGTGCGCGCCCCTGGCTGGCCCTCACCCGCCAGGCGTGCGCGGGGATGCTCCGCGGCCGCGGTGGTCCCGGTCACCTCGACCAGGCCGTGCGCCTCGACGCGGCCGCGCACGGCATCGCCGCCACGATCGGCATGGACCTGCCGGGCTGGGGCCGCCCCGCGCTCGGGCCCCGCTGACGGCCGGCGCGGTGCCTACTGGACCGCCCGCCGCTTGATCTCCTCGAACTGGTCGTCGGTGATGAGGCCGCGGTCCCGCAGGTCGCCGGCCTTGGCGATCTCCGACGCCGCGGAGTAGCCCGACCCGCCGCCTCCGAACCCGACCGTCTGCAGCTCCTGGGCCGCCACCGGCGGCCGGGCGATCAGGTAGATGAGCGCGCCGAGGAACGGGACCAGCACGATCAGGACGATCCACCCGGTCTTCGCCCAGCCGGACAGGTCGTGGCGCCGCAGGATGTCCGCGAACACGGTGATGAACAGCCAGATGAACGCGAACCAGAAGAAGAAGACGAGCATCGACCAGAGCACCGTGCCGAACGTCCAGTCAGCGACCACCATCGCTCTGCCTCCTTGCGTCGTGGGTGGATGGATCCCCTGTCACGTGTGGGTCGCCGAGGCCGCGCTGCGCTCGGCGGGCGGGCGACCGAGGAACTCCACGATCGCCAGCACGACCAGCAGCAGGACCGCGAGCAGGACGACCACCTTGCCGGTCGGCCGGGTCCAGAACACCAGCGCCAGCCCGGCCGCGGCGACCGCGGCGATGCGCAGCGCCCGCTTGTGGGCGTAGACCCAGGCGCCGACCGGGCCGGTGCGCAGCCCCGCCCGCTCGGCGCCGCCACGCAGCCACGCCAGCGCCCCGACGATGGCCTGCCGGGAGCGCACCGCCGTGACCGACCCGCCGCTGAGGAACGCCCCGGCGGCGACGACCAGGCCGAGGACCGCCACCGTGCGCAGCCCGGTGCGCAGGAACCGCACGATGGTGTCGAACAGCACCGCGGCGGCGTCGTGCGGCAGGACGCTGGCAGGCACCGCGTCCAGGTAGGCCGACCGGCCGAGCGCCAGCGCGAGCGCCAGCACCACCATGCCGGCGGTGAGCCCGAGGCCCGCGCCGACCAGCGTCCGGCGGTGGTCCTTGGCGACGTACACGCCGATGGCGAGCAGGAACAGCACGGTGATCGGCAGCCAGGTCGCCAGGTTGTCCAGCAGGTGGAAGGTGCTGCGGACCTTGGTGATCTCGGCGGACCGGAACAGCGGGAAGGACGCCTGCACCTCCGGGATGCGGGCGGCCAGGTCGAACCCGGCCGCGGTGAGCTGCTCCTTGACCGTCTGGATGAACGCCGCCAGGTTCAGGCTGACGGTGTCGTTCTCGATCGTGACCGCCCCGCCGCCCTCGCCGGTCAGCGCCTTGACCAGCTCGGCGTGGGCGGCACGGTTGGCCTGCACCCAGGCGTCGGCGAACGCGTCGCTCTGCACGACCTTGCCCACCTGGCTGCGGGTGAAGCTCTCCACGCCGTCGGCGATCGGCGCGACCAGCGCGCGCAGCTGGTCGGCCCGCTGCGGGTTCAGGCCCTGGCTGGCGAGCGCGTCCACCGCCGTGTCGGTGATGCCCTCGACGTCGATGTACTTGAACAGCTCCGCGGTGATCTGGTCGGCGATCGCGTTCTGGATGGCCGGGTCGTCGGCCAGCGGCGACACCGTCGCCACGTAGCGGTCGGTGTCGCTCACCTGGTTGTTGGTCCACACCGCCACCAGCGCCAGCGGCGCCAGCACGCACGCCACCACGATCAGCACCGTGGCCACGATCGCGCGCCAGCGCCGCCGGGGCGCCCGCCGGCCCGGCGCGGCGCCGTCCCGCTCCTGCAGCTCGGCCACCTCGGCGCGCAGCCGCTCCAGCTCCGCGCGCTCGCCCTCGCTCAGGGAAGGCTCCTCGGGCATCCCGTCACCACCCCTCCTCCGGCCGCGGGCCCGCACGGCCCGCGGCCGTCATGCCGGCTGCAGCTTCACCGGCGGCAGGGTGACCGCACATCACCTGCGGCGGGTGATTTCGGGCGCAGGGACCTGCGGCAGGGCCCGGCCGGCGGATTCACCCGCCGAGGGTGAGGCCGGGGCCGGCGGCGCGACTCCACAATGGCGGCCCGGCACGCGCATCACGAGGAGGTCCTGGATGCCTGCCACCGCCAAGCGCCCGCGACGACGCCTGTCCGAACGCGAGCTGATGGACCTGCTCGAGCTGACCAGGGAGGCCGACAGCGTCGAGCTGAAGCTCACGGTGCCCGAGTCGGCCCGTCGCCCCGCGATGGCCGCGCTCGGGATGGACCCGCTGGACGCCCAGATCCGGCAGGTGTACTTCTTCGACACCCCCGACCTGACCCTCGACAAGCAGGGGCTGGTGGTCCGCGCCCGCAGGGTCCAGGGACGCGGCGACGACACCGTCGTCAAGCTCCGCCCGGTGGTCCCCGACAAGCTCCCGGCCGGCCTGCGCCAGTCCAAGCGCTTCGTCGTCGAGGTCGACGCCATGCCCGGCGGCTACGTCTGCTCGGCGTCGCTGAAGGGGGCCCTGGGCGTCACCGACGTCAAGCAGGTGGCGGCCGGCCAGCGGCCGATCCGCAAGCTGTTCTCCAAGCAGCAGCGGGCGTTCTTCACCGAGCACGCCCCCGAGGGCGTCGGGCTGGACGACCTGTCGGTGCTCGGACCGGTGATCGTGTTCAAGCTCAAGTGGACGCCGCAGGGCTACGACCGCCGTATGGTGGCCGAGCTGTGGATGTTCCCCGACAACTCGCGGATCCTGGAGCTGTCGACCAAGTGCGCCCCGCCGCAGGCGCTGGAGGTCGCGCTCCAGGCCAGGGCCTTCCTGAGCGACCGGGGCATGGACCTCTCCGGTGAGCAGCAGACCAAGACCAGGACGGCGCTGCAGTACTTCTCCAGCAGCCTGGAGCCGGCGGCCAGCACCTGAGCCGCGGGACAGCCGAGCTCGATGCGCTGCCACCGCACGGTCGTTCCATGTCCCCGTGGCCGCAAGCCGTCGCAGTCGGGCGGACCCGCCGCACCTGACCCACGTTTGGACCTTCGGTGATCCCGAACTCTCGGGCTTCCACGTGGCGCTCGGACTCGCCGAACGGCGCGGCAGGACTCGTGTAACTCGCAACTTGCTAGCAACTTGACATCCCAGCAACGGCGGCCTATCGTCCCGGCCAGCCTCAGCTCGGGCGCCTGCCACCCCCCAGGTAGCCGCCCCGACAAGCCTCCGCCGAGCGCTCCGTGCGCTGACCCTTCCTTGGTGCGGCCGTTGCCCGGCTTCGAGGGCACCGTGCTGGTCCCCAGCGGCCAGGGCCGGGCGGCGATCGGCCTGGCGGTGTGGCGCGGCTGGCTCCTGGTGGCGGGTGGGGTCACCGGCCGCGCGTTCGTCTACTCGGCCAGCAGCGGCGAGCTGCTGGCCTTCTACCAGCTGGCGACCGGTCAGACGTTCATCAACGACGTGGTGGTGACCGGGGATGCCGCCTGGTTCACCGACTCGCTCGTCCCCGCGCTGTACCGGGTGCCGCTGGCCGCGGACGGCCGTCCCGCGGATCCTGCTGCGGTCACCACGCTGCCCCTGACCGGGGACATCCGGTTCCAGGAGGGGTTCAACGCCAACGGCATCGAGGCCGCCGGCGGCGGCGTGCTGGTGATCGTGCAGAGCAACACCGGCAAGCTGTTCAGCGTGGATCCTGGCTCGGGGGTCACCCGGGAGATCGACCTGGGCGGTGCGGCTGGACCGGCACTGACGCCCGCCAGCAGCCGAGGCAGGTGCCGGCCTGGACCGGCGCACCGGTCGCCGCGGGGCCACGGTGACCTTCCGGCGGTGTGGAGCATGGCCGCACCACCCCGACCGCGGCCGGTGCGCCGCGATCGCCGGGCGGGAAGGCCAGGCCAGTGGTGCGGGTTGGTGGACTGCGATCTCGTTCGGGAACCTACGCCCGTTCCTCCTTTTTCACCGAACCTGAGACGCGACCCCTCGGTCGGGGATGCGGCGACAGCGCCGCTGCGCCCAAGCGCGTCGGCCACTGCCCCCTCTCCACGGTGCCGAGTTGGCCCGACGAAGCTCGGTTGGATCGGCCGCTGGGCCGGTGATCCGACCGAGACGAGCATGTGGGCCTGGACTGACCCATGAAACTCGGATGGCTGCCGCGACAAGGGGTTGATCCTGTGACCTCCCCGTGTCAGCGATGACCAGGGAGGCGCTGTGCCAACCGACGTTTCCGCGGTTCGGCAGCGTCAGCGAACGAGGGAGGGAGGCGTTCACTGACGGCCGGCCATCTCCTGAGTCGAAACGCCCTGAGGCAGGTACCGCCTCGCATGACATCGGGTCAGGCCGCCTCGATCGGTTCCATGCGGGACCGTCATGCCGCGCCCTGCGGCTCCTCGGGGACGATGATCCACATCGCCAGGTAGATCACCAGGCCGGAGCCGCCGAGCACGGCCAGCACGACGAACAGCACCCGGATCAGCGTCGCGTCCGTGGTGAAGTACTGGGCCAGGCCGCCGCACACGCCGGCCAGCTTGCGATTGGTTCGGCTCCGGTACAGCTTGCGCGTCTGGGCCATGGCAGCACCTCTCGCAATGCGATGCCTGCGGGGCAGGCTGACTGGTGTTCGTGAGGCTGTGTCTCTCGGCGGCTGGCCCGTCCCTACCAGCATCCAGGGGATGAGTGCCGTGCCGGCCTGCGGGTTTGCAGCTCGCCAGCCACCCTGCAAGCCGAAGTGATCGGCTGTGCAGGAGGTGCGATCCGCGGCGTCCCTTGGCCGATGGGATCACACTGCTCACCCTGCACCATGTAGTGCGTGACGTGGAGGTGCTCGTGCCGATGCACCTGGGGGTCATGGCTGTGTTGCTCCTTCGCCATCTTCGGTTCCCCTCCTACGCCGGGCCGGGCTTCCGCAACGATCCGAAGGCTCATTCTGACCGCTGGCGGCCTGGTGCACGACATCGAGCGCCGCGCTGCAACGTGCTGGTTGGGTCGTCCTGCTGCCGTGGGTCTGGCTGGCCACCGCGAGAGCTACCTCCTCGCCCACACGGCGCGCGACGGTTGCTCCAAGGGAACGACCACTTGGGAACCACCACTTGGGATGGTGCCCACCATGTCCTTTATCGCATCGATATGGAGCTATGCCCCAGTCTTTACCGTTAGGACGGAGAAGTCCGCTGCTGGTCCGATAGAGTGCTGAGCATTCCCCCAAGGGTGCACGCACCGCAGTC
>Ga0126377_10000449_pt1 | contig 24848 bp, 19 predicted proteins | sample PanSoiMetPlot_22_FD_92647 | JGI IMG/M metagenome (GOLD analysis project Ga0126377, IMG submission 92647) | Tropical forest soil microbial communities from Panama - MetaG Plot_22 | ecosystem: Environmental > Terrestrial > Soil > Tropical forest > Bulk soil | place: Panama | collected 2016-02-17 | reverse complement strand
CGCGGGAGGACACGATGGCTGAGGACCCCGACCACCAGCTGCAGCAACCGCGCCGCCAGCGGCCCAGGCGACTCCTCGAGGCCTTCTCCTCGCCCGACAGCTACGGCCTGGTGCTCCTACTCATCCTGATCACCTATGCGCTGTCGGCGACGGCCACGGCGGCATGGGCCGAGTCGCTGGTCCTGTTCGTGCAGCTCGCCACCATCTGGGTGACGCTGCAGGCAGCCCAGGCACACCGCCGCCTCCGGGAGGTCACGAGCGCGGTCCTGGTCGTCTCGGCCGCCGCCGCGATCCTGAACCTCTTCCTTCCTCGCGAGCCAGCCGGCGACGGCGGCATGGCCGTGGTCAGCGGCCTGCTGTATGTGGCCGCACCGGGCGTCATCGTCCGCCATCTGGTGTGGCGGCGGATGGTAGACACCCAGACCGTGCTGGGGGCGATCGCCGCCTACCTGATGGTCGGGATGTCGTTCGCGTTCTCCTACCGAGCCCTGGGCGCGCTGCAGGCCGGCCCGTTCTTCGGGTCCCAAGGGGAGGGCAGCTTCTCCCAGGACCTGTTCTTCTCGTTCACCACCCTGACCACGACCGGGTACGGCAACCTGGTCCCGGCCACCAACCCGGGCCAGACCTTCGCCGTCGGGGAGATGCTGATCGGCCAGCTGTTTCTGGTGACCGCGGTGGCCAAGGTGGTCAGTGGCTGGCGGCTCGGCCAAGGCTCTGGGCGTCCACCCACCGAACCCAACAGCAACTGAGCCGAGCCCATCCGGCGCCGGAATCACCCGGTGCAGGCGATGCCCGCCGGCCCGGTCAGGCTGATCATCGGGTCGCGTCGATGCCGCCGGCCTCGTGCGCGTCCCGCAGTGCCAACGCGCGGGGCAGGCCCTTGCCCAGGCCACGACGCGAACGCCACCGCGCGCCCTCCCAGCTGCGCACCCGCGGCACCCAGCGCGTCGGAGGTCTCCTCCGGATGGCGCGGCTGCACCCGACGCCCACGCACCACACAGCGGCCGATCGGGACCCCGAACCGCGTGATCACCCCGGCCGGCGCTGCCAGCTCCTCGACGTGCTGCGTCGCGACCCGCTCGACGACCAGCTCACCGTCGCATCCCGGGCGCCCCGCTGGCAGCGCCACCGGCACGACCCGGTCGATGCGTCCTGGCGGCTGCCGATGGCCGCGAGCACCGTCGGCCGCACCCGCCCGGCGCCCCGCCCGCTTCGGGTTGGGCTTGGGATTGCCCTTGGAGAACGGCGCAGCGGGCCGGGAACAGCGGTTCACACGCGGGGAACCCCGGTTGGGCGTCAGTCCTCCACGGCGTGCCGGAGCAGCTCGGGGAAGAGGAAGCGCATGCGCCGCAGGAAGGAGGCCCGGACCTCGTCGAGGTCGTCGGGGGCGACGCCCCGGGTGAACCGGTCAGGGTCCGTGGCCGCGGCGCGGAGCAGGTTCTTGCCCTCTGCCAGGCCCTGTACCCACCAGCCTTTGGACTTGTCCAGGGCGGCGTTGATGGTATGGAGGTCTTCGGGTCGCGCCTGTTCCCAGCCCTGGATGCCGTTCTTGATGATGTCGATCACGATGTCGGCGAGGCCGCCGAAGTCGTCCGCCCGCAGCAGCTTGGCGTCGCTGTCCGCGGCCCAGGCGTTGTACGCCTGCACGCCGGTAATCCTGTTCCCCCATATCTGGGTCGTCTTGAACGCGAACTTGTTGCCGAGCTGGACGTTGTCGATCAGCATGATCGTCTTGTTGATCGTGTTGATCTTGAAGTTGCCGGGGTTGTACCGGAGCAGCCGGTCGGGGTTTCCCATGAAGATGTCCACCGCCGTGAGGCGGCCCATGGAGACGACGAAGTCCCGGTCCTTGAAGAGCCGGGCGGGCGAGTCCTTCCGCAGCCGCCGCTTGCCAATCCTGCCCGTCTTGGGCTCGGAGTGCTTCGTCTCCTTGGTCAGGAGGTCCTCGAACTCCGTTCCCGGAGCGAACTCGAACACCACCGTCCCAGGCTGATCGGCGTGGTCGATGATCTGCAACGCCCTGACCGCCGGCTGGTTGCGCTGCCATCCCACCAGTCCGGCAACGACGCGCTGCCCGATCGCCTTGATCTGCCTGCCCTCCGCCTGGTCGACGATCCGCGCGCCCGGGGCGCCGAGCGTCCAGACCCCCCCGGCGCCGAAGCTATGCATGTTGGCCGCGAGCACGACCTCGGCCGGCGCGTCCTCCCCGGTCTTCAAGACCACGGGGTCGTAGCTGGCGGGCGGCGCGTCGGGCTCGTCGGTCACGAAGGCGACGCCAACCCCGCCCTTCCCGCTGCCCCAGGCCCGCCGTGCCTGGTCCCAGTCCGTGTGGTCCCACGCCAGCTTGCGCTGGATGCGGCCGTCGTCACCCCCGGACGTAGCGTCACGCGGCAGCGGCTGGACCGCTGGGGCGTTCCCGGCCGGCGAGGCTCCGTCGCGTCGCGGCGGCGCCCCGCCCTGCTGGACCACGTGGGTCAGCTCGTGCGCGAGCAGCCGCCGACCCGCCGGGCTGCCGGGCGTGTACCGGCCGGCGCCGAAGTAGACGTCCGAGTCGTGGGTGAACGCCTGGGCGCCCAGGCTGCGGCTCAACCGCACCGCCGGAGCTCCGGTGTGGATCCGTACCGCGCTGAGGTCCACACCCAAGGCGCTCTCGAACTGCTCCCGCAGCGGCGCCGGCAGCGACCCGGCCGGCCCGCCGGCGCCCTCGGAGCGCTGCGGGCCTGGGTCGGTGGGCCGGCGCGTCACGCGCTCGGCCACGCGGTCCGCCTCGCGCTCGTGCTCGTCGTGGGCCGGGCCCACGACGAGCTTGGCCTGGACCGCCGAGCGCTTGGAGGCGCCTATCACACGTTGCGCGTAGCGGTTGCCGTGGGAGCGCTGCAGCTGCAGCAGGGCGGCGCCGGGTCCGGCGAGCTGGTCCCGGGCGGAGACAGGGGTGACCCGCGCCGCGGGCACGCCCCCGGGGACGCCCACGCGGGACGCCGAGGAAGGCTTGGCCGTGGTCGCTGGGATGGTTGTGAACCGGCGGACCGCCATGATCCCGCTCCTCGTCCCGGTCTCTGTCCGGACGACCCCGAATCCTCGACAGCAACGTCCTTAACGTCGCATTCGTACCCGGATCACCAGCCCGCGTCAACCACTGGCCCCTGGAAGCTTGCGGTCGCGCACAGCCAGGGCGCATTCACGCTGTGGCGCGCCAGCCGCCAGCATCCCTGGCGGCTGGACCTGCGCGGCCTTCGCCATACCTGCTCCCCGGCGAGGTCGCCGTGCTGCAGACCCGCGCCGAGCGCGAACGCGAACCCGCACAGCGTCAGCTAAAGCACGCCCGCCGACGCGGCCAGGCTGCTACGCGCGGTCGACGACGTCCGCGCACTCGTGCTGCCGCGCCCGCCGCCCAGGCCGACAGATATCCACGGTCACGGGTTTCTCCCCGGTGGCGGGTCGCGGTGTGCAGCGCGGTGAGCAAGTCCGCCATGCCGATCGGGTCCGCGTCGCCGGTCTCCAGCGCCCGGGTGAGAGCGGTCTCCGCGGCGGCCTCGCAAACCAGGGCGAGGTCGGCGCCGGAGAACCCCTCGCTGGCCGCCGCCAGCCGCTCAACGTCGACGTCGTCCGCCGTGGGGCGGTCGCGCAGGTGGTAGGCGAGGATCGCGCGGCGCGCGGCGAGGGTCCCGGACGCACCGGGACGTCCACGTCCGGCACTCTACCTGCCGCCCCTGACCGCACCAGCCGGCCGCTGCCGACGGCCCTGGCACGCGGATGGCATCGCCACCACCCACCTGCGCGTGCGAGCGCGGTCAGCGCTCGCGGCGCAGCAGCTCCGGCAGGTCGGCGACGCTGTCGACGACGGCGTCCGGCGTCACCGTCGCGCCCGGCTGCGGGCGCGCGCCCTTGCCGGTGCGCACCAGCACCGCCGCCGCGCCGGCCGCCTTGGCGCCGGCGACGTCGCTCTCCAGATCGTCGCCGACCACCAGCGCCGACGCCGGCGCGCGCCCGAGCACGGCCAGCGCCAGCCCGAAGAACTCCGGCGACGGCTTGCCGAGCACGCGCGCCCGGACACCGGCGGCGTACTCCAGCAGGCGCACCCAGCCGCCAGTGTCCAGGTGCTCGCCGTCGTCGCGGCGCGCGACGCGGCCGACCTGCGTGGCGACCAGCTCCGCGCCGTCACACAGCGCACGGAACGCCCGGTCCAGCTCGTCGTAGGTGGCCCCGTAGCTGGGATCGGCGACCAGCACGTGCGTCACCGGCTCGTCCGGCCCGGCCAGCCAGCGGCGCCAGACCGCACGGACCGACGGGGACGCGACCGCCAGCGCCCGCGCGCCCGGAGTCGAGGCGAGCAGCTGCGCGGCGACCGCGACCGGTGTGACCAGCTCCTCCGGTGCCGCCTCGATCCCGAGCTCCGCCAGCCGCGCCGCCAGCGCCGGCGGCGGGACGCTGTCGGTGTTGGTGGCGAAGCGCAACGCGAGCCCGTCGCCGCGCAGCGCACGCACCGCGCCGGCCGCGCCCGGGACCGCCCGGCTGCCCTCGTACAGCGTGCCGTCGAGATCCAGCAGCATGGTGTCCACACCGCGAAACGTGGCCACGCCCCCTCCTTCGACCGGGGGGACCCGCAGCCGCGCAGGTCCCCGGACCCCTCCGCCGCGGGCGTCAGGCTACCGCGCGCCAGGGCGTGCCCAGGCGGGAGTCGAACCCGCTCCGGGCCGCTTTCGAGGCGGCTACTCGACCGTCGAGCGTCTGGGGCGGGACGGGCGAACGGAGTCACCACTCGCCCATCTTCCGACATCACCATCAGGCCGCGTCCGATGTCGTGGCCGGATGCGTCACCCGCTTGGATCTGGGCGGTCATCGTGGCCTGCCGGGGACAGGGGGCGGGTGGCTTGGACGGTCTTCTACATCCTCGACGACCGGCAGGTCGCGGAGAACGTGGTCCAGGAGGCGTTCGTCCGCCTACACCTGCAGTGGCGCAAGGTGCGCGCCTACGACCGGCCGGGCGCGTGGGTCCGCCGGGGTCGCGATCCGGCTGGCCGTGCGGTCGGTCCGCACGCGGCTTCAGCGCCGGGCCGGCGGAGCCGAGCCGTGCCCAGGTGTGGTGGCCGCGGGCTCGGCGGCGCCGCGTACACGTCCGCGCGGCGTCGACGCGCTTCCCGGCGAGCTGTTCGGGCGCCATGGAGCGGACGCTGCCGAGCAGCGTGCTGGGATCGGTGAGGTCGCCGGCCTCCTCGGCGACGCGCGCGATCCCGAAGTCGGTCAACTCGACCAGGCCGTCCGGCGCCAGCAGCAGGTTCCCGCACCAAACGTTTCCGCATTATCACGAATGGCGCAAAAGGCCGAACCGCGCATCGAAGTGCGTATAGTCAGGGGGCGCGACTGCCGGTGCCGATGCACGATAGGACGGCCGCTGCGGGATTCCATCACTAGCGGGAGAGGAAGATGTGTCGCTGGCTCGCGTATTCCGGCTCTCCGGTGCTGATCGAGGACCTGCTGCTCAAGCCGCAGCACTCACTGATCGATCAGAGTCTCCACGCGCAGCTTGGCGCGGAGACGACCAACGGCGACGGGTTCGGGATCGGCTGGTACGGCGTCGGCGAGACGCCGGGGATCTTCCACAGCGTCGAGCCGGCCTGGAACGACCGAAACCTTCGCGACCTGTCCGCGCACATCCGGTCGCCGCTCGTGTTCGCGCACATCCGCGCCTCGTCAGGCTCACCGGTACAGCAGACGAACTGCCACCCCTTCCGCCACGGCCGCTGGCTGTGGATGCACAACGGCGTGATCCACGACTTCCACGAGGTCAAGCGCGACCTCGTGCTCGCCGTCGACCCGTCGCTGTACCCCCAGATCGAGGGCTCGACCGACTCCGAGACGTTCTTCTTCCTGGCGCTCACCCTCGGGCTTGAGGGCGACCCGCCAGCCGCCGTCGAACGAGCGGTCGGGCTCATCGAGCAGGTCGGGAGGCGGCACGGCGTCGAGCATCCGATCCAGATGACGGTGGCCACCACCGACGGGGAGTGGGTCTGGGCGTTCCGCTACTCCAGCGAAGGGCGGTCACGCTCGCTCTTCTACTCCACCGACGTGAGCACCCTGCGCGCCCAGCACCCGGATAACCCGGTACTGCATCAGCTCTCGGCTGAGACCAGGATCGTCGTGTCGGAGCCGCTCGGCGACCTTGCCGGTGCCTGGAATGAGGTCCCGGAGTCGAGCTGCGGCGTCATCCAGCAAGGCCAGGGCGAGCTGCGCCCGTTCACCCCGCGACCAGCGTCATGAGGACGACCGGGCCTGCCGCGTCGTGATCTGGCCGTGAGCTCCTATCCTGAGACGCCCGAGGGGTGGACGCTGGTGGCCCGCAGGTCGGCCGGGCCGTTCACCACCCACCTCACCTTTCGCCGGCCCGACGGCGGCCGGACCGTGTGGTCGTCGCGAGCGCATCGCAAGCATGCGTCGCGGCTCTCGCGCCCATCATCGCGCCACCAGGGCATCTGGTGGGCTCCACAGCGGGTTTCGTGGTGGATCGGAGTTCTGTTCGCCGTCGGCGCCAGCTGCTTTGTGGTCGCCCCGTTCCCGGGGTTCGTTGAGCTCGTCGGGTCGGGCGTGGACGGGATCGTGTTCTTCGTCGGCTCGGTCTTCTTCACCTCGGCGGCAGCGCTGCAGTGCCTGGAGACCTTCAACGCCGACCGTGCACCAGACGGCGGCGGACGCCGGCAGCGGCTCCGCCTGCTCGCGTTCGAGCCGCGGCGGATCGACTGGTGGAGCAGCGTCGTCCAGTTCGTCGGGACGCTGCTGTTCAACCTGGACACCTTCCGTGCGCTGCAGACGGGCCTGGAGCAGCCGTCCTACGACCGGCTGGTCTGGGCACCCGATGCCGTCGGCTCGGCCTGCTTCCTCATCTCGGGCTACCTCGCCTACGTCGAGGTGTGCGGCGGTCTCGCCTGCCGGCGCCGCCCCAGCCTCGAGTGGCGGATCGCCGCTGTGAACCTGGCAGGGTGCGTCGCGTTCGGGATGGCGGCGATCGCCTCCTACGTCGTCCCCGCAACCGGCAGCGTCGTCGATCTGGCCGCCGCGAACCTTTTCACGGCGTTCGGCGCCCTCTGCTTCCTCGCCGGGGCGGTGCTGCTGCTACCCGAGTCCGCCACTGAGCTCCAGGCGGCCGACTCATGACACGCTGCGTGCGTTCCCCGGGCACGCCAGGCACCAGGCCTTGACGGACCAGCGGGGCATCCCAACAGGCCGCAGGCGCGCGACGGTCAGGCTGTGACAGCTGACCGGTCGCGTTCCAGGATGAGCGTCGACACGGTGAAGTGAGGAACCCAACCCAGCAGCGGCCACGGCAACGCTCTGCGGGCTGGGGAGGCCGGGAGGGAGGTTGAGGTGGCTGACGAACAAGAGGTGGCTGACGAACAAGAGGTGGCTGACGAGGGGGGGCGGCAGGGCAGCGAAGCGGCCAGGGCCCTGGTGGAGCGCCTGCACGATCCGGCCCGGGTCCTTGCCCTGTCCGACGGCGTGTTCGCGATCATCATCACCCTGCTGGTGCTGGAGATCCACGTCCCCGAGCTCACCCAGGGCCATTCGCTGAACGAGGCGCTGGGGGAGGTCCGGCCCTCGCTCACTGCCTTTGTGATCAGCTTCATCCTGGCCGGCATGTACTGGGTCGGCCATCGCGACCTCTTCGCGCTGATCCGCCGCACCGACCGTGGTCTGGTCTGGTTGAACATCCTCTACCTGCTGCCGCTGTGCCTGCTGCCGTTCGGCGCGGGGCTGCTGGGCCGCTACGACCAGGAGCCGGTGGCGCTGCGGATCTACGGCCTGGTCCTGGTCGCGATCGCGACCATGCGGGTGGTCATCTGGCTGTATGCCACCAACCGTCCCCACCTGCTGTGGCAGCAGCTTGATACCCGCCAGCGCCGCGCCGGGTTGGCCCTCAACCTGTACCCGGGGTTGGTCTACCTGCTCGCCTTCCTGGTCGCCACGGTCGTCCCGGGTGTGAGCCTGCTCATCTACGGAGCCATGCCGGTGCTGTACTTCCTCAGCATCACGCTCCTGCGCGGCAGCCGAACCCGGAACCAGGAGTACGCAGACTTCACCTAGCGCGTGCAGATGGGCGGGTTCAGCGGCGACGGTGGGGTCGGTGGTCCCAGCGGTCATGGGGTGGAGGGTTGGCGCACCCGGCGAGCCGCTGGCCGGTGTGCTGTGGATGCAGAGCATCGTCCAGCCGGCCGCGCTGCTCCTCCCCGGTGTGGTCGGGGTGTTCGCGGCGGCGCCGTTGCTGCCGCGGGAGTTCGAGCAGCGGACTCATGCGCTCGCGTGGACCCAGTCGATCACGCGGCGTCGTTGGCTGGTCGCCAAGCTGGTGCTGCTCGGCGCGGCTGTCGCGGCGGGCGGACGGCCGCAGCAGCCTTGACAAGGCAGGGACCAGCCGTGAATGTCGGAACGGGCGGACAGAGGGCCCCGGTTGGGAGGTTCATGGACGTCCCCGCGGACCGGTCGACACGGACCAGCGCCCCACAGGTCCACCCGACCCTGCGGGAGGCCGCGTGGTCGCCGCGGCTGCGCCGGCCCACCGGGGCGCCACCGCCGCTGCCGTACCGCCTGCAGACCAGCGGCGTGGGCTGGCTGGTCGCCGCCGCGGTCCTGGTCGGCCTGTCGGTGGCCGTGTTCGCCCGCGGCATGCAGGGACCCGCCGTCGCGGTCACGGTCGTCGACGACGCGGTGGTGCGCTGGCTGTCCGGGCTGGACGCGCCGGGGCTCGAGGGGCTCCTGCAGGGCCTGGCGCGCATCGCCTCCTGGTGGGTGCTCATGGCGACGTGGCTGGGCGTGCTGCTGGCGTTGCTGGTCCTGCGCCGCTGGCGGCATCTGATCGTGTGGCTGGTCGCCTGGCAGCTGGGAGGCATCGTCACCGGTCTGGTCGTGGCGAGCACCGCGCAGCGGCCGCGCCCCTTCGGCGTGGACTTCCGCACGAGCTGGGGCGGCTGGGCGCTGCCGTCGCTGCCGATCACCGTCCTGACGGCGGTGCTCATGGCGGTGCTGTACACGCTGGTGCCGGAGGGTCGCTGGCGCAACACCGGCAAGTGGGTCGCGACCGGGCTGGTGACGCTGGCCGGCGTCGCCCGCGTCTCGCTCGGCGTCGACGCCCCGACCGACGTGCTCGTCGGGGCGGGCATCGGGGTCTCGATCCCGCTGCTCATGTTCCGCCGGTTCACCCCGGGCGAGGTGTTCCCGGTCGCCTACCGGCGCGGCCGCAGCGCCCACCTGGACGTCACCGGCCCGCGCGGGGCGGCGATCCGGCGGGCCCTGGAGGACCAGCTCGGGCTGACCGTCAAGGAGGTCAAGCCGTTCGGGCTGGCCGGCTCGGCCGGCTCCACGCCGCTGCGGATCACCGTCGAGGGCGACCCGCCCAGGAAGCTGTTCGCCAAGCTGTACGCGCAGAGCCACCTGCGCGCCGACCGCTGGTACAAGCTCGGCCGGGAGCTGCTGTACGGCCGGCTGGAGGACGAGAAGCCGTTCAACACCGTGCGGCGGCTGGTCCAGCAGGAGGACTACGCGCTGTCGCTGATGCAGCGCGGCGGCCTGCCCAGCCCGACCCCGTTCGGGTTCGTGGAGCTGACCCCCGAGCGGGAGTACATGCTGGTCACCGAGTTCTTCGAGGGCGCGGTGGAGCTCGGTGAGGCCGAGGTCGACGACCAGATCATCGACGACGGCCTGCGGATCATCCGCCGGCTGTGGGACGCCGGCCTCGCCCACCGCGACGTCAAGCCGGCCAACCTGCTGGTCCGCGACGGCCGGGTGCTGCTGATCGACGTGGCGTTCGTCGAGGCCCGCCCCAGCCCCTGGCGCCAGGCGGTCGACCTCGCGAACATGATGCTCTGCCTGGCGCTGCGCTCCGACACGGAGCGGGTCTACCAGCGGGCCCTGCGCCAGTTCAGCGTCGAGGAGATCAGCGAGGGGTTCGCCGCCGCCCGTGGGCTGGCGCTCCCCTCCCAGCTGCGCCGGATGCTGCGCGCCCAGGGACGCGACCTGCACGACGAGTTCGTCAGGCTCCTGCCCACCCCGCCCCGGCCGATCACGATCCAGCGCTGGAGTCTGCGGCGGGTGGGGATCTGGGCGGCGATCGTGACCCTGCTGGTCCTCGCCGTGGCGAACCCGACCGTCGTCTTCGACAACCAGATCGCGGTCAGGACGCCGCTGGACATCAAGCAGCTGGACTGCACCGACCTCGAGCCGCTGTGGCTGCTCGCCCAGTCGGTGCCGTCAGCGTCGATGGTGCCGTGCGTGCGGACCCCCACGCTCGGCTGGAAGGTCGCCAGCGTGGCCGCCAACGACGGCCGGTCGGTGATCGTCCTCGACCACGAGCTGGCCGGCAAGGCGGCGGTCGTGGCGCGCCTGACCGCCGCCTGCGACCCGGCCGGCGCGCAGGAGCTGCCGATCCGGTCGCCGGGGACGCAGCGCTACGAGCAGGTCGTGCGGACCGCCGACGAGTTCACGGCGACCTTCTACGACCGGTTCCCCGGCGGCTGCGTGACCTACCGGCTGCACTCGACGACCGACACCCAGGGCAGGTTCGCCCAGGAGGTGCCGGCGGTGCTCGGCTACACCAGCCGCGTGGCGCTGGCCGAGGCGCTCGACCGGCGCTCGGACGGGAGGCTCCAGCTCGACCCCCGGGGGGCGCGATGAGCAAGCCGGCCGCCTGCGCCGGGCGGGCGGCGGGTGCCTTCCCGGCGACCAGGCCATGGGTCCGCCCCGGACCGGTGCCAGCGGGCTCAGCCGTGACGGACGCGCTCAGCCTCGCCGTCACCAGGAGATCTCCGCCGCCGGGGCCCGTCCAGGCTCAGGCGACGGAGCGGGGTCGACATGGCCGACCTGCGGGTCGGCTCCGCTGGACTGGTCCGACCGTCCTGCTCCGGCGCCGTCCCTTCAGGGACGCCGCCAAGCTCCGGTCCTCCGGGCTCGTGATCGGCGGGGCTTGCGGAGCCTGGCGGCACCGCGGCGTCCGCGGGTCCGCCGGCACGCGGCGGCTGGCCCGCGGGCAGCGCCACCACCAGAGGTTCGCCGTGCTCGTCGGTCACGGTCGCATCCATGCCGAGCTGCCAGCGGACGTTCCGGATGCCACGACGGCCGGCGCATCAGGGGTGGGGGTACGGCGGTCGCCGGCATTGACGGCTGGCGCCCGGGGGGGTGCGTTGCGCTGCCATCCACGTCGACTCCTCACCGAGGCGTCCGGGCCGGCGCCGGAAGGCGCTGTCAGCCTCTGCCGAGACCGGTCGTCTGGCCGACCTCGATCAGGTGGCCGTCGGGGTCGCGGATGTAGCAGCGGATCTCCCTGCCGTGGTCCTTGGGCGGGGTGAGGAACTCGGCGCCCCTCGCCCTCCATTCCTCGTACACGCTGTGGATGTCGGCCACGCGGATGTTCAGGAAGGCGCTGGTCCGGTTGGGATCGCGGGGCGGCTCGAGCGTGACCTCCGGCTTGTCGTCGGTCGGCCCGCCGCCGACGTTGATGATCACCCAGCCGTTCGCGAGCTTGACGATCGTCGGTTCCCCGTCCATCACCACCGTGCCGCCGAGCACGCCCGCATAGAAGTCGCGCGAGCGCGCCACGTCCTCGGCCACGATGAAGTGGGTGAGCACGAACCCCTCGCTCGGGGCCGGAAAGTCATCGCCTGTCATCGGTCCTCCTCTCCCGCCTCCCGGCATCGGCCATCCTCTCAGACCGCGTCCGCGCGAGCCGCTCGGGCTCGGGCCGAAGGGACCAGGGCGCGGGGCTGGCGGCGCTCCGCTCCGGCCGGGTGCACGAAGGTACCGCCTGATCGAGCAGGAAATGCACCCCTTGTGTGCGGTACTGCGACGAGTGGATGGTTTGTCCGCTTGGTGCCTGTCATGGTGCGTACTGCGTGTACGCGATGCGGTCGGGCGCTGCGGGTGGGGCCGGCGGACCGGCATCGCTGTCGGGCGGCCTTCGAGGCTGCGCAATCCGCTCAGGTGAGGAGGACTCATGAGGCGGATATCCGTCGTGCTCGCCATCGGTGCCACGCTGGCCGGACTCCTGGTCGGCGCGCCCGCCGCGGCAGCGGCCCAGGCGCCGGCGCCACAACCGGAGCCGGGACCCACGGTCTACGTCGGGCAGCTCACGGCCCGCCAGCTCGCGGCCCTGGGCGGCGCCGGCCTGGACCGGGAGGAGATCACCACACGCCGCGGCGCCGCGGCGGGCAAGGTCGCCGTCGAGGTCGTGCTGACGCGCGCGCAGGCGGCCAAGCTCAACAGCCAGGGGTTCGGCCTCACCGAGAAGCGGGTCGACGGGGCGGCGGTGTCCCGGCGCCTCCAGCAGGAGGCGGCCGCCGGCTACACCGTGTTCCGCTCCTACAGCGAGCCGGGCGGCCTCAAGGACGAGATCGTCGCGCTCTCGAAGCGGTATCCCCAGCTCACCAAGCTGGTCAGGATCGGCAGGTCCGTGCGTGGCCAGGACATCCTCGCGATCAAGGTCACCAAGGACGCCGGGAACGTGCCGGACGGCAGGCGCCCGTCGGTGCTGTACTCCTCGACGCAGCACGCCAGGGAGTGGATCACGCCGGAGATGAACCGCCGGCTGCTGCACTGGTTCCTCGAGCGGTACCAGGCCGACCCGGCGGTCAAGCGGACTGTCGACACCACCGAGCTGTGGTTCGTCCCGGTCGCCAACCCCGACGGTTACGACTACACCTTCAGCGAGGGCAACCGGCTGTGGCGCAAGAACCTGCGCGACAACAACGGTGACGGCGTCATCACCGGCCTGGACGGCGTCGACCCCAACCGCAACTTCCCGACCCGCTGGGGCTACGACAACGAGGGCTCCTCGCCGTCGTGGGGCAGCCAGACCTACCGCGGCGCCGAGCCCGGCTCCGAGCCGGAGACCAGGGCGCTCGACGGCCTGATGCGCCGGGTCGGCTTCGAGTTCCAGATCAACTACCACTCCGCGGCGGAGCTGCTGCTGTACGGGGTCGGCTGGCAGGTCGCGACGCCAACCCCGGACGACCTGCTGTACGAGACGATGGCCGGTGACGACGCCCACCCCGCCGTCCCCGGGTACGACCCCGACATCAGCGCCGAGCTCTACACGACCAACGGCGAGACCACCGAGCACGCGCACACCGTGTACGGCACGCTGGCGTTCACGCCGGAGATGTCCACCTGCGAGACGGCGAGTGCGGCGGACCCGGACGACGAGTTCGACCCGGCCGACTGCGAGAGCGTCTTCAACTTCCCCGACTCCGAGCCGCTGGTGCAGGCGGAGTTCGAGAAGAACATCCCGTTCGCGCTGGCCGTGGCGCGGTCCGCTGCGGACCCGGACGACCCGGTGTCGGTGGTCGGCCGCACGGCGCCCGACTTCCAGGTGGACGACTTTGCGGTCTCCTACGGCGACCCGCAGACGGTCGCGGTGACGGCTCGCCGGGACCTGCACAACCTCGCCCTGCACTACTCGATCGACGGCGGGCCCGCGCGGCACGCCGACGTGCGCGAGTGGGGTGGCGGCGAGCGCTACGGCAAGGAGGGCAAGGTCTTCTACGCCGAGTTCCGCGGCGTCGTCCGCGGCGCCAGGCCGGGCGACGAGGTCAAGGTGTGGTTCACCGGCAACCGCCCGGGCGGCGGCAGGCGGACCAGCGACCCGTTCACCTACACGCTGGCCGAGGACGCGGGCAGGAAGGTGCTCGTCGTCGCGAACGAGGACTACGAGGGCGTCAACCCCGACTACCCGCCGGACGTGACGGCGCCCAAGTACGCGCGGACCTATGTCGACGCGCTCGCTGCGCAGGGCATCCAGGCCTCGGTGTGGGACATGTCCAGCCAGGGCGTGCCGCACCCGCTGGGCGTGCTCGACCACTTCGACGGCGTCGTCTGGTACCTCGGCGACAACCGCCTCACGCAGGACCCGGAGGACGAGGTCACCGAGACGCCGCTGGGCGACCTGCCCGACGCCGCGGTGGCGGAGCGGCAGCAGTACCTGACCGTCGCCGTCCGCGACTACCTCAACGAGGGCGGCAAGCTCGTGCACACCGGTGAGACGGCGGCCTACCACGGCATCCTCGGGTCGGCGATCGGCGGCATCTACTACGGCCTGGACGGGGCGCCGGAGGCCGACTGCGTCGTCACCGTCGACTTCTTCAGCGACTGCCTGCTGCTCGCCGACGACTTCGCGCAGTACTGGCTCGGGGCGAACAGCCGCTCGACGGTGGACTCACCGGCCGGTTTCGAGGGGCTCGGCGACCTGGCCGGGGCGTCCGGCACGTTCGGCGGGCCCGCCGTGGCGGACAACCCGCTCGACGAGCCGGGCACGTTCACGGTCACCAGCGACGTGCTGCCCCCGGACCAGTTCCCGCAGTTCGCCAGCGAGGCGGCCGGCCGCTACGAGGGCACGTCCGGCGGTCCGTTCGAGCCGGTGGAGGGCGCCTGGTACGCCGGCGGCGTCCACGTCAACGACTCCTACATGCGCCTGACCCGCACCATCGACCTCAGCGGCGTGACCGCGGCGCAGGCGCCGGCGCTCCAGGCCCAGCTCTCGTTCGACCTCGAGGGGGGCTACGACCACCTCATCGTCGAGGCGCACATGGTCGGCAGCGACGACTGGACGACCCTGCCGGAGGCCGGCGGGCTGACCCGCACCACCGTGCCGACCGACTGCGACCTGGGGTTCCTGCTCGAGGAGCACCCCTTCCTGCTGCACTACCTGACCCCGGGCAACCCGTGCACGGCGACCGGGACGTCGGGGTCCTGGAACTCGATGACCGGCAACTCCGGCGGCTGGCGGCAGGCGTCCTTCGACCTGTCGGCGTACGCGGGACGGCAGGTGGAGGTGTCGGTCAGCTCCGTGACCGACCCGGGCACCGGCGGCGTCGGGGCGTTCGTCGACGACACCAGGGTGATCGTCGCCGGGGCCGTCAGGGAGGCCGAGGGGTTCGAGACCGGCCTCGGCCCCTGGTCGGTTCCGGGTCCTCCCCCTGGCAGCCCGCCGGGTGGCGGCGACTTCAAGCGCGCGCAGGCGCTGCTGTCGCCGGCCGTCACCACGCCCGACACGGTGCTGCTCGGCTTCGGCGTCGAGCAGGTCGGCTCCGCGGCGGAGCGCGGCGCACTGCTCGGCAGGGCGGTGCGGTCGCTCCTGGGTGGGGTCCCGCCGACCTGATCGCGACCTGATCGCCGCCGGCGCGGCGCCCGCCTCGGCGGGCGCCGCGCCCACCATGGACCGATGCGCCGACCCTCGTGCTCGGCTACGGGCGCTCGGCCCGCAGGAGGATGCGCTTGAACGCATAGCGATACGGCCGCTCGTCCTCCAGTCGCGCCAGCAGCCGCTCGCGGTAGCGGCCCAGGAACACGTCGAACAGCTCGGGCGGCAGGCGACGCTGGTAGTCGGTGAGCAGGGTGCCCCTGACCCATTCGACGACCTCCTCCGGGCCGGCCAGGCGGTGCAGGTAGACCTGGAGACGGACGTGCTGGGCGGCCAGGCCGAGCCGATCGAGCAGGGTCGCATACCACTCGGGGGCTCGCACCGGCCAGTCCCGCCGCCAGCCGCCCAGTGCCGCGGCGAACGGTGCCTCGGCGGCCAACTCGGCCGCGACCCGATGGGCGGGGTGGTCGTGGTTCGCGGGCAGCTGCGCGGCGAGCTGCCCGCCGGCGGCGAGCAGCCCCGCCAGGCGGGCGAGCAGCGCGGCGTGGTCGGGCAGCCAGTGCAGGGCGGCGTTGGAGAAGACCACGTCCCAGCCGCCCTGGCCGAAGCCGGCGATGTCGCCCAACTCGAAGCGCAGCCCGTCGCCCACGCGCGGCCTGGCCTTGGCCAGCATCGCCGGCGAGCTGTCCAGCCCGAGCGTCTCGGCGGCGCCGAGCACGCGGTGCAGCTGGGCGGTCAGCTCACCGGAGCCGCAGCCGAGGTCGACGACCCTGCCGCCCGGCACCGTCCGCACCAGGCCGAGCAGGTCCCAGAAGGGCGCGCTGCGTTCGTCGGCAAAGCGGTGGTACCGGTCGGGATCCCAGACGTCCTTCATGCCGGCGACCACCGTACCCCTCAAGGACGTTCGACCCGGATGCGGCTCTCCGGGTCGCGGTCGCGGCGACGGGCGCGTTGACGCTGCTGCGGGCAACCGGCTGGGAGTCCCGTCCGAGCCTGCCGATGCTCCTGGCCGTGACCCCGGCGGTGGGCGGCGCCGCGGTGGTCGTCGCGCTCGCCGCGCTCGCGACCCGCAGACGGGGCATGGCGCTGGCGGCGGCCGCGCTCGCCGTGGTCCACACGGCCTGGCTGGCTCCCTGCTTCACCGCCGAACCGGTCCCGGCCCAGGCCGCACCTCACAATTCATCGAGTACCACTGGCGTGAGACGAACCGCGTGTGGAATGCGCTCTCGCCGGCCGAAGGCCAGGTGCAAGCGTCACTGCGCCCCACCGCATGGCTGCGGTCAGGACCGGTGTGGTACGGGCTCAAGGCCGGGCTGATCTCGGCGTTCAGCTGGGGCCTGGCGGCGGTGGTCACCAGCCTCCCGCCAGGCTGGGCAGCGGAGCAGGTGTGCAACTTGACCGCGTGGGTCGAGCCGGCGGCGCTGCAGCCCGACGACCACCTCGGTGAGCTGGTCTGGGGTACGTGGCCCACCCAGGCCGCGCTGGGGGCGCTGGGGCTGCTGGCGCGCAACGGTCCCTGGAACAAGGGGCTGTGGGCGCAGCGGGGGCTGCTGGCCTGGGAGGGCGACACGGCCCTGCGCCAGGGCGATCTGGCCACGGGTGGCACGGGTGAACGACGACCCCGCCCGGACGCCAGCGTCCGCCGCCGCGCGACCCGTCGACCGCCCCCGCCCCGCGTCGCGCGCAGCTCGGCATGGGCCTGGTCCAAGCGCGGGTGGGATGTGTCGAGCTACCGACGCCTCGGCGTGGACGGCGCGCGGAGCCACGCGGCGAGCGTGGCAGCCAGGCGCCTGGCGCCGGCCCGGACCGCGGTCGTCGAGGAGACCAGGACCAGGGAGGTCTCCCCCAGGACGTCGAGCAGTTCGGCGTGGTTGGCGTCACTGGTCGCACCCGTCCGCCACGTGTCCACGGCGGCGTCCAGGAGGCCGCACGCCAGCCATGCCTCCGCCGTCCCGCCGATCTCCCTGACCACGCCGTCGTAGCCCAGCGCGCGCAGCCGCGCCCTGGCCAGCTCGGGGTACTGGCTGCCGATCCGCAGACCGCGGAACCGGCCGTGGCCCCCGGCCGGCGGCGGGCGGTCGACGTGCCCGAGCAGCACCAGGTACAGGGGGAACAGGCCGGTGTCCAGCAGGACCGCGGAGCGCCCTCGATCCAGGCCTGCCTCGAACAGCCCGCGGTCGCCGAGCGCCACGTCGATCGCGCCCTCCTCCAGCAGTCGCGGGAGGTCCACCGCACGCGCGTACACGACCCGCAGGTCCAGATCCAGGTCCTGGTCCCTGAACTGGGTCACCAGCTGACGCGACCGGGGTGCGGCCAGGCCGTACGCGTCGTGGAGGAACCGCTCGAAGATCCGGCGGTGCGCGGTCGCGCTCGCGACCCCCACCGACACGCACGGACGGCCCTCGGCAACGCCGGCACGTTCGGCGACTCCGGCGCTCCCGCCGGTCCCCCGGCGGCGCGCGGGGCGCGCAGCGGCCGCCCACTGCACGCGGGCGAAGGCCGCCCCGCGCAGCAGCGCGGCGAGCTGGGTGCGGATCCGGCGCCGGTCCGCGGGGGCCAGCAGCGGCCCACCCGTCCCCGCAAGGTGGACGACGCCGATGTCGTGGGTCGCGAGCCACCGCCTGACCGTCAGCAGCTGCTGGTCGCCGGGGACGGGCGCCAGGTCCAGGACGGGCCGGCCGAGCGCTCGGGCCGCCTGGCGGGTGGCCGCGCAGCCTTCGCTGTCGCGGAGGTCCCAGAGGACCGTGCCGTCGCCCACGTGGACCGTCACCCATGTGCGGTGGCGGTAGCTGGGCGAGCCGAGCTCGATCAGGTGGGCGTCGCCGAAGTCGTCGGGCCCGTGGTCCACGCCGTCGGTGACGTAGGTCCTGCGGGCGCGTGGCAGGACACCGAAGGCGGGCAGGCCGAGGTCGGCGGCCGCGCCGAGCGCCGACTGGTCGACGCCGGTCTGCCCGCCCGAGACCACCACCAGCCCAGGGGCCTGGCGGACCCGGCCGTGGGTCGCTCCTTCGTCGCGCCGAGCCGTGGTCCGGTCGGTGAGGTGGCCGAACCGGCCACCGAGATCCTCGCTCGAAGGCAGCCGCGCGCCACGGACGCCGAGGACGCTCCGAGCCAGCGCGGCGCCGGCGGCGTGCGCGCCGTCGACCGGTTCGCCGCAGAGCCGGGCGTGGAGGAAGGCGCCGGCGTAGGCGTCGCCGGCGCCGAGGTCGTCGCCGTGCTCGGGCAGGGTCGTGGCGGCGACCGGGAGCTCCCTGCGACGGCCGGCAACCGGGTCCCACACCGCCGCCGGTCCTCGACCCCGCGTCGCCACCAGCTCGACGCCGGCGAAGCGTTCCGTGGCCCGTCCGTCCGGACCGGTCAGGCCCAGGCGGTCGTGCTCGCCCGCCTGCCCGAAGACCCACCGGAGCCGGCCGGACGTGGCCAGGCGCTCGAGGTGCCCGCGGTGCGCGGCGTCGAGGCGCGCGCCGTCCCCGAGGACGACGGCGACCGCCGCGCTGCCCGCGATCAGGGCGCGCAGCCGCGCCGGGGCGGTGACGAGGTCGCGCAGGGCGACCAGCAGCAGGCCGGGCTCGGGCCAGCCGTCCAGGGAGACCGAGGCGCCGACGGTCAGCGGCCGGTCCGCGACCAGGACCGCCTGGACCGCGCGCCGCTCCCGGGCCACCACGCAGAGGGTGCGGTCGTGCCGTGGAGCCCGGTCCAGGACCCACGGCACGATCCCGACCTGCCGCAGGGCATCCAGCGGTCCGACCGCCGGCTCGCCGGCCGCGTCCCGGCGCCCGGTGACGCCGATCCACTGCAGGCGCAGGTCACGGACGAGCCCGGCCTGCGACAGCGCCATGGCGTGCAGTGTGTTGCTGACCGGACCGCCGGGGCTCATGGACAGGGCCCCGTCGGGCGCGAGCTCGTGCTGCAGGCGCGGCAGCAGGCCGGCGTCCTGGACGCGTTGCACGCCCTGGGCCGCGAGCCGGTTGCGGACCAGGACCTCGCTGGCACGCGGCTCCGGCAGCGTGACCACGCAGTCCCATACCGTCCGGTCGAGCCCCGCCACGGTCGGGGGCCCGGTCACCGGACCGGCCATGCCGACTCCACGGCCCTGACCCGCCCGCGCTCGGCCCGGACCGTCGCTAGAGCCAACGGTCCGCGACGCTCAGCGCGAGGGCCAGCGCGAACACGGCCAGCGCGAAGGCGTCCTTGACCAGGGAGCTGCGCACGATCGCCGTGCGCTTGTCGCGCACGAGGAGCAGCTCGTCCAGCAGCTTCGCCGGGTTGCGGAACTCTTCGGTGGTGCTCCAGTAGACGAACGCGATCCGCGCCAGCGGCAGGATCGACCACAGCAGGAAGGCGGCGGCGACGGCGACGCCGATCACGAGCACCGGCGGCGTGAGCCGGTCGAAGGTCGAGTACAGGAACGTCAGGGTGGCGACCCCGAGGGAGTTCACGGCCAGGATGGCGTTCGCCTTGCTGTCGAGGATGGAGAGGTTCTCGTGGAGCCACGCGTGCAGCTCCCAGGTCCCGTCGCTGCGGATCGCGGAGCGGATCGCGGCAAGGTGCTCGTCCCGCTCCGGCTGATCGCTGTGCAGGCCGGACGTGATCCTGAACAGCCGGTCCATGAACAGCCTGCGCGGCCGCGAGCGCCAGTTCGGGGACCGCTTGTCCAGCACCGGTCCGGGCGTCCCGCGGAGCAGCGGGCCGGGTCCCGGCGGCGACGGCTGGCCCGTCCCGTCGTCCGTGGTCCCGGGCGTCTCCTCGTCCTGCATCTGCCTCGCCCCCCAGAGAGTCCGGTGTCCGGCGGCCGCCGGAGCGGGCCGGCCCGCCCGGCGTGCGAGCTGGCCGCACGAACGAGATCGGCGGTCCGTCGACGCCGACCGGCTGCGGTCAGGCGCGCGCGCCGGGACGCCACCACCCGATGTCCTTCAGCCAGTCGTCCCGACGGCGGCCGATGAAGTCGTCCAGCAGCCGCGCCGACTCGGGCTCGTCCAGCTCGACCAGGTCGACCCCGTGAGCGCGCAGGAACTCGAGCGGTTCGGTGTCCGGGTAGCTGCGGGTCTGCCCGATCACCACACGCGGGATGCCGAACAGGATCACCGCCCCCGAGCACAGGAAGCAGGGGGTCAGCGTCGTGTACAGCGTCGTGTCGGCGTAGTGGTCGAGCGTCCCGGCGGACCGTAGCGCCTGGATCTCCGCGTGCGCGGTCGGGTCCCCCTGTTGGATGCGCAGGTTGCGGCCGCGTCCCAGCAGGTCGGAGGCGCGGAACAGGGCGGCGCCGATGGGCAGCCCCCCCTCGCGCATCCCGGCGAGCGCCTCCTCCAGCGCCGCCTGGTAGTGCTCGGGCTCCATCCGCCTACCCTACCTCGCGCCGAGCCACCAGGGCCTTGAAGGGGTCGGAGATCGGCGCGACGGCCTCGGCCTCCAGCGCGGTGCGCCGGGACGGCTCCAACCGGCAGCGCCTGACGGCCTGGACCAGCAGCACCTGCGCGAAGTCCTGCCAGAAGCCGGGAAGGCTGGCTTGGATGCGCAGCTGCTGGTCGGCAAGCCAGACGGAATCGGCCAGCAGATGGGACGCGCGGAACTCGCGCTCGATCTCCAGGAAGGTCCTGACGTCGCCTGCGACGCTCGCGCTCGGCATGGGTGGCATCGGTCGCCGCCGGGCTGGCGGGGGCTCCGTGACGATCGCCCTGGCCGCCGGCAGGTCCTTGGCGTACACGTGCATGGAGATCGCGAACTGGTGATAGGTGAACGAGGACGCTCCGACCATGCAGGCGACGACCTCGGCGAGCAACGTGAACAGGAACAGGTCGTAGGGGAGGACCCGTGCGGCGTTGCTCGAACGCATCAAGGTCGTGCAGTGGAGCGCACCGTCGCGCAGGTTGTAGCCGACGGCGATATGGCAGGGGATGTCCCGTGACACGCGACCGGCGTCCTCGGGGTGGTAGATGACCGCCACCGCGCGTCGCGTTCCCGGGTCGTGCCGCAGCAGGTCGACGACTCGTGCGAGCTGGTCGAGGCCCCGCCTGGGGGACAGGAGCCGTGCCCCGTCGCACGAGCCGGGCACGACGAGCCCGTCGTCGGAGAAGTCGCGCCCTCGCAGGTCGTAGTACTCGATGTCCGCCAGCCGGTCACTGCCGGACATCATCCAGGCGAACCGGCCCACCGCCGCACACAGGTTGAAGCGGCACCGCGGGTTGAACAGCAGGCGGTCGCGCGGCTCGGCCAGCTCGAACGAGCAGTTGAGCCGTTCCCGGGTGACCTGCCCGGCGCCGACGGACAGGCCCGCGCCCGCCCGCACCTCGTCGCCGGCATCCAGCACACCGGCGACGATCTCCCGGAAAAGGTCGTCCCAGCTCACAGCAGCCTCGTCCGAGCGAGCACCGCGTCGCCTTCCTCCGGCTCGACGCCCGACGTATCGCGCTGGACATTGCGGACCGCTCTCACGATAGAGAGTCGCGCAAGCAAGGCAAGTGGCCTGCTTCCACGAGCTGCACGGCATGCCGGTCGTAGCCCGCGAGCTGGAGCGCGAGCAGGTGTCACGGGTCTGTGACGATCGGTGCACGACCGTGCAACGGGCACGGGATGGCTCCCTCGTCGGCGCTAGGCTGCGACCGCCGGCCGGGCTTGCGTCGCTCCGGCAGCCCCCTGATCGCTCCCGTAGCCCCGAGGTGAGAGCCATCGCGGTGATCCCGTCACCCGCCGACCGCACCCGTCCGGCGGCCCGTGTCAAGCAGGTCCCCGGATCGCGACCACGCTCGAGGCCATCCGTCCCGGCACGGGCCTTGGCCTCATTGCCGAGAGGCTGGCGGTGAAGGTGGCCGCAGACCAGGCAGCGGCCAGGCTGGCAGCAGGCAGCGGTGACATCCAGGGCGCACGGGACGCGATGAACTCGGCGGCGCAGACCCTCCAGAAACTCATCGGGCACGCGCGGAGCTTCGGCGGAACGGGCCTTGCGACCGAGGCTGAGGCCGAGCGGCTCACGAGAGCCATCGAGGCTGTCGAAGGAACCCTCCCTGCTGGAGCGGTACAAGCGGAACCCGGATGCGGTGCTCGACCGGACGCTGCTGTCCGGCCACGACAAGGCGGTCCTGAAATCCGGTAACGCCGATGAGATCCTCCGCGCGATCCAGGCCAAGGGCGGCGCGATCCCGCCGATCATCGTCGTGGTGACGGAGCGCTAGCCGCGGTGAGCGTCCGCGCTGGGTCGCTCGTCGTCGTGGGCACCGGCATCAAGGCGATCGCGCACGTCACCCGGGAGGCGCAACACCGCCTGGAACGCGCCGACAAAGTCCTCCACGTCCTCGCGGACCCGGTGACGATCCGGTGGGTCACCGAGCTGAACGCCAGCGCCGAGTCACTCGAGACGCTGTACGAGACCGGCCGGCCGCGCAGCGAGACCTACCGTGCGATGGTGGAGCGGACCCTCGGCTGGGTCCGTCGGGGCGCTGCCGTCTGCCTGGCGCTCTACGGCCACGCCGGGGTGTTCGCCGCGCCCGGCCACGAGGCGGTCAGGCAGGCGAGATCCGAGGGCTACCAGGCCGAGATGCTCCCCGCCGTCTCCGCCGAGGACTGCCTCTTCGCCGATCTCGGCATGGACCCGGCCACGGCGGGCTGTCAGAGCTACGAGGCGACCGACTTCCTGCTGCGCCCCAAGCGGTTCGACGTGTCGGTGCCGCTGATCCTGTGGCAGGTCGGGATCATCGGTGAGCTCGGCTACCAGGTCGAGTACGACCGTGGGGGATCCGGGTGCTGACGGACGAGCTGCGGCCACACTACGGCGACGAGCATCGTGTCTGGATCTACGAGGCGGCCCAGCTCCCGATCTGCGCGGCCCGCATGACGCCGGTCCCGCTGGGACGGCTGAGCGAGGCGGAGGTGCGCCCGAGCTCGACGCTGTGCGTCCCGCCGCTCAAGCGTGCCGCCCCGAACCCCGCCATCTACCAGCGGCTGGGCCTGCCGGCGCCGGTGGACACGGTCAGACCAGCCGCTGGCGGATGAGCAGCACCACGGTCACGAGGAAGCTGCTCAGCACAAGTGCGAGCAGCACGGCCATGGGGCCGTTCGCATACCGGTCAGCGGTCTGCTGGATGCCGCCCAGGACCAGGATCGGCACCGCCGACAGCCCGGTCGACCAGCCGTCGCGATGAGGTTGCGCTGCTCGAGGACCTTCTTGCGCTGCTCAGGAGTCATCAACCATCACCTGCGGGTGTCGGGTCGCGCTTGGTCATGCCGTCGCGCGGACGACGGCGGCCGCCCAGGCTCTGCGACCGCGGTGCGTTCGAGCGCGGCTCGGCGGTGCCGCGGCGCGTGCGGGCGCTCTACGGGCGAGCAGCACGGCGAGACGGTGGCATGTGACGGCACCCGCTTCCTTCGCGGAATGTTCATCGTGGTCCCAAGCCGAGCACAGGACTCTCACAAGTTCCCTCTGCAGGCTCGCTGCGACCATCGGAGGCGCTCGGGACCTGCCGTCGACGGCCGTCGACGGCGGCCGGTGGCCGTTCCCCTGCGGCTGCTCCCGCTCCGGGTGGTGGTCGCTGTCAGCTCGCAACAGGAGACCGGTGGTGCAGCCCCGTCGCGCAACCTCGAGTCATGGCGGTCCGGGCGCAGCGCCGACGGCCGCGGTCGCGCTGGTCAGGCTGGTCCGGCTGCTGGCCGCCGCGCTGCTGCTGGCGAGCGTGCTGCTGCTGGTCGCCCTGGTCGACCAGAGCGTCGCCGCGGCGGCCCCGCCGGCCGACCGGGGGTCCACGGCGGCGGCCGCGAGCAGGCCTGCGGCGGACGTCGCGGTCGGGGGCGCGGGGCGCCCGACCGCCGGCATGCCCCGCGCCGCGCCTGGCGGGCGCAACCCGCGTCCGCCGGCCCTCGCCGAGTACGCAGACGCGCTGGGCGAGGCGGTGGCGGTGCTGCGCCGGTCCCCGTCGGATCTGGTGCAGGGGAACCTGCCGGCCGCCCGGCGTGCCCGCGCGACGGCCACGCCAGCCGCAGGCGAGGGTCCGGGGGTGCCGCCGTCGCCGCCGGCGCCCTCTTTCCAGATGTGGTGGCCGGGGTCCCGCGATGAGCGTGAAGGCGAGCCCCTCCAGCCCGACGGCGACGGCGAGCCCGTGAACCCTGCGTGGGATCGCGCGCTCCAGCTCTTCCCGATCGGGCCGCCTGTGTACGAGGTGCCGCCGTCGCCCGTGAGCGCCGGACCTGGGCGGGTTCTTCCAGGTCCCACCGGGCACCCGAGCATCGACGAGGAGACCGGTGACCGGCTGTATCGCTGGTTCCTGTTCCCCGGCGACAGGGTCGTGCGGATGCGGACCAAGGTGAGCCCGACGGGCCGGGTGACGTTCGAGGAGGGGCGTCCGGTCGGCGAGCCCGTGACCCTGCGGGACGCCACGAAGGTGTACTTCCTGTTCCGTGCGCCCGACGGGGAGGTCGCCCCCCTCTCCACACGGGTCGACCAGGAGGGGCGCGCGGGCGAACGGGCCCGCGGGTGGGCGACCGGTCAGCTCCGGCTTTCCGGCAGCCGGGGCGTCTCGCTCTGGACCCGGGTGAAGCCGCGGAGCGGTCTGGCGCTCGAGGAGACCCGGGAGCGGGACTCGGAGCTGGTCTCGGTCGAGCTCTCGCTCCTCAACGGCCTGCGGGTCCCGGTCAGGCTCCGCGTGCGTTCCACGGGCCGTGAGCTGTACGAGATCGAGGGTCCCGCGAACCGGGTGACGTTCGAGGAGGGGGCTCCGTTCGGGGAGCCGGTGGACCTGGGGGACGG
>Ga0126377_10000448_pt1 | contig 24865 bp, 21 predicted proteins | sample PanSoiMetPlot_22_FD_92647 | JGI IMG/M metagenome (GOLD analysis project Ga0126377, IMG submission 92647) | Tropical forest soil microbial communities from Panama - MetaG Plot_22 | ecosystem: Environmental > Terrestrial > Soil > Tropical forest > Bulk soil | place: Panama | collected 2016-02-17 | reverse complement strand
GTTGACCGTTCCTGCTGTGCTGGCCTTGGAAGACGGAAGTGTCTTCCGGGGTATTTCGATTGGCGCCAAGGGAAACACCACCGGCGAAGTTGTCTTCAATACCTCCATCACCGGCTACCAGGAAATCCTCACCGATCCCTCCTACTGCCGGCAGATCGTCACTCTCACGCACCCACACATCGGTAACACCGGTGCGAATCCTGAAGATCTCGAGTCCGCGGCCATCTACGCCGCCGGTCTCATCGTGCGCGATCTGCCGTTGCTCGAGAGCAGCTGGCGCAGTGCCGAGTCGCTCGCGAGCTTCCTGCAACGCGGCAAGGTCGTCGCAATCGCCGAGATCGATACGCGCCGGCTGACGCGCATCCTGCGCGACAAGGGTGCGCAGGCGGGTTGCATCATGACCGGCGACACGATCGACGAAACCGCCGCCGTGCGCGCGGCGCGCAAGTTTCCGGGCCTTAAGGGCATGGACCTCGCCAAGGTCGTGACCACGCGACGCCAGTACCAGTGGAACGAAGGCAGCATCTGGCGCGAGGGTGACCGCGACTTGCCGCGTCCGGCAGCGCGCCTGCATGTCGTCGCGTACGACTACGGCATCAAGCGCAACATCCTGCGCCTGCTCGCCGATTACGGCTGCCGCATGACCGTCGTGCCGGCGATGACACCGGCAGAGAAGGTGCTGGCACTGAATCCCGATGGGGTCCTGCTCTCGAACGGTCCGGGCGATCCCGAACCCTGCGATTACGCGATCCGCGCGATCCAGGAGTTGCTCGAGGCCGAGGTCCCGATCTTCGGCATCTGCCTCGGTCATCAGCTGCTCGGCCTGGCGAGCGGGGCGCGCACGCTGAAGATGAAGTTCGGCCACCACGGCGCGAATCATCCGGTGCAGGACCTCGAGACCGGCCGCGTGCTGATCACGGTTCAGAATCACGGCTTCGCGGTGGATGAGAGCACGCTGCCCGCAAACACCAAGGCGACGTTCCGCTCGCTCTTCGATGGCACGCTCCAGGGACTGGAGCGCACCGACAAGCCGGCCTTCAGCTTCCAGGGGCATCCCGAGGCGAGTCCGGGTCCGCACGACCTGCAGCCCCTGTTCGAGCAGTTCATCTATCTCATGGTCAAGCGCCTGCAGAGCATCCAGCGCGCCCAGAAAGGCCAGCGCAGCAAGCGCCGCGTGGCCGAGAGCTAGGAGAGAATCTTTTGGATCACCTCACCCACCCTTCACTCGATGAAGGCGAACTGCTTGTGCTCGCCGCCGGTCGACTGACACCTCGCAAGGGTCGCCATGCCGAAGCGCACTGACATCAACAGCGTCCTGATCATCGGCGCCGGCCCGATCGTGATCGGGCAGGCGTGCGAGTTCGACTATTCGGGCGCTCAAGCTTGCAAGGCCCTGCGTGAAGAGGGCTATCGCGTCATCCTGGTGAACTCCAATCCGGCCACCATCATGACCGACCCCGAGACGGCGGACGCGATATACATCGAGCCGGTCAACTGGCGCACCGTCGCGCGCATCATCGAGAAGGAAACGCCGGACGCCTTGCTGCCCACGATGGGCGGCCAGACGGGCCTCAACTGTGCCCTCGACCTCGCGCGCGAAGGGATCCTGGAGAAGTGGGGTGTGGAACTGATCGCGGCCTCACGCGAAGCCATCGACATGGCGGAGGACCGCGAGCTGTTTCGCGATGCCATGCGCGAGATCGGCCTCGAGACGCCGCGCGCGCGCATCGCGCACAGCATGGAGGAAGCGATCGCGGTGCAGGCGGAGATCGGCTACCCCACGGTGATCCGGCCGTCCTTCACGCTCGGCGGCAGCGGCGGCGGCATCGCGTACAACCGCGAGGAGTTCGAACAGATCGTGGCGCGCGGCCTCGACGCGTCACCCACCAACGAGGTGCTGCTCGAAGAATCGGTGATGGGCTGGAAGGAGTTCGAGCTCGAAGTGGTGCGCGATCGCAAGGACAACTGCATCGTGGTCTGCTCGATCGAGAACCTCGATCCGATGGGCGTGCACACCGGTGATTCGATCACCGTGGCGCCGGTGCAGACCCTGACCGACAAGGAGTACCAGCGCATGCGCAACGCCGCGATCGCGGTGCTGCGCAAGATCGGTGTCGATACCGGCGGTTCCAACGTGCAGTTCGCCGTCAATCCGCAGGACGGGCGCCTGCTGATCATCGAGATGAACCCGCGCGTGTCACGTTCCTCCGCGCTCGCTTCCATGGCGACCGGGTTTCCGATCGCGAAGGTCGCGGCCAAACTCGCCATCGGCTACACGCTCGATGAGCTCAAGAACGAGATCACCGGCGGAGCGACGCCGGCATCGTTCGAGCCCACGATCGACTACATCGTCACCAAGATTCCGCGCTTCACCTTCGAGAAGTTCCCGGGTGCGAACAAGCGCCTCACCACGCAGATGAAGTCGGTGGGTGAAGCGATGGCGATCGGTCGCACGTTCCAGGAGTCGATGCAGAAAGCGCTGCGCAGTCTCGAAACCGGCTGGGACGGTCTGAATCCGCAGCTGGCGCTGCCGTTGACCGAGGAAACGACCGGGGTGCTGGCGCAGGAGCTGGCGTCCCCGGGGCCCGATCGCGTGCTGTATGTCGCGGATGCATTGCGCGCCGGTTGGTCGCTCGACAAGGTCGCAGGCCTGTCGCGCATCGATCCCTGGTTCCTGCGGCAGATCCAGGATCTCGTGGAGGAAGAGGGCAAGGTGCAGAGCGGCGGGCTCGAGGCGCTCGACGTGAAGCGCCTGCGCACGCTCAAGCGCAAGGGATTCGCCGACAGCCGGCTCGCGCACCTGCTTGGCATCGAAGAGCCGGTGATCCGCAAGCGCCGCCACAAGTTCGCACTGCATCCGGCGTACAAGCGGGTCGACACCTGCGCGGCGGAATTCGCCACCTCGACCGCCTACATGTACTCGACCTATGAAGAGGAGTGCGAGGCGAACCCCACCGAGCGGCGCAAGATCATGATCCTGGGCGGCGGACCGAACCGGATCGGCCAGGGGATCGAATTCGACTACTGCTGCGTGCACGCGGCGCTGGCGCTGCGTGAGGACGGCTTCGAGACCATCATGGTCAACTGCAACCCCGAGACCGTCTCGACCGACTACGACACTTCCGATCGGCTGTACTTCGAGCCGCTCACGTTCGAAGACGTCATGGAGATCATCGCCAAGGAGAAGCCCGAGGGCGTGATCGTGCAGTACGGCGGCCAGACGCCGCTCAAGCTGTCGCGGGCGCTGGCGGCCGCGGGTGCGCCGATCATCGGCACGACGCCCGATTCGATCGACGTCGCGGAGGACCGTGAGCGTTTCCAGCAGCTGGTGAAGACGCTCGGCCTCAAGCAACCGGCCAATGCGACCGCGCGCAACGAAGAACAGGCCGTGATCCTCGCGCGCGAGGTGGGGTTCCCGCTCGTCGTGCGTCCGTCGTACGTGCTCGGCGGACGGGCGATGGAAGTCGTCTTCAACGAGGACGACCTGCGCGCCTACATGACCGATGCGGTCAAGGTGTCGAACGACAGCCCGGTGCTGCTCGACCGCTTCCTCGATCTTGCGATCGAGGTGGACGTTGATGCGGTCTGTGATGGCGAGGACGTGCTGATCGGCGGCATCATGGAGCACATCGAGCAGGCGGGCGTGCACTCGGGCGATTCGGGCTGCTCGCTGCCGCCGAACGGCCTGAGCGCGGAGCTGCAGGCGGAGCTGGAGGAGCAGACGCGCAAGCTCGCCAAGGCGCTCAACGTCGTCGGCCTGATGAACGTGCAGTTTGCGATCCAGAGCGGCGTGATCTACATCCTCGAAGTGAACCCGCGCGCCTCGCGTACGGTGCCGTTCGTTTCCAAGGCGACGGGAGTGCCGCTCGCGAAGGTCGCCGCGCGAGTGATGATCGGCCGCAAGCTCAAGGAGCAGGGCCTGCTGGAAATCAGGAAGCCGAGCTACTTCTCCGTGAAGGAAGCGGTGTTCCCGTTCACCAAGTTCCCGGAGGCCGACCCGATCCTGGGACCCGAGATGAAATCGACTGGCGAAGTGATGGGCACCGGCCGGACCTTCGGTGAAGCCTATGCAAAAGCACAAGCGGCGTCGGGCGTCGTGCTGCCGACGCGCGGCACCTGTCTGATCAGCGTGCGCGATCGCGACAAGCCGGGCGCCATCGAACTCGCAAAGCTGCTGATCGCTCGCGGCTTCGAGATCGTCGCCACGGACGGCACGGCCAAGGCACTGACCGACGCAGGCGTGCCGTGCCGGCGGGCCAACAAGGTACGCGAAGGCCGCCCGCACATCGTCGACATGATCAAGAACGACGAGATCAACCTGATCGTGAATACCACCGAGGGCAAGCAGGCCATCCGCGAGTCCCGTTCGATCCGTCGCGAAGCCGTGCACAAGCGTGTGACGTACTACACGACGGTTGCGGCGGCGCGCGCCACCTGTGATGCGCTTGACCATCTCGACGAAGTGGGGGTGAATCGCCTGCAGGATCTGCACCAGGAGCGCGTGGCGTGAAGCGGACTCCCATCACGTTGCAGGGCGCAGAGCGGCTGCGCACCGAACTCAAGCGGCTCAAGACCGAGGATCGGCCCAACATCATCAAGGCGATCGCGGAAGCTCGCTCACACGGCGATCTGAGCGAGAACGCGGAATATCACGCGGCACGCGAACAGCAGAGTTTCATCGAGGGACGGATCAACGAGATCGAGACGCGCCTCGCCAACGCCGAGGTCATAGACGTGACGCGGCTGCCGCCGAACCAGCGCGTCGTGTTCGGCGCCACCGTCGATCTCGAGGACCAGGAAGACGGCGGGCGCATCGCCTACCAGATCGTCGGTGAGGACGAAGCCGATATCCGCCGCGGACTCATCTCCGTCACCTCGCCGATCGCCCGCGCCCTCGTCGGCAAGAACCAGGGTGATGTCGTCGAGGTTGCCGCTCCCGCGGGCATGCGCGCGTACGAGATCATCGCCGTCCGCTACCAATAGGCGCGAAGGGACGCGAGCCTTTCGCGGCGCAATGAAACGCAGCAAGAGCAGCAGTCGCTGGCTGCAGGAACACGCCAAGGATCCCTACGTCAAGCGCGCCCACCGCGAAGGGTGGCGCTCACGCGCCGCCTTCAAGCTCGAGCAGATCCAGCGCGTGGAGAAACTGATTCGCCCCGGAATGCTCATCGTCGACCTCGGCGCGGCGCCCGGCGGCTGGAGCCAGTTCGCCGCGCGCGCCCTGCAGGGCCGCGGCGAGATCTATGCGCTGGACGTCCTGGAGATGCCTCATATCCCGGGAGTGACGTTCATCGAAGGTGACTTCCAGGAGCAGGCGGTACTCGATCGCCTGCTGGAGGCGCTGGGTGAGCGCAAGGTCGATCTTGTAATGTCCGACATGGCCCCAAACATGAGCGGCATCGACGCGGTCGACCAACCCCGCTCCATGAATCTCGCCGAGCTCGCACTGGATTTCGCCGGCCAGGTCCTGAAGCCCGGCGGCGACCTGTTGATGAAGGTGTTCCAGGGCGCCGGATTCCAGGAACTCGTGCAGGTTGCGCGCCGCCAGTTCACCACGGTGAAGCTGCGAAAACCCGATGCCTCGCGCGCACGCAGCGCCGAGATGTACCTGCTGGCGAGGAGCTTGCGGATGGTGTAGGTTCTTCGAACGCCTGCCGCATCCAATGGTCGAAGCCTTGCGAAGTTTCAGTAACTTGCCCGCCTCTCCGTCGAGGACCGACGCTTGAACGATTTGACGAAAAACATCCTCCTGTGGGTCATCATCGCCGTCGTTCTGCTGACGGTGTTCAGCAACTTCAGTCCGCGCTCCGGTGAGACCCGCGAGATGGCTTATTCGACCTTCCTGCAGGAGGTCGAGAGCAAGAACGTCGATACGGCGGTCATCAAGGGCGAGATCATCGAGGGGACCAAGCGCGACGGAACGCAGTTCCGCGTCTACAGCCCGGAGACGGATAACACCGCGCTGATCGGCCTGCTCAAGCGCGAGGGCGTCAACTTCCGCGGTGCGCCGCCGGACAAGCCGAACTTCCTGCTGCAGCTGTTCCTGTCCTCTTTCCCGGTGCTGCTGCTGGTCGCGATCTTCATCTACTTCATGCGCCAGATGCAGGGGGCGGCCGGAGGCCGCGGAGCCATGTCCTTCGGCAAGAGCCGCGCGCGCCTGCTCGGTGAGGACCAGGTGTCGGTGACCTTTGCCGACGTCGCGGGCGTCGACGAGGCCAAGGAAGAGGTGGTCGAAATCGTCGACTTCCTCAAGGACCCCGGCAAGTTCCAGAAGCTGGGTGGCAAGATTCCGAAGGGCGTGCTGATGGTCGGCGCGCCCGGTACCGGCAAGACGCTGCTCGCACGAGCGATCGCGGGCGAAGCGAAGGTGCCGTTCTTCACCATTTCGGGCTCCGATTTCGTCGAGATGTTCGTCGGTGTGGGCGCCTCGCGTGTGCGCGACATGTTCGAGCAGGCGAAGAAGCACGCGCCGTGCATCATCTTCATCGACGAAATCGATGCCGTCGGCCGGCACCGCGGCGCGGGTCTCGGCGGCGGTCACGACGAACGCGAGCAGACGCTCAATCAGCTGCTGGTCGAGATGGACGGCTTCGAAGGCAACGAAGGCATCATCGTCATCGCGGCCACCAACCGTCCGGACGTGCTCGATCCCGCGTTACTGCGACCGGGTCGCTTCGATCGCCAGGTCGTGGTGCCGCTGCCCGACGTGCGCGGACGCGAGCAGATCCTCAAGGTGCACATGCGTCGCGTGCCGCTCGCCGACGACGTCCGGCCTTCCATCATCGCGCGGGGCACGCCCGGATTCTCCGGCGCCGATCTCGCCAACCTGGTGAACGAGGCGGCGCTGTTCGCGGCGCGCGCCAATCGCCGCCTGGTCTCGATGGAGGAGTTCGAGCGCGCCAAGGACAAGATCATGATGGGCGCCGAGCGGCGCTCGATGGTCATGAGCGAAGAAGAAAAGCGCATGACCGCGTATCACGAGGCGGGTCATGCCATCGTGGGCTTGAGCGTTCCCGAGCACGACCCGGTGTACAAGGTCACGATCATTCCGCGCGGCCGCGCGCTCGGCATCACGATGTTCCTGCCCGAGACCGATCGCTACAGCACCAGCAAGCGCCGACTCGAGAGCCGCATCGCGACATTGTTCGGCGGCCGCATCGCCGAGGAACTGATCTTCGGCGCCGAAGCCGTCACCACCGGCGCATCGAATGACATCGAGCGCGCGACGGAGCTCGCGCGCAACATGGTTACCAAGTGGGGCCTTTCGGACCGCCTCGGCCCGCTCACGTACTCGGAAGAGAGCGGCGAGGTGTTCCTCGGGCGCAGCGTGACGCAGCACAAGCAGGTTTCGGATGTCACGGCGCATGCGATCGATGAGGAGGTCCGCCGCGTCATCGACGACAACTTCCAGCGCGCCAAGGGGATCCTCACCTCGAGGCTCGAGACGCTGCACATGATGGCGGATGCGCTCATCAAGTACGAGACCATCGACGAAGAGCAGCTCAAGGACATCATGGCCGGTCGCACGCCGAAGCCGCCCAAAGATTGGGACGACTCGACGCCGATGCCAACGAGCAAGCCGCAAGACAAGCCGGCGCCGGCGATCGGGCCCGCAGCCGGCCAACACTGACAACACGGAACCTGTTTTCGAGAACGCCGTGAATACCGCCAGCTGTGCTGTCCATGCTCGGCTGGCGGACCGGGGTGGCCATCCTGACCACCCGCTCGTCGCATGCGACGAGCCCCTGTAGGCTCCGTGGCCGACGTCCATGTCGGCCACGGTCGCAAGAACAGAACCCCTACCGAGGCCCTCGCCTCACTGAGCCGTTGTGCATCTGGTGTGCGGCGACAAGACCCTCGATCTGAGCCGGCCGGTTGTCATGGGCGTGCTCAATGTCACGCCGGATTCCTTCTCTGACGGCGGGCGCTTCCAGGATATCGGCCAGGCGCTCGCGCATGCGCACCGGATGATCGAGGAGGGCGCGGCGCTCATCGATATCGGTGGCGAGTCCACACGGCCGGGCGCAGCGCCCGTCGACGCTGAAGAGGAACTGCGCCGCGTGTTGCCGCTCGTGAGCGCGCTGGCGCACCGGATCAGCGTGCCGATCTCCGTCGATACCGCCAAGCCGGCAGTGATGCGCGCCGTGATCGATGCCGGTGCGGGCATGATCAATGACGTGCTGGCGCTGCGTACACCCGGAGCCCTCGAGGCGGTTGCCGGATCCCGCGCCGCGACGTGCCTCATGCACATGCAGGGCGAGCCACGCACCATGCAGGTTGCCCCTCACTACGAAGACGTGGTTCGCGAGGTGCACGAGTTCCTGCGCACGCGGCGTGACGCCTGTGTTGCGGCGGGCATTGGGCGGGAGCGGATCGCCATCGACCCCGGCTTCGGCTTCGGCAAGACCATGCCGCACAACCTCTCCGTGCTCGCAAACCTTGACCGGCTTCTCGATCTGGAGGTCCCGGTGCTCGCGGGGCTGTCGCGCAAGTCAATGATTGGCAAAATTACCGGGCGAGCCGTGGAGCAAAGGGTCTACGCCAGCGCCGCCTTCGCGACGATTGCAATCCTCAAGGGAGCGCGCATGATTCGCGCGCATGATGTGGCGCCGGCCGTCGACGCCGTGAAAGTCGCGACGGCAGTACTGACGGGAGAAGCCGAGTGAGCCGCAAGTACTTTGGAACCGATGGTGTGCGCGGGCGGGTGGGGAGCGACCCCATGAGCGTGGACTTCGCGCTGCGGCTCGCGAGCGCGGCTGCGCGCGTCCTGGCCCCCGAAGGCGGCACGGTGCTCATCGGCAAGGACACGCGTCTCTCGGGCTACATGTTCGAGGCGGCCCTCGAAGCGGGGTTCGTGGCCGCCGGAGTCGACGTGATGCTGATCGGGCCGCTGCCGACGCCCGGCATTGCCTACATGACGCAGCGCTTCGAGTGCGACTTCGGTGTCGTGATCAGTGCCTCGCACAACCTCTACGACGACAACGGCATCAAGTTCTTCGATTCGAGCGGTGCGAAGCTGAGCGACGAGCTCGAGGTGCGCATCGAGGAGTACCTGCAGCAACCAGCGCTCACGCGCGAATCCAAGGCGCTCGGGCGCGCCACGCGCGTCGACAAGTCGCGCACTCACTACCAGCAGTTCTGTGCCGCATCGATGCCCAAAGGCATGGACCTGTCGGGCTTCAAGGTCGTCATCGATTGCGCGAATGGCGCGGCGTACAAGGTGGGCCCGCGCGTGCTCGCCGATCTCGGCGCAGAAATCGTCCCGATCGGCTGCTCGCCGAACGGTCGCAACATCAACGACGGCTGCGGGTCGCTCCATCCGGAACTGCTGCAGCTCACTGTGCCGGGAGTGCGCGCCACCGCGGGCATCGCGCTCGATGGCGACGGCGATCGACTGGTGATGGTTGATGAGCTGGGGCGGCTGGTCGACGGTGACCAGCTCCTCTATATCATCGCGCGCTCGCGCGCCGAGACCAGCGCGCTGCGCGGCCCGGTCGTCGGCACGGTGATGAGCAATCTGGGGCTCGAAGTGGGCTTGCGACAGCTCGGCATCGAGTTCCGGCGCGCGCAGGTCGGCGACCGTTACGTCCTCAGCCTGTTGCGCGAGACCGGCGGCATTCTCGGCGGCGAGACCTCGGGGCATCTCCTGTGCCTCGACAAGACGACGACCGGCGACGGACTGATCAGCGCCCTGCAGGTACTCGCGATCATGAAGCAGAGCCGCCGCAGCCTCGGCGAACTCGCGGCCGGCATGCTGCGCTTTCCGCAGGTGCTGCTCAACGTCAAGGTCAACCAGCGCTTCGACCCGGGCGCGAATCCGGTCGTGCGCGCGGCGGTGCAGGCCATCGAAGCCGAGCTCAAGGACGACGGGCGTGTGGTGCTGCGGGCCTCCGGAACCGAACCGGTGATCCGGGTCATGCTCGAAGGCCGTGATGAAAATGTGATCCGCTCGCACGCCGAGCGTCTCGCGCAGATCGTCCGCAACGCCGCTGCAGCCTAGGGGACCTCTGCACAGAGCTTCCCTGACGTTGCTTTCGCGCCGCACGGCGCTTAATATCGCGCGCCTTTTTACCTGCCGGCCCTGAGGGGCTGCGGGACGATCAGGCCCGTTGCGGCCATTTCCGGAGATTTGCGATGCGTCGGTCACTGGTTGCGGGCAACTGGAAGATGCACGGCTCGCGCGCCGAAACCGCGGCGCTGCTCGATGAGCTGATCCACCAGCAGAGCGCGGCGCTCGCCGCGGAAGTCGCGGTGTGTCCGCCGTTCGTCTACCTGCAGGAAGCGGCGCGCCGGCTCAAGGAGAGCAATATCGCGCTCGGTGGGCAGGACCTGTGCGCGGAACCGATCGGCGCCTTCACCGGTGAGATCTCGGCCGCGATGCTCAAGGATGTCGGCTGCCGCTACGTGATCGTGGGCCATTCGGAGCGACGCGCGTTGTTTCACGAAGATGACACACTGGTAGCGCGCAAATTCCTGGCCGCGCAGAGCCAGAAGCTGACGCCCATCCTGTGCATCGGCGAGACGCTGGAGCAGAGAGAGCGCGGCGACACGGAGACGGTGGTCGCGCGTCAGCTCGATGCGGTGCTCGCTGTGGCGGGTGTGGCGGCGTTCGTGGAGGCGGTCATCGCGTACGAACCCGTCTGGGCGATCGGCACCGGGAAGAACGCGACGCCGGACCAGGCGCAGGCCGTGCACGCGTTCATCCGTGGGAGGATCGCGGCGCGGGATGCTAAAATCGCCGCCGACCTGCGCCTCTTGTACGGCGGCAGCGTCAAGGCAGCCAACGCGGCGGAACTGTTCGAGATGCCGGACGTCGACGGCGGTCTGGTCGGCGGAGCGTCCCTGCGGGGCGATGAATTCGGCAAGATCTGCGCGGCCGCCTGAGGCGGGCTTGAGAGCGAGGCAATCGATGCAAGCAACGGGTCACATGATCATCCTGGTCATTCACGTCTTCCTGGCAGTCGCCATCATCGGGCTGGTGCTGCTGCAGAGAGGCAAGGGCGCGGACGCCGGAGCGGGTTTCGGCTCGGGCGCGTCCGGAACGGTATTCGGCGCGCGGGGCGCGGCGACCGCGCTCTCCAAGACGACGGCAATACTCGCGACACTCTTCTTTGTGACGAGCCTGGCGCTGGCATTTCTCGGCGGACATCGCGTCGAGCAGCCGAAGAGCCTGCTCGAGCGCCAGGAGCAGAGCCAGCAACAGGCGCCCGCCGCGCAGGTTCCAGCGCCGGTGACCACGCCTCCCGCGACGACAACGGCGCCAGCGACCACTGCGCCAGCCCAAACCGGTGCACCGGCGACGACACCGAGTCCGGAGCCCGCGCCGGCGCAAACGCCGCCGCAGCAGTAACAGCGGAAATTCCTTCCGTGCCGACGTGGTGGAATTGGTAGACACACTAGCTTGAGGGGCTAGCGGCGCAAGCCGTGTCGGTTCGAATCCGACCGTCGGCACCACCCGGATTCAAGGCCAACAGCCGCTGCGGTCCACCAGCGGTTGATGGCTTTTTTGCGTCTGCGCCCCTGTTACAATGCGCGCCGGTTTTTCAGGAACTTGGCGCAATCCCCGCCGATGCTGCACGAATACCTCCCCATCCTTATTTTTCTCATCGTCGGCGGCGGCTTGGGAATCGTGATGCTCATTCTCGGGTTCCTGTTCGGGACCCGCCGCCCGGACCCTGAAAAACTTTCACCCTACGAGTGCGGGTTCGAGGCGTTCGAGGACTCGCGCATGAAGTTCGACGTGCGTTACTACCTCGTCGCGATCCTGTTCATCATCTTCGACCTCGAGATCGCCTTCCTCTTTCCGTGGGCTGTGTCTCTCTCGACGATCGGCGCATTCGGCCTGATTGCCATGGCGCTCTTCCTGACGGTGCTCATCGTCGGGTTCATCTACGAGTGGAAGAAAGGGGCCCTGGAATGGGATTGACGGCCGAAGCTTCCAGCCCGCCGGTACAGAAGGGATTCCTGACCACGGGTCTCGATTCGCTCATCAATTGGGCGCGCACCGGATCCATGTGGCCGATGACCTTCGGGCTCGCATGCTGTGCGGTCGAGATGATGCACGCGGGCGCAGCCCGCTACGACCTCGATCGATTCGGTGTGATCTTCCGCCCGAGTCCGCGCCAGTCCGACGTCATGATCGTCGCGGGTACGCTGGTCAACAAGATGGCGCCGGCGTTGCGCAAGGTCTACGACCAGATGTCGGAGCCGCGCTGGGTGATCTCGATGGGCTCCTGCGCCAACGGCGGCGGCTACTACCATTATTCTTATGCGGTCGTGCGTGGCTGCGATCGCATCGTTCCCGTGGATGTGTACGTGCCCGGTTGTCCGCCGACGGCCGAGGCGCTGTTGTACGGCGTGATCCAGCTGCAGAAGAAGATCCGCCGCACCAATACGATCGCCCGTTAGGTTCTTGAGCATGTCTGAACGCATCGAGGCACTCGCCGCCCGCGTTGATGCGCGCCTGAATGGTCGCGCGAAGCGCGTGCCGTCGAATCCGCACGAGCTCACCGTCGAGGTGGCCGCCGCGGAGCTGCTCGAAGTCGCGCGCGAGCTGCGCGATGACCCGGAGTTGCGCTTCGAGCTGTTGATGGATGTGTGTGGCGTCGATTACCTGGAGTACGGGCGCGACCAGTGGAAGACGATCGATGCGACGGACTCGGGGTTCAGCCGCGGCGTGATCCGCGAAGGCGAGGTGGAAAAGCCGCGCCCCGGCAAGCGCTTCGCCGTCGCCTATCACCTGCTGTCGATCACGCACAACGCGCGCCTGCGGGTGCGCGTGTTCTGCCCGGACGACGAGCAGCCGATCGTCGATTCCGTGATCTCGATCTGGAGCTCGGCGGACTGGTTCGAGCGCGAGGCGTTCGACCTCTACGGCATCTTGTTCCGCGGCCACCCGGACCTGCGCCGCATCCTCACCGACTACGGCTTCATCGGGCACCCGTTCCGCAAGGACTTTCCGCTGATCGGCAACGTGGAGGTGCGCTACGACCCCGAGAAGCGCCGCGTGATCTACCAGCCGGTGAGCATCGAGCCGCGCACGCTCGTGCCCAAGGTGATCCGCGAGGACAATCGCTACCAGGCGGCTCTCAAGGACGCGAAGCCCGATGGCTGAGATCCGCAACTTCACCCTGAACTTCGGTCCCCAGCACCCGGCAGCGCACGGCGTGCTGCGCCTGGTGCTCGAGTTGGACGGCGAGGTGATCCGCAAGGCCGATCCGCACATCGGTCTGCTGCACCGGGCGACCGAGAAGCTCGCCGAGAGCAAGCCGTTCAACCAGACGATCGGCTACATGGACCGGCTCGATTACGTCTCGATGATGTGCAACGAGCACGCCTACGTGATGGCGATCGAGCGGCTGCTCGGTGTCGAGCCGCCGCTTCGTGCGCAGTACATCCGCGTGATGTTCGACGAGGTGACGCGCATCCTGAATCACCTCATGTGGCTCGGCGCGCACGCGCTCGATATCGGCGCGCTGACGGTGTTCCTCTATTGCTTTCGCGAGCGCGAGGACCTGATGGACTGCTACGAGGCGGTGTCGGGCACGCGCATGCACGCGACCTACTATCGGCCCGGCGGTGTGTATCGCGATCTGCCCGAGCAGATGCCGAAGTACCAGCCCTCGAAGTGGCGCACGCAGAAGGACGTCGACAAGCTCAACGAGCGCCGTTCCGGCTCGCTCCTCGATTTCCTGGAGGACTTCACCAACCGCTTCCCGAAGTGCGTCGACGACTACGAAACGCTCCTCACCGACAACCGCATCTGGAAGCAGCGCACGGTCAACATCGGCGTCGTCTCGCCGGAGCGCGCAATGCAGCTCGGCTTCTCGGGTCCGATGCTCCGCGGCTCCGGGATCGTCTGGGACTTGCGCAAGAAGCAGCCGTACGACGTGTACGACAAGATGGATTTCGACATTCCCGTGGGCGTGAACGGCGACTGCTACGACCGCTATCTCGTGCGTGTCGAGGAGTTCCGCCAGTCGAATCGCATCATCAAGCAGTGCATCGAGTGGCTGCGCGCCAACCCGGGCCGCACGATGCTCGAGGACCACAAGATCACGCCGCCGTCGCGCGAGCACATGAAGGAAGACATGGAATCGCTGATCCATCACTTCAAGCTCTACACCGAGGGCTACAGCGTGCCGGAAGGCGAGTCGTATGCCGCGGTCGAGGGGCCGAAGGGCGAGCTCGGCGTGTATCTCGTATCGGATGGCGCCAACAAGCCGTACCGGCTCAAGGTGCGCGCGCCGGGCTTCGCACACCTCGCGAGCCTCGACGAGATGGTCCGCGGCCACATGCTCGCGGATGTCGTGGCGGTGATCGGCACGCAGGACATCGTTTTCGGAGAGGTCGATCGCTGATGGCGAACGAGACCACGACCACTCTTTCGCAGCATGTGCGCGAGGAGATCGACCACTGGGTGAAGAAGTTTCCCCCGGGACGGCAGCGCTCGGCGGTGATCTCGGCGCTGCGCGCCGTGCAGCACGAGAACCAGGGTTTCCTCACCACCGAGCTGATGGACGCTGTGGCCGTCTATCTGAAGCTCCCGCCGATCCAGGTCTACGAAGTGGCGAGCTTCTACTCGATGTTCGAGACCAAGCCCTGCGGCCGACACCACATTTCAGTCTGTACCAACATCTCCTGCATGCTGTGCGGAGCCGACGACATCGTGGCGCACGTCGAGAAAAAGCTCGGCATCAAGACGGGCGACAGCACGCCGGACGGGCGGATCTACCTCAAGAAAGAAGAGGAGTGCCTCGCGGCCTGCGTCGGTGCGCCGATGATGATGGTCGATCACGTCTATCACGAGAATCTCACCCCGGCGAAGGTCGATGAGATCCTGGACGCCCTGGAATGAGTTACCAACAGAACCAGGTCTGTTTCGAGCCGCTGCACCTTCCGGAGTCCTGGAAGCTCGCCACCTATCAGAAGATTGGTGGTTATGAGGCCTGGAAGAAGATCCTGGCCGAGAAGACGCCGCGCATGCAGATCATCGACGCGGTCAAGGCGTCTGGCCTGCGCGGACGCGGTGGGGCGGCGTTCCCCACGGGCGTGAAGTGGAGCTTCATGCCGCGCGAAGCGCCCATGCAGAAGTACGCAGTGTGCAATTCGGACGAGAGCGAGCCCGGCACCTGCCACGATCGCGACATCCTGCGCTACAACCCGCATTCGCTCATCGAAGGCATGGCGATCGGCGGCTACGCGATGGGCGCGACGGTCGGTTACAACTACATTCGCGGCGAGTTCCTGGCCGAGCCGGTGCCACGCTTCGAAGCAGCACTGGAAGAAGCATACGCCGCCGGTCTTCTGGGCAAGAACATCCAGGGCTCGGGGATCGACTTCGATCTCTACACCTTTGTCGGCGCAGGCGCCTACATCTGCGGCGAAGAGACCGCGCTCCTCGATTCGCTCGAGGGCAAGACGGGCAAGCCGCGCTTCAAGCCGCCATTTCCGGCCGCGTACGGTTTGTACGGCGCGCCAACGACGATCAACAACACGCAGAGCTACGCATCGGTCCCGACAATCCTGCGCAAGGGGCCGCAGTGGTTCGCCGCGCTCGGACCCGCGAATGCCGGGGGCACCGCCATCTTCTCGGTGTCGGGTCACGTCGCCAGACCGGGCAACTTCGAGTTGCCGCTCGGCATTCCGTTCAAGGATCTGCTGGAGATTGCCGGCGGCATGCGCCACGGTCGCCGCATGAAGGCCGTGATCCCGGGCGGTGCCTCGGTGCCGGTCGTCCCCGGCGACACGATGCTCCAGGCCAACATGGACTACGACAGCCTGAAGAAGGCGGGCTCGGCGATCGGTTCGGCCGCCGTCGTCGTCATGGACGAAACGACCTGCATGGTGCGCATGCTCGAGCGCATCTCGCGCTTCTTCATGTCCGAATCCTGCGGCCAGTGCACGCCGTGCCGCGAGGGCACCGGCTGGCTCAATCGCATGCTCAAGCGAATCTTGGCAGGGCAGGGCAAGCAGTCGGACCTCGATCTGCTGGTCGATGTCGCCAATCGCATCGAGGGTCACACCATCTGCGCGCTCGGCGACGCAGCCGCGTGGCCGGTGCAGAGTTTCATGAAGCACTTCCGCCACGAGTTCGCCTACATGATCGAGCACGGCGGACGCAGCATCGTGGATGAGCAGAAGGCCGCGGCATGAGCGAAGAGCAGGTCAACATCGAAGTCGACGGCGTCGCGCTCAAGGCGAAGAAGGGCGCGATGATCATGCAGGTCACGGACGCGGCCGGCATCTACATCCCGCGCTTCTGCTACCACGAGAAACTCACGGTCGCCGCGAACTGTCGCATGTGCCTGGTCGAGGTCGAGAAGGCGCCCAAGCCCGCGCCCGCCTGTGCCACGCCGGTCATGGAAGGCATGAAGGTCTTCACCAAGTCGCCACGCGCGATCGCCGCGCAGAAGGCGACGATGGAATTCCTGCTGATCAATCATCCGCTCGACTGCCCGATCTGCGACCAGGGCGGGGAGTGCGAGCTGCAGGATCTCGCGATGGGCTTCGGCCGCGATGTCTCGCGCTTCAACGAGCGCAAGCGCGTGGTCAAGGACAAGAACCTGGGGCCGCTCGTTTCCACCGACATGACCCGCTGCATCCAGTGCACACGCTGCGTGCGCTTTGGGCAGGAAATCGCGGGCATCCAGGAGCTCGGCACCACCGGGCGTGGTGAGTGGATGGAGATCGGCACCTTCATCGAGCGCAGCGTCGATCACGAGCTCTCAGGGAACATCATCGACCTCTGCCCGGTGGGCGCGCTCAACAGCAAGCCGTTCCGCTATCGCGCGCGTGCCTGGGAAATGACGCAGCACGCGCTGGTGTCGCCGCATGACGGCATGGGGAGCAACCTGTTCGGGCACTCGCTGCGCGGCCGGTTGATGCGGATCGTGCCGCGCCACAACGAGGCGATCAACGAGACCTGGATCTCCGATCGCGATCGTTTCAGCTACGAGGGCATCTACGCGGAGGATCGGTTGCAGACGCCGATGATCCGTCGCGGTGACACCTGGCAAGCGCTCGACTGGGAAAGCGCGCTCGAGCAGGCGGCCGTAGCGCTGCGCGACATCAGCACACGGCACGGGCCCGATGCGATCGGTGTGCTCGCCTCACCCTCCTGCACGATCGAGGAGCTGTACCTGCTGCAGAAGCTGATGCGCGGCATCGAGTGCGGAAACATCGATCATCGCCTGCGCCAGCAGGACTTTCGCGACGCGGAGGCGGATCCCGCACTTCCTGCGCTCGGCGTCGCGATCGCCGACATCGAGCAGTTGCAGAGCGCGCTCATCATCGGCAGCAACCTGCGCCGCGAGGTCCCGCTCCTGGCACACCGCATTCGCAAGGCGGCTGTGAAGGGCGGGGCGCGCGTCGCTTTCGTGAATCCGCGCCGCTACGAATACCTGTTCCCCGTGGCGGGTTACGCCCTGGCGGAAGGTGCGCAGATGGTCGATGCGCTCGCGGCGGTGGTCGCCGCAGCTGCCGCGAAAGCTGGCAAGAGCGTTTCGGCGAATGTCGAGGCAATCGTCTCCGCTGCGAAGGTCACCGAAGAGCATCGCGCCATTGCCGAGGCGTTGCTGGCCGGCGAGCGACGCGTGATCTGGCTCGGCGCGCTCGCACTGCGTCACCCGGCGTTCGCGGATCTGCGTCAACTTGCTGCCGCGCTCTCGGAGCTGAGCGGCGCGAGGCTCGGCTACCTGGCGGAAGGCGCGAACGCAGCGGGCGCACACCTCGCGGGGGCGCTGCCACATCGAGGTGTGGGTGGCGCCGTGTTGTCGGAGCCCGGGCTCAACACGCGCCAGATGCTGGAGTCGACTCTCAAGGCGTACGTGCTGGTCGGCGGCATCGACGTCGACCACGATCTCAGCGTCAGCTTCGCAGCGCAGACCCTGCGCGGCGCCGATTGCGTGATCGCGCTGACGCCCTACATGAGTGAGGCCGTGGCACGCAACGCGACAATCCTGCTGCCGATCGGAACCTTCGCCGAGACCTCGGGAACCTACGTGAGTCTCGAGGGACGCTGGCAGAGCTTCGCGGGCGCCGCGAAGCCCGTCGGCGAATGCCGGCCGGGCTGGAAGGTCCTGCGCGTGCTCGGAAATCTGCTGAATCTTCCGGGCTTCGACTACAACACCTCGGAAGCCGTGCGCGATGAGGTCAAGACGCTGAGCCGCGATGCGCGTGCGGATGAGAGATTGCAGGCGAATCGCAAGCTCAACGGTTCGCGCCCGACGGGTCCGGTGCCGGACGTGCCGATGTATTCCATCGACGCGATCGTACGTCGCGCGCCCGCTCTGCAGCGCACCCGCGAAGCACTGCAGGCCAACGCCGGCAAGGCGGGCTGAGCGCCGTGGAAACGCTCGTCAACACCTGGTACTCGCTTCCCGAGATCACGCGCGAAGTGATCGTCACCTCGGTGCTTGCGATCATGGTGGTGATCGCGCTCGTCCTGTGCGTGGCGATGCTCACCTACGTCGAGCGCAAGGTGATCGGCTACATGCAGGTGCGCATCGGCCCGAATCGCGTCGGCCCACTCGGCCTCCTGCAACCGTTTGCGGACGTGATCAAGCTGATCCTCAAGGAGATCATCCTGCCGGCGAACGCCGCGCGCTTTCTGTTCCTGATCGCGCCCCTGATCTCGATCGCGGCGGCCATCGGCGCCTGGGCCGTCATCCCGTTCTCGCCCCAGTTCATGTTCTCGAACATCGACGCGGGACTCCTTTATATCCTGGCGCTCACCTCGACCAGCGTGTACGGCATCATGATTGCCGGCTGGGCGACCAACTCGAAGTACGCCTTCCTCGGCGCCATGCGCTCCGCCGCACAGATGGTCGCGTACGAGATCGCGATGGGGTTCGCGCTCGTCGGCGTGTTGATGGCCGCCGGGAGTCTCAACCTCGCCACCATCATTCGTGCCCAGCAGGGCGGGTTCCTCGCGTGGAACTGGTTCTGGCTGTTCCCGCTGTTCCTGGTCTATTTCATTTCGGGTGTCGCGGAGACCAATCGCGCGCCGTTCGACGTAGCCGAAGGCGAGTCCGAGATCGTTGCCGGGTTCCATGTCGAGTATTCGGGCACGGCGTTCGCCACGCTCTTCGTGCTTCCCGAGTACGCGAACATGTTCCTCATCTCGACGCTCACCGGGGTGTTCTTCTTCGGCGGCTGGCTGTCGCCGTTCGATGGTTACCTGCCGGCACACACCTGGCTGGCGCAGCCGAGCTTCTTCTGGCTCGCCGTCAAGATCGCCTTCTTCATCTTCGTGTACCTGTGGTTGCGCGCCACGTTCCCGCGCTATCGCTACGACCAGATCATGCGCCTCGGCTGGAAAGTCCTGATCCCGGTGACGCTGGTGTGGATCGCGGTGGAAGGCGTGCTGGCGTACGTGGGCGTCGGCCCCTGGGCGAAGTAAGACATGGCAAGCATACGCAATTGGCTCAAGACGCTGACGCTCTGGGAAATGCTCCAGGGCCTCGGCGTCACGCTGAAACATTTCTTCCGCAAGAAGATCACGGTGCAGTACCCGGAGGAGAAGACGCCGCAATCGGTGCGCTTCCGCGGCCTGCACGCGTTGCGCCGTTATCCGAACGGCCAGGAGCGCTGCATCGCCTGCAAGTTGTGCGAAGCGGTGTGCCCGGCGCTCGCGATCACGATCGAGTCGGACGTGGGGCCGGATGGCACGCGCCGCACGACGCGCTACGACATCGATCTCTTCAAGTGCATCTATTGCGGCTTCTGCGAGGAAGCCTGCCCGGTGGATGCGATCGTCGAGACGCGCATCCACGAGTACCACATGGAGAATCGCGGCGAGAACATCATGACCAAGGACAAGCTGCTCGCGGTCGGCGACCGCTACGAAGCCATGATCGCCGCCGACAAGGCCGCGGACGCCAAGTACCGATGAGGAGCCGGGAAGAAGCCTGGGGCATGCCGTGTTCGTAGAAATCCTCTTCTATGCCTTCGCCACGGTGCTCGTGGCCGCGGGCCTCGGCGTGATTTTCTCGCGCAACCCGGTGCATTCGGCGCTCTTCCTGGTGCTCGCGTTTTTTACCAGCGCCGCGATCTGGCTGCTGCTCGAAGCCGAGTTCCTGGCGATCGTGCTGGTGCTCGTCTATGTCGGCGCGGTGATGGTGCTGTTCCTCTTCGTCGTGATGATGCTCGATGTCAATCTCGAGGAACTGCGCCAGGGCTTCACCCGGTACGCACCCTTGGGCGCGATAGTCGCGATCGTGATGATCGCGGAGATCATCAATGTCATCTGGGTGAAGAAGCTCGGGCAGCAGGCGATCGCGGGCAGCCCGCCGCTCCCGGTCGACTACAGCAACACCAAGGCGCTCGGCGCACTCCTTTATACGAAGTACGTCTATCCGTTCGAGATCGCAGCCGTGATCCTGCTGGTGGCGATCGTCGCCGCCATCGCACTCACCATGCGGCGTCGTACCGGGCAGAAGGTGCAGAACATCGCACGCCAGGTCGCCGCACGGCGTGAAGACCGCGTGCGCATCGTCAAGGTCGAATCGGAGAAGGCGCCGTGATCACGCTCGCGCATGTCCTGACACTGTCGGCGATCCTGTTCGCGCTGAGCGTTGCCGGCATCTTCCTCAACCGCAAGAACGTCATCCTGCTCCTGATGTGCATCGAGCTGATGCTGCTGTCGGTCAACTTCAACTTCATCGCCTTCTCGCGCTTTCTCGGCAACATCGACGGCCAGGTGTTCGTGTTCTTCATTCTCACGGTCGCGGCCGCCGAATCGGCGATCGGCCTCGCGATTCTCGTGGTGCTGTTCCGCGAGCGGCGCAGCATCAACGTCGAAGAACTGAACACAATGCAGGGCTAGCCGCGCATGAACCCGAACGTCCTGCTCGCCATCGTCCTGCTGCCGCTCGCCGCCGCCATCATCGCGGGGCTGTTCGGCCGCGTGATCGGACGCGTCGGCGCGCATAGCGTGACGATCGGGGCGGTGGGTGTCTCCTTCATTCTGTCGGTGATCGTCCTCAAGCAGATCCTGTTCGACGGGCTGCCGACCTACAACGCGCCGGTTTACACCTGGCTGGTGAGCGACGGCATCACGGCCGAAGTCGGCTTCCTCATCGACCGCCTCACGGCGCTGATGATGGTGGTCGTGACGTTCGTGTCGTTCTGCGTGTACGTCTACACCGTCGGCTACATGGCGGACGACGACGGTTACCAGCGCTTCTTCAGCTACATCTCGCTGTTCACGTTTTCGATGCTGATGCTGGTGATGTCGAACAACTTCCTGCAGCTGTTCTTCGGCTGGGAGGCGGTCGGCGTCGTCTCGTACCTGCTGATCGGCTTCTGGTACACGCGCCCGAGCGCGATCTTCGCGAACCTCAAGGCGTTCATCGTCAACCGCATCGGCGATTTCGGCTTCATCATCGGCATCGCGGCCGTCGTCTTTTTCACCAACTCGCTCGACTACCAGACGGTGTTCGGCCAGGCGCCGCAGCTCGCCACCGAGACCATCACGGTGGCGCAGGGCCACACCTGGTCGGCGATGACACTGATCTGCATCTGCCTCTTCATCGGCGCCATGGGCAAGTCGGCGCAGATGCCACTGCACGTCTGGCTGCCCGATTCGATGGAAGGTCCGACGCCGATCTCGGCGCTGATCCACGCCGCAACCATGGTGACGGCGGGCATCTTCATGGTGGCGCGCATGTCGCCGCTCTTCGAATACTCGGAGACGGCATTGAGTTTCGTGCTGGTGATCGGTGCGACGACGGCGTTCTTCATGGGGCTGCTCGGCATCGTGAGCAACGACATCAAGCGCGTCATCGCCTATTCGACGCTCTCACAGCTCGGCTACATGACGGTAGCGCTCGGAGCCTCGGCGTACAGCGCCGGCATCTTCCACCTGATGACGCATGCGTTCTTCAAGGCGCTGCTGTTCCTCGCCGCAGGCTCGGTGATCATCGCGCTCCACCACGAGCAGGACATGCGCAAGATGGGCGGGCTCTTCAAGTACATGAAGATCACCGCCATCACTTCGTGGATCGGCGCGCTCGCGCTCGTGGGCACTCCTTTCTTCTCCGGCTTCTATTCCAAGGACGCCATCATCGAGGCGGTGCACGAATCGCATCGCTGGGGCGCGAACTACGCGTACTGGTGCGTGCTGCTCGGTGTGTTCGTCACCGCGCTCTACACCTTCCGGCAGATCTTCATGACCTTCCATGGCCCGGAGCGCTTTGCGCACGCGGGGGAGGGCCACGGGGCGGACGTCGTTGGCGCTGGGCACGGCCACGAACATGCTGCGCACGATGCGCCGGGCCACGGCCATCATCACGCTGACCACGCGCACGATCACTCGCACGGCGCTCATGATCACAAGCCGCATGAGAGCCCGTGGGTCGTGACCGTGCCGCTCATCCTGCTGGCGATCCCGTCCGTGATCATCGGTTTTTACACGGTCGCGCCAGTGCTTTTCGGCAACTATTTCGGCAGCTCGATCTTCGTCCTCGAGGACAACAACGTCGTGGGCGAAATCGCGCGCGAGTTCCACGGGCCTGTCAGCTTCGCCTTGCACGCATTCGCGCCCGGGCCGTTCTGGCTCGCGGTCGCGGGCTTCGTCACCGCGTACCTGTTCTTCCTCAGGAACCCGTCTTGGGCCGATGCGGCGGAGCGCCGCCTGCGCGCGCTCTACACGCTGCTCACCAACAAGTACTACTTCGACTGGTTCAACGAGAACGTGATCGCGCCGCTCGCGCGTGGCATCGGGCGCCTCTTCTGGAAGGGTGGCGATGAGATCCTGATCGACGGTGTGGTGGTGAACGGTTCGGCGCGCGGCATCGGCCTCATCGCCACGGTCGTGCGTCACGTGCAGTCGGGATACCTGTATCACTACGCGTTCGCAATGATCATCGGCCTGTCAGCGCTGCTGGCCTGGCTGCTGACCCGATAACAAGGAGAACCATGCAGAACGGGGTGGGGCTGCTGAGCCTTCTGATCTGGCTGCCGATTGGCGCGGGCCTCCTCGTGCTGTTGCTCGGCGAGAGCCGTGCGGCCGCCGGTCGCTGGATCTCGCTTGCCGCATCACTCCTCACATTCGGCGCGAGCATCCCGCTTTTCACGCGCTTTGACGGCTCCTCCGCGGCGCTGCAGTTCGTCGAGCGCACGCCGTGGATCAGCTCGTTCCACTCGGACTACCACCTCGGCGTCGACGGCATCGCGATGCCGCTGATCCTCCTCACCACTCTGATGACGGTGCTGGTTGTGATCGCCGGCTGGACGGTGATCGAGAAGCGCGTGTCGCAGTACTTCGCCTCGTTCCTGATCATGGAAGGGCTGATGAACGGCGTGTTCTCGGCCGCCGATGCGCTGCTCTTCTACGTCTTCTGGGAAGCCATGTTGATCCCGATGTTCATCGTCATCGGCGTCTGGGGTGGCCCGCGGCGCGTCTACGCGACCATCAAGTTCTTCCTGTACACGTTCCTCGGCTCCGTCTGCATGCTGGTGGCACTCATTTATATGTATCTGCAGGCGGGCAACTACGAGATCGCATCGTTCCAGGCGCTGCCGCTCGGTATGCAGGCGCAGGTGCTGATCTTTTTCGCGTTCCTGCTCGCCTTCGCGGTGAAGGTGCCGATGGTGCCGGTGCACACGTGGCTCCCGGACGCGCACGTCGAAGCGCCGACCGGGGGCTCGGTGATCCTGGCCGCGATCATGTTGAAGATGGGCGGCTACGGCTTCCTGCGCTTCAGCCTGCCGATCACGCCGGATGCGAGCCGCGAGCTCGACTGGCTCATCATCACGCTTTCGCTCGTGGCGGTGGTCTACATCGGTTTCGTCGCGCTCGTGCAGCAGGACATGAAGAAGCTGATCGCCTATTCCTCGATCGCGCACATGGGGTTCGTCACGCTCGGCGCCTTCATCGCTTTCGACATCTACGCCAATACCGGCGCGCTCAAGGGCGCGGCCATGGGCATCGACGGCGCGATGGTGCAGATGATCTCGCACGGCCTGATCTCAGGCGCGCTGTTCCTGTGCGTCGGCGTGATGTACGACCGGCTGCACAGCCGCGAGATCAGCGCCTACGGCGGCGTCATCAACACGATGCCGAAGTTCGCAGCTTTCATGGTGCTGTTCGCATTGGCGAACTCCGGACTTCCCGCGACCTCCGGGTTCGTGGGCGAGTTCCTGGTGATCATCGCGAGCTTCAAGGCGAACATCTGGTACGCGGTGCTCGCAGGTACGACCCTGGTGCTCGGCGCCTCTTACACGTTGTGGCTGGTGAAGCGCGTGATCTTCGGGCCGATCGCCAATGACGGCGTAGCCTCGCTCCAGGACCTGAACTCGCGCGAGTTCGTCGTGCTCGGCGTGCTGGCGGTCGGTGTGCTGCTGCTCGGCGTGTGGCCGGCGCCGCTCCTCGACAGCATGCACGGCACGGTTGAGCACCTGGTGCAGCAGCTCACGATCTCGAAGCTCGGGAGCTAGGTATGGATTTCACCGCAATCAACCTGGTACCCGTGTACGCCGAGCTGTTCGTGCTGGCGGCCACGTGCCTCATCCTCGTCATCGATCTCTTCCTGACGGACGAGCGCCGCTGGATCACCGCGACGCTGACACTCGCAACGCTCGCCGGCGCCGCGCTCATCACCACCTTTGTCTCGGGCGTGCACGAGCGGGTCGTGACGCTGAACGGCATGTACGTCGCGGATCCAATGGGCGATGTGCTCAAGCTCTTCGTCTACCTGATCGTCGGCGTCTCGCTCCTCTACGCACGCGGCTATCTCGCCAAGCGCGAGCTGTTCCGCGGCGAGTACTACGTGCTCTCGCTCCTCGCGATGCTCGGCATCATGGTGATCATCTCGGGCAACAGCCTGCTGACGATCTATCTTGGCGTCGAGCTGCAGGCACT
>Ga0126377_10000447_pt1:7500-24910 | contig 24910 bp, 22 predicted proteins | sample PanSoiMetPlot_22_FD_92647 | JGI IMG/M metagenome (GOLD analysis project Ga0126377, IMG submission 92647) | Tropical forest soil microbial communities from Panama - MetaG Plot_22 | ecosystem: Environmental > Terrestrial > Soil > Tropical forest > Bulk soil | place: Panama | collected... | reverse complement strand
TGATCGACCGGGGGACCCGCACCAGCTCAGGTCCCCCGGACCCTGTGATCGACCGGGGGACCCGCACCAGCTCAGGTCCCCCGGACCCCCTGGTCGACGAGGAGGCCGAGCGGCCATGAGCGACCTGGTGCTGATCGCCGACGACGACCGCGACATCGTCCGGTTCGTCGAGGTCAACCTGAAGCTCGAGGGGTTCCGGGTGGCGACCGCGCACGACGGCGACGACGCGCTCGCCAAGGCGCTCTCGCTCGCTCCCAACCTGGTGCTGCTGGACGTGATGATGCCCCGGATGGACGGCTACGAGGTCTGCAGCCGGCTGCGCGCCGACGGCCGCAGCGCGCACATCCCGGTGATCATGCTGACCGCCAAGTCGCTCTCGGCCGACAAGGTCCTCGGGCTGACCGCCGGCGCCGACGACTACATCATCAAGCCGTTCGACCCCATGGAGCTGGTCGAGCGGGTCAAGTCCACGCTGCGCAAGGCGCGCGAGAGCCAGGCGCTGTCGGCCCTCACCGGGCTGCCGGGCAGCGCCCGGATCGAGCACGAGATCCGCAGCCGCCTCCAGCTCGGCGCGCAGGTCGCGGTGGCCTCGGCCGACCTGAACGGCTTCGCCTCCTTCAACGACCGCTACGGCCGCGAGCGCGGCGACCAGGTGATCTCCCTGGCCGGTCAGGTGCTCAAGCGCGCCGCGGAGGAGACGGCCGGCGCCGACGGGTTCGTCGGCCACCTCGGCGGCGACGACTTCGTCGCGGTCGTGCCCGCCGCGTCCGCCGAGGAGTTCGCCCGCCGCGCGACCGCCGCCTTCGACGTGCGCGTGCCGAGCCTGTACGACCCCGAGGACGCCACCGCCGGATACGTCGAGGTCCACGATCCGTACGGGGCGCCGCGGCGAACCGGGATCGTGTCGCTGTCCATCGGCCTCGCGGTCCCCCCGGCGCAGTCGACCCCCCAGGGCCCGCAGGCCGACCCGTCGGGCCACCGGGCGCTGCTCGCCGCCGCCGCCGAGCGCCGGGACGCCGCCAAGCACCAGCACGGGTCCAGCTACGACATCGACCGGAGCGCCGGCGGGTGACGCCGCGGCCCGACGGTCGCGGCCCGACAGCCGACGCTCGCCAGGAGAGGAACTTGGCAACCGCACACCCACACGACGGCCAGCCGCCGGCCCGGCCCAGCCAGGCCAGCCAGCAACGCAGCGACGCCGCCTGGATGGCGCGCGCGCTCGCGCTCGCCGAGCGCGGCCGCGGCCACACCAGCCCCAACCCGATGGTCGGGGCGGTGCTCGTCCGCGACGGCAAGGTGATCGGCGAAGGCTGGCACCAGGCGCCCGGCCAGCCGCACGCCGAGGCGGTCGCGCTGGCCGCTGCCGCCGCCGCGGCCCGGGGCGCCACCCTGTACGTGACGCTCGAGCCGTGCGCGCACACCGGCCGCACCCCACCGTGCGCCGACGCCGTGGCCAGCGCGGGGGTCGCGCGCGTGGTCGCGGCGCTGGTCGACCCCGACCCGCGCGTGGCCGGCGCCGGCTTCCGCCGTCTGCACGCCGCCGGGGTGGAGCTGTCGGTCGGCGACAGCGCGGACGCCGCCGCCGAGCAGAACGCGGCCTACCTGGTCCACCGGCGGCTCGGCCGCCCGCGGATCACCTGCAAGGCGGCCGCCAGCCTGGACGGTAAGGTCACCGCGGCCGACGGCAGCTCGCAGTGGATCACCGGGCCGGCCGCGCGCGCCGACGCGCACCGGCTGCGCGCCGAGTCCGACGCCGTGGCCGTCGGCTCGGGGACCGCGCTCACCGACGACCCGGGCCTCACCGCGCGGCCGCCGAACATCGAGGTGATCCGCCCGCCACTGCGCGTGCTGGTGGACACCTCCGGCCGCGTGCCGGCGACCGCGCGCCTGTTCTCGCCGGAGGCGCCCACGCTCGTGGCCACCACCGGCCGCGCCTCCGCCGGCGCCCGCGAGGCGTGGGTCCGCGCGGGCGCCGAGGTGCTGATCCTCCCGGCCGGCCCCCACGGGGTCGACCTGGTGACGCTGGTGCGGGCGCTGGGGGAGCGCGGCGTCCTGGAGCTGATGGTCGAGGGCGGCCCCACCCTGCAGGCGAGCCTGTGGGCCGCGGGCCTGGTGGACCGGCTGGTCTGGTACCTGGCGCCGATCGTGCTCGGGGGGGCCGCGACCCCGGGGCTGGTCCCCGGCGTGGTCGCGCCGACGCTCGCCGCCGCGCGGCAGCTCCAGATCGCGGTCGTCCGGCCGGTCGGCCCGGACCTGCGGGTGATCGCCTACCCCAAGCCGGTCGCGCACGCGCCCGGCCGGGCCGCCGCGGGCGACCGGCCCGTGCCGGCCTCCGCCAGCCGGACGCTCTAGTGTTCACCGGCCTGGTCGAGGGCCTCGGCAGCGTCCGGGCCGAGCCCGCCGGGGAGGACGAGCTGCGGCTGCGCGTGGACGCCCCCTGGCTGCGGGAGGGGCTGGCACGCGGCGACTCCGTGGCGGTCAACGGCTGCTGCCTCACCGCCGCCGAGCTGACCGGCGAGGGGTTCGTCGCCGACGTCGTCCCCGAGACGCTGCGGCGGACCGCGCTCGGGCGGCTGCGCGCGGGCGACGAGGTCAACCTGGAGCGGCCGCTGGCGACCGGCGGGCGCTTCGGCGGGCACCTGGTCCAGGGGCACGTCGACGGGCTCGGCCGGGTGCTCGCGCGCGGCCCGGCGGCCGGCGGCCAGGAGCTGCGCGTCGGCCTGGACCACGAGCTGGCACGCTATGTGGTGCCCAAGGGCTCGGTCGCGGTGGACGGGGTGAGCCTCACGGTCGCCGCGGCCGGCCCGGACTGGTTCACGGTCGCGCTGGTCCCGCACACCCTGGCGGTGACCACCCTGGGCCGGCGCGGACCGGGGGACCTGGTACAGCTGGAGGTCGACGTGATCGCCAAGTACGTGGAGCGCCTGCTGGGCGCGTGGACCGGCGGGCCGGCCGGCCCGCCGCCGGCGGACGTGGAGGCGCCGGGATGAGCTTCGCGACCATCGACGAGGCGGTCGCCGCGGTCGCCGCCGGCGAGATCGTCGTCGTCTGCGACGACGCCGACCGCGAGAACGAGGGCGACCTGATCATGGCCGCCGACGCCGTCACGGTCGAGAAGGTCGGCTTCTTCGTGCGCCACACCTCGGGCGTGATCTGCATGCCGATGCTCGGGGAGCGGCTGGACGAGCTGGACCTGCCGCTGATGGTCCCACTCAACACCGAGAGTCAGCGGACCGCCTTCACCGTCTCGGTCGACGCGCGCGCGGGCACGTCCACCGGGATCTCCGCGGCGGACCGCGCCCGGACCATCCAGGCGCTGATCGACCCGGCGACGCGGCCGGCGGACCTGGCCCGGCCGGGGCACATCTTCCCGCTGCGCTACCGCGAGGGCGGGGTCCTGAAGCGCGGCGGGCACACCGAGGCCGCGATCGACCTGGCCCGGCTCGCGGGCCGCGCCCCGGCGGGCGTGCTCGCGGAGGTGGTCAACGAGGACGGGTCCATGGCACGGCTGCCCGACCTGGAGCGGTTCGCCGCCGACCACGGGCTGAAGATCATCTCCATCGCCGAGCTGATCCGCTACCGCCGCCAACGCGAGCGGCTGGTCCGCCGGGTCGCCGAGGCGGTCATCCCCACGCCCTGGGGGGACTTCACCGGCTACGCCTACGAGTCGCTGCTGGACGGCGAGCAGCACCTGGCCCTGGTCCGCGGGGCGGTGCAGGGCATGGACGACGTGCTCGTGCGGGTGCACTCCGAGTGCCTCACCGGCGACGTGTTCGGCTCGCTGCGCTGCGACTGCGGCCCGCAGCTCGCCCAGGCGGTCGAGCGGGTCGCCGCCGAGGACCTCGGCGTGGTCGTCTACCTGCGCGGCCACGAGGGGCGGGGCATCGGGCTGGCGCACAAGCTGGCCGCGTACAACCTCCAGGAGCAGGGCCGCGACACCGTGGACGCCAACCTGGAGCTGGGCCTGCCGGTCGACAGCCGCGAGTACGGCATCGGCTCGCAGATCCTGGTCGACCTCGGCATCACCACCATGCGGCTGATGACCAACAACCCCGCCAAGTACGGCGGGCTGGAGGGCTTCGGCCTCAAGATCGTCGAGCGCGTCCCGCTGCCGCCGCGCCCGACCCGGCAGAACCTGCGCTACCTGCAGACCAAGGTGGAGCGCATGGGGCACCTGATCGAGCTGCCGCCGGCACCGGACGGCGGCACGGGCTCGGCGACGACGGGGGGGTAGGGCATGGGCGCCAGCTACGAGGGCGGCCTGGACGGCGGCGGCCGCCGCTTCGCGCTCGCGGCCAGCCGGTTCAACCGGCTCGTCACCGACCTGCTGGTGACGGGCGCCCGCGAGGAGCTGCGCCGGCTGGGCGTGGCCGACCGCGACGTCGACATCGCCTGGGTCCCGGGCAGCTTCGAGCTGCCGCTGGTCGTCGCCAGGCTCGCCCGCAGCGGCCGCTACGCGGGCGTGGTCGCGCTCGGCGCGGTGATCCGCGGGGAGACGCCGCACTTCGACCACGTCGCCGGCCAGGCGGCCGCCGGCCTCGCCGAGGTCGCCCGGACCAGCGGCGTCCCGGTCGGCTTCGGCGTGCTGACCACCGAAACGCTCGAGCAGGCGCTGGACCGCGCGGGGGGCAAGGCCGGCAACAAGGGCGCGGACGCGGCCCGGGCCGTGCTGGAGACGGCCAGCCTGCTCGAGGCGATCGACAAGGAAGCGCACGACAGGGAAGCGGACTAGGAGCGGCGGTCGCGTGCTGAAGCTGGTGCTCCCCAAGGGCAGCCTCGAACCCGCCACGCTGGCGCTGTTCGACGCCGCCGACCTGCCCGTCAAGCGCGGCAGCGACCGCGCCTACCACGGCTCGATCGACGACCCCCGGGTCGAGCGCGTGTCGCTGCTGCGTCCCCAGGAGATCCCGCGCTACGTCGCCGAGGGCTTCTTCGACCTGGGCATCACCGGCCGTGACTGGATCGAGGAGACCGGCGCGCAGGTCACCGCGCTGGCGGAGCTGCCGTACTCCAAGCGGACCGCCAACCCCGTCCGGCTGGTGCTCGCGGTCCACCGCGACCTGGGCGTCACCGACCCCGGGCAGCTGCCTCCCGGCCTGCGCGTGTCCACGGAGTTCCCCAACCTGACCGGCCGCTACTTCGAGCGGCTGGGCCTGGAGGCGCGCATCTTCCCCTCGCACGGCGCCACCGAGGCCAAGGTGCCCGAGATCGTCGACGCGATCGTCGACCTCACCGAGACCGGCTCGACCCTGCGGCGCAACGGCATGGTCGTGATCGCCGAGCTGCTGCGCTCCTACACCGAGGTGATCGCCAACCCCGCCGCCGCCGCCGACCCGGAGCGCCGGCAGGCGATGGAGGACCTGGTGACGCTGCTGGTCGGCGCGGTCACCGCGCGGGGCCGCTGCCTCATCAAGCTCAACGTCGCCGACCAGGACCTCGAGCGGGTGCTGGCCGTGCTCCCGGCGATGAAGGCGCCGACCGTCAACGAGCTGGCCGACTCCGGCTACCACGCGGTCGAGACGGTCGTGGACAAGTCCTCGGTGAACCGGCTGATCCCGACGCTGAAGGCCGCGGGCGCCTTCGACATCCTGGAACTCCCGATCGCCAAGATCGTGGCCTGAGGCGGTCCGTCTCCGATCGGTTCCGGTACCTTCACCCGTCTCGTCTGGTTCGATCCAAAACCGGTTGCTTGTATGGATTGTTCCCCTGAGTTATGTTCCGCCGCGCCCGGCAGCGGTCCCCGGCAAAGGGCGGCGGGGAGCGGGCGCGAGGAGGGGAAGGAACGTTGCCTGACGGCACGGTCAAGTGGTTCAGCAACGAGAAGGGGTACGGGTTCATCGCCCGCAGCGGTGGTGACGACGTGTTCGTCCACTACACCGCGATCAACATGGACGGCTACAAGACCCTCGCCGAGGGACAGGCCGTCGAGTTCGACATCACCGACGGCCCGAAGGGGCCGCAGGCCTCCAACGTCCGCCCGCTTGTCTGAGCGGGAGGCGGACGCCCGGGACGGTGCAGGCGCCGCCGCCGGGCGGACCACACGGCCCCGCCGCGTGACGCGGCGGGGCCGTGTGGACTGGCGGGGCCGCGAGCGCCCCACGACCGGCTCAGTCCTGGCCGGGCACCCACAGCCCCGAGTGCGGCCGCTCGATCCCGGGCTCGGTGGGCTCCGCCGGCGGCGCGGGCTCCGGCCGGTCCGCCGGGGCGCCGTCGCCGCCGGCGTCGTGGCTCCCGCCCTCGTGCTCGGTGACGCTCACGTACGCCATGCGCACCTGCGCGAGCGCGTCCCGCAGCTCGCCCTCGACCGCGCCCAGCCGCCCCTGCGTCCCGGCCAGCAGCCCTCCGAGCGCATCGACCAGCAGCCGCGCCGCGTCGAGGTCCCGGTAGCGCCGGTGCTGATCGGGCGGGAGCCCGAGCCGGACGTAGGCGAGCGTCAGCAGTGACAGCGCGGTCTGCGCGACCAGGTCGCCCGCCGACACCGAGCCGAGCTGCTCGCCCAGCTCCCCCAGCGGGTCCGCGCCCGCCCCGGCCTGTCCCCCCGGACCCCCCTGGTCCGACCGGGGGGGCTGCGCTTCGCTCCGCCCCCCCCGCTCCTCCCCCAGGCTGCGGGGCGCTTCGCTCCGCCCCCCCGGTCCCCCCCGGTCCCCCCCGGAATACCGGTCGTCCGACAACCGTTCCTCCTCTCGAATCCACGCTCCACCGTGCCACAGGACCCTGCTCCCGAACGTCGCGAAACTCCGACGTCCGGAGCACCGGGCAACCTCGACACTGCCACGAGGCGGCTGCTACAGTACCGCTGTTCGCAGCAGGTTCCGGTGCAGTCCAGTACGTCCGACGAGGGGTTCGGCGTCCTCGCCGTGACGCCTCGGCGGTACGGTTGGCAGAGCCCGCCGAAACCGTGGTGGAGCGGCCCTTCGGCCGCCTTTTTGCTTTTCCGGTCGTCGACTGGAGGAAGGAGTGATGCCGCATCAGCGTTGAGCCGAGGATCAACGAGCGCATCCGGGCCCCGCAGGTCCGGGTCGTCGGCGCCGCCGGCGAGCAGCTCGGGGTCATGAGCATCGCCGAGGCCGCGCGGATCGCGTCGGAGCAGGACCTGGACCTGGTCGAGGTCGCGCCGCTCGAGCGCCCGCCGGTCTGCAAGGTCATGGACTACTCCAAGTTCAAGTACGAGCAGGCGATCAAGGCCAAGGAAGCGCGCCGCAAGCAGAACCTCGTGGTCCTCAAGGAAATGAAGATGCGGCCCAAGATCGACCCGCACGACTACGAGACCAAGAAGGGTCACGTCGTGCGGTTCCTCAAGCAGGGTCACAAGGTCAAGGTCACGATCATGTTCCGTGGTCGCGAGATGGCGCACACCGAGCTCGGCCGGCGCCTGCTGGAGCGCCTGGCGACCGACATCACCGAGCTGGCGCAGGTGGACAGCCCGGCGCGCCAGGACGGGCGCAACATGATCGCCGTGTTCTCCCCCCGCAAGGGCGCGGCACCCTCGCGCCGGCCGCAGCAGCAGCCGCCGCCGCCGGCGCAGCAGGAGCAGCAGCCCGGCAGGCGTGCCGCACCCGCCGGGACGTCGTAGGATGCACGCTGCTCCGCTCATGCGCGCAAGGATCACCCGATGCCCAAGATGAAGACGCACCGCGGCGCGGCGGCCCGCTTCCGGACCACCAAGGGGGGCAAGCTCCTCCGCCGCCAGACCAAGCTGAACCACATCCTCGAGAAGAAGTCCCCGAGCCACAAGCGCCGGCTCGCGCGGGTCGCCAAGGTCTCCCGCGGCGACCGGCGCAGCGTCCGCCGCATGCTCGGGCTGTAGGCGGAGAACCCAGATGGCGAGAGTCAAGCGAGCGGTCCACGGCGCCAAGGCCAAGCGCGCCACCATGGCGATGGCCAAGGGCTACCGGGGCAGCCGCAGCCGGCACTTCCGTGCCGCCAACGAGCAGGTGATGCACTCCCTGCGGTACGCCTACCGCGACCGCCGGGCCCGCAAGGGCGACTTCCGCAAGCTGTGGATCGCCCGGATCAACGCGGGCGCGCGCGCCAACGGCCTGACCTACAACCGCTTCATCGCGGGACTGCGTCAGGCAGGCGTGGAGCTGGACCGCAAAGTGCTCGCGGACATCGCCGTCAACGACGCGGCCGCGTTCGCCACCCTGGTCGAGACCGCTCGGGAGGGCCTGGCCGGCCAGCCCGCCTAGCGCCGGGCGGGGTCGATGGGCAGCAGCACGGGACGGCTGGAGGGCCGCCCGGCCGGAGCGCCCCGGCGCTCGGGGGGGAGCACGATCACCAGCCTCCGCAACCCGGTGGTCCAGGCCGTGCGCAGGCTCGCGCGGCCCGCGTCCGCTCCTGCCGGCAGGTTCCTGGTCGAGGGCGCCCGCGGCCTGGGCGCCGCGGTCGACGCCGGGGCCCGGCTGGACACCGTGCTGGTCACCGCCGGCGCGCGGGTGCGCCACCAGGCGCTGGTCGAGGCCGCGGCCGCGGGCGGGGCGCGCGTGCTGGAGGTCACCGAGCCGGTCATGTCCGCGCTCGCCGGCACCCTCAGCCCCCAGGGCCTGGTCGCCGTCGCGCGCTCGGTGACCCGCCCCCTCGCCGAGCTGCCGGCCGAGCCCGAGCTGGTGTGCGTGCTCGACCAGGTCCGCGACCCCGGCAACGCCGGCACGGTCCTGCGCGCCGCGGACGCCGCCGGCGCGGACGCGCTGGTCACGACCGCCGGCTCGGTCCGCATGGAGCACCCCAAGGTCGCCCGCGCCGCCGCCGGGAGCCTGTTCCACCTGCCCGTCGTCGACGGCCGGCCCTGGCCCGAGATCGCCGCCGCCCTGCGCGAGCGCGGCCTGGTCGTGCTCGGCGCCGACGCCCGCGCCCCCGTCGGGGTCGACCAGGCGCCGCTGGAGTCGCCGTGCGCGCTGGTGCTCGGCAACGAGGCGCACGGGCTCGGCCCGGACGTCCGGGCCGGCTGCGACCTGCTGGTCAGCCTGCCGATCCGCGGCCGCGCCGAGAGCCTCAACCTCGCCGCCGCCGCGGCCGTGCTGCTGTACGAGGCGGCGCGGCGCAAGGCGGCGGCCCGCGCCCGGGCGGAGGCCGGCGGTGCCTGAGCGCCCACCGGAGCTGCCCGGCCTGGAGGCACTGCCGGACGCCGCCGTCGTGATCGATGCGGACGGCCTGGTCAGCGCCGCCAACGCGGCGGCGGAACGGCTCGCGGGGGCGGCCGCCGGCTCGCTCCACGGGCGCCCGTTCGACCAGGCGGTGCCCGTCCGCGACCAGCAGGGCAGCACCTGGTGGCGGTGCACCGCGCAGCTCCGCGCGATGCGCGGGGTCCGCGCCACGCCGCCGCGCGAGCTGGTGCTCACCACGACCCGGGGCGAGCGGCTGGTCGACCTCGCCGCCGCGTTCGTGCGCGATCCCGACGGCTCGGTCCGCTGGACGGTCTGCACGCTGCGCGACGCCGCCGCCCGCCACCGCGCGGAGTCGGCGCGGGCCGAGCTGGTCAGCACCCTCGCGCACGAGCTGCGCTCGCCCCTGACCAGCGTCAAGGGCTTCAGCGCCACCCTGCTGCACCGCTGGGAGCGGTTCGGGGACGAGCAGAAGCGCCACATGATCGCCACCATCCACGCCGACGCGGACCGCGTCACCAGGCTGATCCGCGAGCTGCTGGACGTCTCGCGGATCGAGGCCGGGCGCGTGGAGCTGTCCCGCCGCATGGTCGAGCTGCCCGAGGTGGCGGAGGCCGTCGCCGAGCGGTTCCGGGTCACCTCGTCCAACCACCGCCTCACCACCGCGTTCCCGGCGGGCTTCCCCAGCGTCTATGCTGACCGGGACAAGCTCGAGCGGGTGCTCACGAACCTGGTGGAGAACGCGGTGACCTACAGCGCGGGCGGGACGGTGACGATCAGCGGCACGGTCGCCGACGACCACGTCGAGATCGCCGTCCACGACGAGGGCCCCGGGATCCCCGCCGAGCAGCTCCCGCTGATCTTCTCCAAGTTCTGGCGCCCGGCGGGCAGCCGCAGCTCGTCCGGAACCGGCCTCGGGCTGTACATCACCAAGGGCCTGGTCGAGGCGCACGGCGGCCGGGTCTGGGCCAGGTCGGAGCCCGGCGACGGCACCGAGGTCCGATTTCTCCTGCCCCGCGGGGGCCTGGAGCCGGCCGGCGCCGAGTAGCGCCGACCGATCCACCCGCGGGGCCGCCGTCCCGCACCGGCGACGCGCGCGTGGGATGCTCACTCCCGCCCCGGCCTGCTCGTCCCGGCCCAGCTCGCCAAGGAGTCGCCCCGACATGCCCGACCCCGACCAGGACCCCCGACCCGACCCCGACCTCGACGCCGCCGCCGCGGCCGGGCGCGCCGCCATCGCCGCCGCCGGCGACCTCGACGAGCTGCGCGCCGCCGAGCAGGCCCACCTCGGCCGGCGCTCCCCGCTCGGCGAGGTGCAGCGCGGCCTCGGCCGCCTCGGCCCCGACGCCCGGCGGGCCCTCGGCCAGCGCCTGAACGCCACCCGGGGCGCGCTCGCCGACGCCCTCGCCGGCCGCCGCGCCGAGCTGGAGGCCGCCCGCGACGCGGCGCTGCTGGAGGCCGAGCGCCTGGACGTCACCCTGCCCGGCCGCGTGCCGCCGGCCGGCGCGGTCCACCCGCTCACCCGCACCGCCGACGAGGTCGTCGACGTGTTCCTCGGCCTCGGCTACCGCGTCGCCGAGGGGCCCGAGGTCGACACCGACTGGCACAGCTTCCAGGCCCTCAACATCCCGCCCGACCACCCGGCCCGGTCGATGCAGGACACCCTGTACGTGACCGAGCCCGACGGCGAGGTCGGCCGGCTGGTGCTGCGCCCCCACACCAGCCCCGTGCAGATCCGCACCATGCTCGCCCAGCCGCCGCCGGTGTACGTGGTGGTGCCCGGTCGCTGCTACCGCGCCGACACCCCCGACGCCACCCACGTGCCCGTCTTCGGCCAGGTCGAGGTCCTCGCGGTCGACTTTGACCTCACCATGGGCGACATGAAGGGCACGCTGCTGGCGTTCGCGCGGGCCTACTTCGGCGAGGCGCGCGAGATCCGGCTGCGGCCGTCGTACTTCCCGTTCGTCGAGCCGGGCGCCGAGATGGACGTGTCGTGCTTCGTCTGCGGCGGCCGGGGGCGGCTGGCCACCGGGGCGACCTGCCGCACCTGCCGGGGGGAGGGCTGGATCGAGCTGCTCGGCTGCGGCATGGTCCATCCCAACGTGCTCGCCGCCGCCGGCTACGACCCCGACAAGGTCTCCGGGTTCGCGGCCGGCATGGGGATCGAGCGGCTGTACATGCTCCGTTCGGGCCTCGCCGACCTGCGCGTCCTCACCGACACCGACCTGCGCTGGCTGGCCCGCGCCTGAACCCACGAAAGGAGCCGCTCCCGTGCGGGTTCCGCTCTCCTGGCTGGCCGACCACGTGGACGTCCGCGTCCCGGTGACCGAGCTGGCCGAAAAGCTCACCTTCGTCGGCCTCGAGATCGAGTCGGTCGACCACGTCGGCGCGGAGGTCGCCGGCGTCGTCACCGCGCGCGTGCTCGCGGTCGACCCCCACCCCGACGCCGACCGGCTGGTCCTGGTGCGCGTGGACGCCGGCGGCGCCGAGCACCGCGTCGTCTGCGGCGCCCGCAACTTCGCCCCCGGCGACGTCGTCCCGCTCGCCGCGCCGGGCGCCAAGCTGCCCGGCGGGATCGAGGTCGGGCGCAGGCGCGTCCGCGGGGTCGACTCCGAGGGCATGCTCGCCAGCGCGCGCGAGCTGGGCGTGTTCGACGACCACGCGGGCATCCTCGTGCTCCCGCCCGACACCGAGGTCGGCGCCGACGTGGTCGAGGCGGTCGGGCTGCGCGACACCGTGCTGACGGTCAAGACCTTCCCCAACCGCGGCGACACGATGTCGATCCGGGGCGTCGCGCGCGAGGCCGCGCTGGCCCTCGGCGCCGAGCTGAAGCCGCTGGACCTCGACGTGCCCGAGACCGGCCCGCCCGCCGGCACGCTCGCCACGGTCGCGGTCGAGGACGCCGAGGGCTGCCCGCTGTACGTCGCCCGCGTCGTCGAGGGCGTGGACGCGGCCAGGCCCTCGCCCCTGTGGATGGCGCGGCGGCTGTGGCTGTACGGGCAGCGCCCGCTCGGCGCCGTCGTCGACGTCACCAACTACGTGCTGATCGACGTCGGCCAGCCGCTGCACGCGTTCGACCTGGACCGGGTCCCCGGGCAGGGGATCCTCGTGCGCCGCGGCCGCGCCGGCGAGGTCGTGCGCACCCTCGACGGCCGCGACCGCGTGATGACGCCGCAGGACACCCTGATCAGCGCCGGTGCCGAGGCGCTCGCGCTCGCCGGGATCATGGGCGGGGAGAGCTCCGAGGTCGGCCCGTCCACCTCGCGGGTGCTGCTGGAGTCGGCCCACTTCCCGCCGCGCACCGTCCGCCGCACCATGCGCCGCCTGGGGATGCAGACCGAGGGCGCGCAGCGCTGGGCGCGCGGCGTCGACCCGGCCGGCGCCGCGCCCTCGGCCGACCGTGCCGCCGCGCTGATCGCCCGGCTCGCCGGCGGCAGCGTCGCCCGCGGCCGGCTCACCGCCGGCCCCGGCGTCCCCGAGCGCGCGGTCGTCCGGCTGCCCTGGCCCCGCTCCGCCGAGCGCCTGGGCGCCCCCGAGGACCCCGGCTTCGCCGTGCCCTGGCTGGAGGGCGTCGGCTGCCGCGTCGCGGTCCGCGGGCAGGTCGTCGAGGCGGTCCCGCCGAGCTGGCGCTTCGACCTGGAGGGCTGGGCCGACCTGGAGGAGGAGGTCGCCCGGCGCTGGGGCTACGACAAGCTGCCCTCCACCCTGCCCAGGGCCAGCGGCGGCAGGCTCACCCACGAGCAGCGCCAGCGCCGCCGCGCGCGCGACGTGCTCGCCGGGCTCGGGCTGGTCGAGGTCCAGACCGAGCCCTTCCTCGCCGCGAGCGCGTTCGACGCGCTCGAGCTCGCCCCCGACGACCCGCGCCGGACCACGCTGCGCGTGGCCAACCCGCTCGACGAGCAGGAGCCGCTGCTGCGCACCACGCTGCTGCCCGCCCTCGCCGGGGTCGCCAGGCGCAACCTCGACCGCGGCCTGGCCGGCGTGGCGGTGTTCGAGCTGGCCGTGACTTTCCTGCCCGAGCCCGGCACGACCCCGGGCCCCGCGGTCCCCGCCGCCGGCGCCGGCCGCTCGCGCCCGGCCCTGGCCGGGCACGCCCCGGCCGACGTCCCCGAGATCGGGCACGAGGAGCCGATGCTGCTGGGCGTCCTGCTGGCCGGCCGGCGGCCGGCCGCGCGCTTCGACGAGCCCGCGCCCGCGTACGAGTTCGCCGACGCCAAGGGCGTGGTGGAGGCGCTGGTGCGCGCGCTCGGCGTCGACGGCGTCCGCTACGACGCCGAGGAGGCGCCGCCGTTCCACCCCGGCCGCTGCGCGGGCGTGCGCCTCGGGACGCGCCCGCTCGGCCTGGTCGGGCAGCTGCACCCGCGGGTCGCGGCGCGGCTGGAGCTGCCCGCGCAGACCTTCGCGGCGGAGCTGTGGCTCACCCCGCTGCTGGAGGCCGTGCCCGTCATGCGCCCCGCCCCGGACGCCTCGCCGTTCCCCGAGCTGTCCTTCGACGTCGCGTTCCTGGTCCCGCCCGGGGTTACGGCCGCCGCGCTGGAGGACGTGCTGCGCGACGCCGGGGGCCGGCTGCTCCGGCGGCTGGAGCTGTTCGACGCCTACCAGGGCCCGCCGCTGCCCGAGGGCCACCGCAACCTCGCCTACCGGGTCGCGCTGCGGGCGCCCGACCGGACCCTGAGCGACGCCGACGGCGCCGCCGTCCGCGGCCGCATGGAGGCCGAGGCGGGCGCCCGCCTGGGCGTCGAGCTCCGCACGGGCGTCTGACCGAGACCCGGGCAGACGGGCAGAGCACGACGGAACCGACCGATGAAGGCTAGGCTGACCGCAGGATGATCGACTTCACCGTGGCAGGGGTCGACGGGGGGGTGTGCGCCCCCCGCGGCTTCCGTGCCGCCGGCGTGGACGCCGGGCTGACCTCCGGCGCAGGACCCGATCTGGCGCTCGTGGTCAGCCAGCAGCCGGCGGTCGCGGCCGCGCGCCTGACCGCCAACCGGTTCGCCTCGGCCCCGGTCCGCTGGTCACGCGAGCGCCTGGCCGGCGGCCGGGCCAGGGCGGTGCTCGTGCACGCCGGCAGCGCCAACGCCGCCACCGGCCCGGGCGGCGACGCCGACGCGGCCGCGCTCGCCGCCGCCTGCGGGGACGCGATCGGCTGCCCGCCCGAGGAGGTCCTGCTGCTCGGGACCGGCCGGCTCGGCGACCGCCTGGACCTGGGCGCGGCGGGGGAGGGCATCGGCCGCGCCGCCGGGCTGCTGTCGCGCCGTGGCTCCGCCGACGTCGCCCGCGCGCTCGGAGCCGGCGGCGATCCCGTCCGCGAGCAGGCGGTCGCGGTCGCCTGGGCCGAGGGGGAGGTCCGCATCGGGGCCGTCGCCAAGGCGTCGACCCCGTTCGCCCCCTCGTTCGCGACCACCCTCGCGGTGCTCGCGACCGACGCCACCATCGGCCTCGAGCTGCTCGACGCGACGCTGGCGCGGACCGTCGCCCGCTCCTTCGAGCGGGTCCTGGTCGACCAGGGACCCGGCGTCGGCGACGCCGTGGTCCTGCTCGCCGGCGGCGGCGCCGCGGCACCGGCGCTCACGCCCGGCTCCGAGGGGGCGGCGGCGTTCGAGTCCGGGCTCGGCCAGCTCTGCGAGGCGCTCGCCGAGAGCCTGGCGGCGCGCCTGCCCGGCGCCCGCAAGCTGCTGGTCATCACCGTGCACGGGGCGGCCACCCACGGGCAGGCGCTCCAGGCCGCGCGCGCGGTCGCCGGGTCGCTGGCGCTGCGGACCGGCCTGGCCGCGGGCGTCGCGGCGTGGCCTCCGGTCCTGGTCGCCCTCGGCTCGACCGCGGTCGAGTTCTCCCCCGAGCAGGTCAGCGTCCGGTTCGGGCCGGTCACGGTCGTGCTGGGCGGGCGCCTGGCACCGCACGACGAGGGCGCCGTCGCCGCCGTCGCCGCCAAGAGCCAGATCGACCTCGCCATCGATCTCGGCGTCGGTGCCGCCGCCGCGAGCGTGACCACCACCGACCTTTCCCCCGAGGCCCTCGCCAGCCTGGCCGGCGGGTCCCGGACCGCGGATCCGGACGGCACGGCCCCGGACCCCGGCGCATGAGCGGTGGTGGCCGCGCCTCCGGCCGCATGAGAGACTTCGGTCGCTCCTGCCCCGCCGAGGCGTACGCGACGCCACCCCGGTCCAGGCGGACACGGAGGACTCGGCAGCGGGACGCCTTCACCCACCACAGAAAGGCCCGCCCGTGAACCGACAGCGGGTGCTGGTCGTCGAGGACGACGCAAGTGTCCGAGGCCTGGTCCAGGTCATCCTGGAGGACGAAGGCCTGGAGGTCTTCACGGCGGCCGACGGGTCGGAGGGCCTGCGCCTGGCCCGCGAGCTGGCTCCCGCGGCGGTCGTCCTGGACGTCATGATGCCGGGCCTCGGCGGTCCCGAGGTGATCCGCCGGCTGCGCCGCGACGACGGCTCCCTGCCCTTCGGGGTGCTCGTGCTGACCGGTGCCCCCGAGACCGTCGAGTCGCTGCGCGACGAGCTCGGGACCGACGCGGTGATGGAAAAGCCCTTCGACATCGGCGCGCTCGCCGCCCGCGTGCGCGTGCTGGCGCAGTCCGGCCGATTCGAGACCCCCCACGACGGGCACGCGCCCGGCGCCCGGCCTCCCCGGTAGGAGCACGCATGCCAAAGCGAGACTTCCTCAGCATCGACGACCTCGCACCCGACGAGCTGGTCGCGCTGCTCGACGGCGCCGACAAGCACAAGGCGGACCGCCGTCCGCTGGCGCTGCTCGCCGGCCGGACGGTCGCGCTGCTGTTCGAGAAGCCCTCCACCCGCACGCGCGTCTCGTTCGACGTGGCCGTGCACGAGCTCGGCGGTCACCCGCTGCCGCTCGCCGCCGGCGAGCTGCAGCTCGGACGTGGCGAGAACATCGAGGACACCGCCCGGGTCCTGTCGCGCTACGCGCACGCGATCGTGCTGCGCACGTTCGCGCAGGACAACCTCGAGCGGATGGCCCGCGCCGCCACGGTGCCGGTGGTCAACGCGCTGAGCGACTACTCCCACCCCTGCCAGGCGCTCGCCGACATGCAGACGATCCGCGAGCGCAAGGGCCGGCTGGCCGGGGTGCGGCTGGCCTACCTCGGCGACGGCAACAACGTCGTCCACAGCCTGCTGTTCGCCGGGGCCAAGCTCGGCATGCAGGTCGCCGTCGCCACGCCGAGCGGCTACGAGCCGATCCCCCAGGTGGTCGGCCGGGCCACCGACATCGCCGCCGAGACCGGCGGGGTGATCGAGCTGACGCACGACCCACGCACCGCCGTCAAGGGCGCCGACGTCGTCTACACCGACGTGTGGGCGTCGATGGGCCAGGAGCCGGAGGCCGAGGAGCGCACGTTCATGTTCCGGCCCTACCAGCTCAACACCGACGTGCTCGCCGAGGCCGCCGCCGACGTCGTCGTCCTGCACTGCCTGCCGGCGCACCGGGGCGAGGAGATCTCCGCGGACGTGCTCGACGGCCCCTTCTCGGCCGCGTTCGACCAGGCCGAGAACCGGCTGCACGCGCAGAAGGCCCTGCTGTGCTGGCTGCTGCTGGGCGCCCCGGATCCGCGGTGACCTGGCGCCGGCCGAGCGTGCCGAGGCGGGCCGGGCCGCTGGCGGCGGTCCTCGCCGGCGCCGCCGCCAGCACCTTCACCACCAGCGTCGCCGCCGGGGTGGCGGGGTTCCAGGCCGACCGTGATCTCCAGCCGCTGGAGTTCACCATCCGTGCGTGCCTGCTGCTCGCGGCCCCCGGCATCGGCGCGATGCTGGCGATGCTGGTCCTGCCCCGCCGTGCGGGGCGGCCGCCGAGCTGGGCGGTGGGCCTCGGGGTCGTCGTCGGCCCGCTGCTCGTGCTGCGGCTGGACCGGATGCTGGGCTATGGCGCCACGGCGGCGCTGGTGACCGCGGCCCTGCTGGCCGCGTGGGCGTTCGTGGGCACCGAGCTGGCCGCCCGCTCCACCGCGCGCGCCGATCCCGGCGCGTCCTGGACCAGGCTCCCGCCCCCCGAGGAAGGCCGGCGCGTGCTCCCGGAGGCCAGCGGGCGGCCCTCGCCGGAGTGAGCGCGCCGCTGGCCGGCCCCGCGCTGGATCCCCTGCCGGCGTCGTTCTTCCTCCAGCCGGTCGTCGAGGCCGCCCGCGGCCTGCTCGGCCGGGTGCTGCTGTCGGACCTGGCCGGGGGCCGCACCGCCGTGCGGATCGTCGAGGCCGAGGCGTACGACGGCTCGGGGCGGGATCCCGCCAGCCACGCCTACCGGGGGCGCACCCGGCGCAACGAGGTGATGTTCGGGCCGCCGGG
>Ga0126377_10000447_pt1:0-2500 | contig 24910 bp, 22 predicted proteins | sample PanSoiMetPlot_22_FD_92647 | JGI IMG/M metagenome (GOLD analysis project Ga0126377, IMG submission 92647) | Tropical forest soil microbial communities from Panama - MetaG Plot_22 | ecosystem: Environmental > Terrestrial > Soil > Tropical forest > Bulk soil | place: Panama | collected... | reverse complement strand
TGGATGCTGTCCCGAGTATGACGGAGCTCGTGGAATTCCGTCAGAATCTGGGAGGACCACCTCCTAAGGCTAAATACTCTCTGGCGACCGATAGCGGACGAGTACCGTGAGGGAATGGTGAAAAGTACCCCGGGAGGGGAGTGAAAGAGTACCTGAAACCGCGTGCTTACAAGCCGTCAGAGCCCGCGTGGTCCGTTGTGGCTGCGGTGGGTGATGGCGTGCCTTTTGAAGAATGAGCCGGCGAGTTCGTGGTGCGTGGCATGGTTAACCCGTGTGGGGGAGCCGTAGCGAAAGCGAGTCTGAGAAGGGCGTTGTGTCGCGTGTCCGAGACCCGAAGCCGAGTGATCTAACCATGGGCAGGGTGAAGCGAGGGTAAGACCTCGTGGAGGCCCGAACCCACCAGGGTTGAAAACCTGGGGGATGACTTGTGGTTAGGGGTGAAAGGCCAATCAAACTCGGTGATAGCTGGTTCTCCCCGAAATGCATTTGGGTGCAGCCTTGGATGTTGTGTCGCGGGGGTAGAGCACTGGATGGGCGAGGGGGCCTGCAAGCTTACCGAACTCAGCCAAACTCCGAATACCGCGACATCCCGCGTGCCTCTTTGGTCTTTGGCCTGGGGGTGGGTGGGGGAGTCCGGGAGTGAGACTGCGGGCGAGAAGGTTCGTGGTCGAGAGGGAAACAGCCCAGACCGCCAGCTAAGGTCCCTGAGCGTGTGCTGAGTGGGAAAGGATGTGGGGTTGCCCAGACAACCAGGAGGTTGGCTTAGAAGCAGCCATCCTTGAAAGAGTGCGTAATAGCTCACTGGTCAAGTGACTCCGCGCCGATAATGTAGCGGGGCTAAGCACACCACCGAAGCTGCGGCACCTGCACAGGCCTCACCGGGTCGGATCCTGTCCGGCGCTGGGGGGTGGCTCCGGCCTTCCAGGTTTCCTGGGGGTTGGGGGTGTGGGTGGGTAGGGGAGCGTCGTCAGGCGGGGGAAGCAGCCGCGGAAGCGAGTTGTGGACGCCTGTCGAGTGCGAATGCCGGCATGAGTAGCGAATGGCGGGTGAGAAACCCGTCCGCCGGATGCCCAAGGGTTCCTGGGGAAGGTTCATCCGCCCAGGGTGAGTCGGGACCTAAGGCGAGGCCGAGAGGCGTAGTCGATGGATGACGGGTTGATATTCCCGTACCTCCGCTGGTGCGCCAACGCCCGGGTCAAACGGCTGCCATCGCGTGCTGGTCGCTGGCGGGTGATCTACCCGGTTGGGTGGGTCGCTCGGTTGGTGGCTGGTGTGGTGGTGAGCGTGATCTTGGGTGAGCGATGGGATGACGCGGTAGGGTAGTCCAACCCAGGCGGTGGTTGACCTGGGCGAAGTGTGTAGGGCGTCCGATAGGCAAATCCGTCGGACATACAAGCCTGAGGCATGATCGGGAGCCGGTTAGCGGCGAAGTGGATGAGCCTAGGCCGTCGAGAAAAGTCTCTAGCGAGCACCGGGGGAGCCCGTACCCCAAACCGACGCAGGTGGGCAGGTAGAGAATACCGAGGCGATCGAGCGAACACTGGTTAAGGAACTCGGCAACTTGACCCCGTAACTTCGGGAGAAGGGGTGCCACGCCCGGTGACGATCTTCGCGATCCGAGCTGGGGGTGGCCGCAGAGACCAGGCCCAAGCGACTGTTTACTAAAAACACAGGTCCGTGCGAAGTCGTAAGACGCGGTATACGGACTGACGCCTGCCCAGTGCTGGAACGTTACGAGGAGAGGTTAGCCCCGCTCGCGGGGCGACGCTTCGAATCTAAGCGCCAGTAAACGGCTGCCGTAACTATAACGGTACTAAGGTAGCGAAATTCCTTGTCGGGTAAGTTCCGACCTGCACGAATGGCGTAACGACTTGGGCGCTGTCTCAACCAGTGGCTCGGCGAAATTGCACTACGAGTAAAGATGCTCGTTACCCGCGGAAGGACGGAAAGACCCCGGGACCTTTACTGCAGCTTGACGTTGGAGTCTGGCGCGGATTGTGTAGGATAGGTGGGAGACTGGGAAGCTCCGACGCTAGTCGGGGTGGAGTCACCGTTGAAATACCACCCTTTTCGTGTTGGGTTTCTAACCAGGGCCCGTGATCCGGGTCTGGGACAGCGTCAGGTGGGTAGTTTAACTGGGGCGGTTGCCTCCCAAAGTGTAACGGAGGCGCCCAATGGTTCCCTCAGGCTGGTTGGCAATCAGCTGCTGCGTGTAAGGGCAGAAGGGAGCTTGACTGCGAGACCGACGGGTCGAGCAGGAGCGAAAGCTGGGCCTAGTGATCCGGCAGTGGCAGGTGGAAGCGCTGTCGCTCAACGGCTAAAAGGTACCCCGGGGATAACAGGCTGATTGTGCCCAAGAGTCCATATCGACGGCACAGTTTGGCACCTCGATGTCGGCTCGTCGCATCCTGGGGCTGGAGTAGGTCCCAAGGGTTGGGCTGTTCGCCCATTAAAGCGGTACGCGAGCTGGGTTTAGAACGTCGTGAGACAGTTCGGTCCC
>Ga0126377_10000445_pt1 | contig 24982 bp, 20 predicted proteins | sample PanSoiMetPlot_22_FD_92647 | JGI IMG/M metagenome (GOLD analysis project Ga0126377, IMG submission 92647) | Tropical forest soil microbial communities from Panama - MetaG Plot_22 | ecosystem: Environmental > Terrestrial > Soil > Tropical forest > Bulk soil | place: Panama | collected 2016-02-17 | reverse complement strand
CCTCGGCAAGCCGACGACTCATATCGCGACGACGGCGGGATGCGAGACCTGCCACAAGAGCACGGTGTCATTCGCCGGCGCGCAGATGAATCATACCGGCATCACCACCGGCTGCGCCTCGTGCCACAATGGCCGGACGGCCCTCGGCAAGCCGACGACTCATATCGCGACGACGGCGGGATGCGAGACCTGCCACAAGAGCACGGTGTCATTCGCCGGCGCGCAGATGAATCATACCGGCATCGTCAGCGGTTGCGCATCCTGCCACAACGGCCAGACGGCCCTCGGCAAGCCGACGACCCATATCGCGACGACCGCGGGGTGCGAGACCTGCCACAAGAGCACGGTCACGTTTGCCGGCGCGCGGATGAATCATACCGGCATCGTCAGTGGTTGCGCATCCTGCCACAACGGCCGGACGGCCCTCGGCAAGCCGACCACCCACATCGTGACGGCGGCGCCCTGCGAGAACTGCCACAAGAGCACGGTGACGTTTGCCGGCGCCCGCATGGACCACACAGGCATCACCGCGAATTGCATCAGCTGCCACAACGGGGCGACAGCCCCAACCAAGCCGGCCACTCACTTCGTCACGACACAGCCCTGCGAGATCTGTCATCGAACCGCCGCGTGGACGCCGTTGATTTTCCGGCACACGTCTCTGAACTATCCGGATCACGGCGCAGCGCTCACCTGCATTAACTGCCACACGTCGAACGCACAGACACTTCCGTGGAAATACGCCGCATACAAGCCAAATTGCGCCGGATGCCACGCCGGGAATTTCAAACCCTCCCCGCACACCAAGTATCAACGGCCCGCCACTGTCACCTACACGGTGGCTGAGCTCAAGGATTGCGCGGGCGCTTGTCACATCTATACCGATAGCACCCTGACCACCATCCTGACGCGTCGCTCGGGCCAACACCGTCCGAAAGGGTCATTTTAATGGTGGCGGACGGCCGCATTCGTCGATCGGTCATGCGAGCCGTTCCGGCGATGATGCTGCTGGCCGCGAACACAGCCGTTGCGGAGCCTGTCCTCGATCATGCTCTTGCCAACGTCGAACTCGTCACCGCGAACGGGTGCGCGTTCCTCAAGATCAATTTCAATTTCCGAATCCGATATGCCAGCCATTTTCCGTACAACCGGGGCGAGGAGGTGCGAATTTCGGTGCGCGCGATCGATCCAGCAGTGGCGGCAGCTTTGCTCGTCGTGAGGCGCGAAGCGGTTCGGCCTCCGGAGCTTACGCGTGCGGCAGTCAAGGCCATCGACTTCGAGGTTGGCCAACCGACCGGCCCTATACTCCGGGTTCAGTTCGATCGTCCGTTTGACTATCAGGTTGGTCCGCATCCGGATTTCCAAAGCATCGTCGTCGCTATTGCTGTAAAGGGTCCGTCGCCGATCTGTAGACCCGAAGCTATCGCGGATGTCGACGGAGTAAACGACGTATCAACGGGTCCGGGCAGTGGCCCTCCCGGCCCAGCGGTGGCAACCCGACCCAAGCATCAGCCGCCGGGCAAGATATCGGAGGCCGATCTGCGCGTGGTGGCGGCAACGATGGACGAGGCGAGAGCGGCACTCAAAAAGAAGAACTTCAGCGGCGCGATCCAACTCTTCACGAAGGTCCTGAAATATCCGGAGAACGAGTATAGTGCCGAGGCACAGGAATTCCTGGGTCTGGCGCGTCAGAAGGGCGATCAGCTCGCGCAAGCCAGGGCGGAATACGAAGACTATCTCCGTCGCTATCCGAGCGGCGAGGGGAGTGATCGGGTCAAGCAGCGCCTTGCCGGCATCATCACGGCAACCGGCGATCCCGACGAAAAGCTTCGCATCACTAAAGAACAGCGCGCGGAAAAACGAAAAAACGGCAGCGCCGGACAGGACGGCGAAACGGTATGGAGCATCTCGGGCAGCGCGTCGGCATTCTATATCCGTGACGACAGTTTCCGCCAACTGAGAGATCCATCATTGCCTCCGGTCCCCAACGAGGACAGGGACGCGCACCGCGTCCACCAGAATTCGCTTCTTTCGAGCCTCGACGTGTTCGGGGCTTGGGCCAACGATTGGCACAAATCGAAGATTCGATTTTCGGGGAGCGAGGAGCACAATTTTAACGGTGGCGGCACCACGGACATTGTCGGTATCGCAGCCCTCTATGCGGAGACAACGCTGACGGAGCTCGATCTTTTGGGCCGCCTCGGCCGTCAAACCCGCAATGCCGGAGGCGTGGTCGGCCGATTCGACGGCGGCCTCGTGAGCTGGCAAGCCAATCCGCTCATTCGATTCAATGTCGTGGCCGGATCGCCGGTGCTGAGCCGCCGCGACTTACCGTTCAGGGATGACAAATTCTTTTATGGTGCAAGTGTTGATTTTGGGCCCTTTTTCGGTGGGCTGGAGGCCAGCTTGTTCGCCATCGAGCAGCGCGACCGATCCCTGCTCGACCGCCAGGGGGTCGGTGCGGAGCTCCGTTATTTCGATCCCGAAAAAACGGCGTTCGCAACCGTCGACTACGACATCCATTTTCAGCAGCTAAATGCCGCGATTTTTTCCGGATCGTGGACGTTGCTCGACAAGTCGACCCTCTACGGCGCTGCGGACTATCGCAAGACGCCATACCTGTCGGCCTGGAACGCCCTACAGGGTCAGCCCTTCGCGACGCTCTACGACATGCTGCGCCTTCACACGAAGGAAGAAATCGATCAGTTGGCGCTCGATCGAACGGCGACATACAAGTCTGCCATGGTCGGGTTCTCGCGGCCGTTGACGGAAAAGCTCCAGATTGCCGCGGATGCGACCGCCGTCAATGTGTCGGGGACGATTGCATCCGGCGGCGTCGACGCGACGCTGCCCCTGGGAACGGAGTTCTTCTATTCGGCGCAGCTGATCGGCACGAGCTTCTTCAAGGACGGCGATATGTATATCACCGGCGTCCGCTATGCAGACCTGGCGGACTCGAAATTGTACGTGCTCGACCTCAACGCGCGCTACCCGTTGGTCGATAACTTTCGCATTAGTCCGCGTCTAAGGCTTGGCTATCGCAAAGGCGATTCGACCGACCTGAAGGAGTACACGGTGCTCCCGTCCGTATTGCTGAACTACTACTGGACCAAGGACATCAGTTTGGAGATTGAGGTCGGCACCCAGTGGACATCTCTCGAGCGATCCGGTGCCAAGGAGAATACCACGGAGCTCTTCCTCACGGCTGGACTGCGCTACGACTTTTACGCCGACGGCAGGGCGGCAATGTATACCACCGACAAGACCAGGTGTGCGGCGCCATGGCCCCTCTGTCACTGAAGTGCGATCGGAGTTGAGGATGCATGGCACCTGAGGTCGGTCACTACGCGCTGATCCTGGCGCTGCTGATTTCGGCGACGCAGGCCGTCGTGCCGTTTGTCGGTGCGCGTCTGCGCGACCCGGCGCTGATGGCCTTCGGCGACCAGGCCGCCCTGGCTCAGTTCGCGTTCATCGGAATTTCATTTGTCTGCCTAACCTATGCCTTTGTCACGTCGGATTTCTCGGTCGAGGTCGTTGCCGCCAATTCCCACACCGCAAAGCCGCTGCTCTACAAGATCTCTGGCGTTTGGGGGAACCACGAAGGGTCGATGCTCCTGTGGGTGCTGATACTCTCCCTGTTCGGCGCCGCGATCGCGATATTTGGCGGCAATCTTCCGGATACGCTGCGGGCCAATGTGTTCGCCGTGCACGGCATGGTCGGCTTCGGATTTCTGGCATTCATTGCCTTTACGTCGAACCCGTTCGCAAGGCTTCATCCGGCACCTGACGATGGCAATGGGCTCAATCCAATCCTGCAAGATCCCGGGCTCGCGATCCATCCACCGTTCCTTTACCTCGGTTACGTCGGCTTCTCGATGGCATTCTCGTTTTCCGTCGCCGCGCTGATCGACGGAAAGGTCGATGCATGTTGGGCGCGTTGGGTCAGGCCGTGGGTGCTCGCCGCCTGGTGTTTCTTGACGATCGGCATCGCACTCGGCAGTGCCTGGGCCTATTACACGCTCGGTTGGGGCGGATGGTGGTTCTGGGATCCGGTCGAGAACGCATCGTTCATGCCCTGGTTGGCCGGCACGGCGCTCCTGCATTCCGCACTGGTGGTCGAGCGCCGTAACTCGCTCGTGAGCTGGACCATCCTGCTTGGCATCCTGACGTTCTCGCTGAGCTTGATCGGCACGTTCCTGGTTCGGTCGGGGGTACTGACGAGCGTGCATGCGTTTGCGCAGGATCCGGCCCGCGGCGTTTTCATCCTCGGGTTGCTGGTGTTGACGACGGGCGGTGCGCTTTCGCTCTACGCCTTTCGCATGCCTGGTCTCAAGTACGGTGCGCCTTTCGCTCCCGTGAGCCGGGAAAGCGGTCTGACGCTCAACAACATGTTGCTGAGCGCCGCAGCCGCGACGGTATTTCTCGGAACCTTCTATCCGCTGATCGTGGACTTGATAGGCAACGACAAGATCTCGGTGGGTCCAGCCTACTATAATTTGACATTCGTGCCGATCATGGTCCCACTGCTTCTGATGATGGCAGTCGGGCCGACACTGAAATGGAAGCGCGACGATCTGCGCGCGATTCTCGCACGCCTCAGGAGGCCCGCCGTTGCGAGCGCGGTTGTCGCGATCCTCGTGCTCATGTTTACGCTCGGCCGTGACTTCGGCGCGGCCGCGTTCATGGGCGTTGCGGTTTGGCTGATTGCCGGATCGCTGGCGGTTCTGGCGCATCGGCTACGGTTGGGAAGCGTTGCATTGGCGACGTCGCTCAGCCTGGCGCGCACAATGCCGCGGGCCTTCTACGGGCTGGTGATCGCCCATGCGGGCATGGGTCTGACGGTGGCAGGTATTACCGGCATGACGGCGTGGGCGACCGAGAAAATTGCCATGACGCGACCCGGCGAGAGCCTCCACCTCTCGGGATTCGACTTGCAGTTCAAGTCGATCGGAAATGTTCCGGGACCGAACTACCAGGCTGAACGTGGTGTGTTCGATGTTGTCCGCAACGGTCGTTTGGTGGCACGGCTTATCAGCGAGCGGCGCTTCTATCCGGTGCGACAGCAGCAAACGACGTCGTCGGGCATCAGCACAAATCTGATCTCCAATGTCTACGTGACGCTCGGGGAGCCGGACGGCAAAGGCGCGTGGGCCGTGCGGTTCTACTACCATCCCCTCGTTCCGTGGATCTGGCTCGGCGCCTTGATGATGGCGCTCGGCGGCCTTGTGTCGCTGTCCGATCGGCGTCTGCGTGTCGGTGTGCCCCAGCGTCTGCAGCGCCACGCCATCGCAGTGCCGGCCGAGTAGGAGCCGTTCCCGATGCAACGTCTTGTGTTTCTCGCCCCCGTTTTGTTGTTTGCGGCCGTCTCGACCGGGCTTGGATTGAGCCTGCGCAATGACCCTCGCAAGATGCCATCGACGCTGATCGACAAGGCGATGCCAGCGTTCGTCCTCGCGTCGCTCGACGACGACAGCGGCGCCTTCTCGAGCGAGGATCTCAAAGGGAAGGTCGCGCTGCTCAACGTTTTTGCCTCATGGTGTGGCGGCTGCCGTGTAGAGCATCCAACGCTCATGGGGCTCGCCAATGCCGCTATCGTTCCGATCTACGGTGTCAACTGGAAGGACAAGCCAGGCGACGGCGCACGCTGGCTGCGAGCGAGCAAGAGTCCCTATGTCCGCGTCGGGGGGGATCACAATGGGCGGCTTGGGATCGATCTCGGCGTGACCGGTGTTCCGGAAACATTCGTGATCGACCAGACCGGACGCATTCGCTACCGTCATGCCGGCCCGATAACCGGCGAGGTTTGGCGCGACACTTTTGCGCCTCTTCTGGCTGAGCTTGGAGTGAAACGATGATGGGAGCCACGATCAGTTGCAGTACCAACTGAGTATGCCTAACATCTTAAATTCATTGCATTTTCGGACAGAAAGCCGGATTCCACTTTTCGTGAATGCTCGGGGATGAGCCGATGACCGGGAGACGCCGTATCTTGCTGCTTTGTTGGCTCGCCACAGCCTGCATTGGGTTGACCGCCGGACCCGTACGGGCCGTGACGCCCGATGAGATGCTGCCGGACGCCGCGCTCGAGGCGCGCGCTCGCGATATCAGCCAGATGCTCAGGTGCGTGGTGTGCCAAAACCAATCCATTGATGACTCCAACGCGCCTCTTGCACACGACCTTCGGGTCCTGGTCCGCGAGCGTTTGGCGGCCGGCGATACCGACCCGCAAACCATCGAATTCATCGTCGCGCGCTATGGCAATTTCGTGCTTCTGAAACCGCCAATGCAAGCAAACACGTTGCTGCTCTGGTTCGGTCCGGCGCTGTTCGTGATGCTCGCAGCCTTCGGTCTTGTGCGTTACCTCAGGAGCCAGACCGTAGTTCAGCCATCCGAGACGGCCAAACCGCTTGCCGGCGACGAGCAGGAGCGCCTCGATGCGCTCTTGAACGGTAGGAGATCGACATGACGGTGTGGATCATTCTGACGATCATGACGTCAGCCGCGGCGGTGCTCGTATCGGCGCCGTTGCTCCGCCGCATCGACGAGCGTCGGGCGGTACTTTCGGGCGATGTCGAGGTCTACCGCGATCAATTGAAGGAGGTTGAAAAGGAAGCAGCTGACGGCTTGATTGATGGTGACCAGGCCGACACTGCGCGCATTGAGATCAAACGGCGGATTCTGGCAGCCGACGGCGCCGACAATTCGGCATTGGTCCGGCTTTCGCTCGCTGACCGCAACGTGGCGGTTATTGCCGTGGCTGCGATCGTCGTGCTCGGCTCGGTCGGGCTGTACGCATTGAATGGCAGGCCCGAACTGCCGTCGGCACCGGCCTCGGCCAAGAGCGCGGGCGCCGGGCAACCGAACACGGTGGAACGGCTTGCGACGCTAACAGCTTCGCAGGTCACCGAAAATCAGCAGGAAAGTGGGTCGCAAACGCCACTGGCGACGGTCGACGCGATGATCGATCGACTCGTCGAGCGCCTGAAGCGGAAGCCTGACGATCCGGAGGGCTGGCGTATGCTCGGCTGGTCCTATTTCAGCACCGAGCGCTACGCCGAGTCTGCGGTCGCTTACGCGAAGGCGATCGAGCAGAGCCCGAACATTGCCGATTTCAGAAGTAGTCGCGGCGAGGCGCTTGTCAGAGCGGCCAACGGCCAGGTCACTGAGGAAGCCAAGAACGTCTTCGAGGGTGCGTTGAAGCTCGATCCCAAGGATCCAAGGGCCCGATTCTTCAAGGGGTTGGCAAAAGAACAGGCCGGCGAGAAAACGGCGGCGCTCGATGATTGGGTCGTAATATTGAACGAAGCGGATCCGAACGAGGCGTGGGTGGCGGATCTCGCACAGAGGGCGACTGAACTCGGCCGCGAAATCGGTGTCGATGTCACAAGTCGCCTGCGCCGACCGCAGGCCGCGGCCGGCGGCGGCGTCTTGGGCGTTCTCAAGCAGCAGGCGGGCGACGTTCCGAACGCTGCACGCAAGGGCCCGAGCGCCGAAGACGTCAGCGCCGCCGAGGCCATGGCGCCTTCCGACCGGATGGCCATGATCCGCGGAATGGTCGAAGGCCTTGCGAACCGCCTCGAGCAATCCCCGCGCGATGCGGAGGGTTGGATCAAGCTCATCCGTTCTCGAACGGTGCTCGGTGAAACGGATGCGGCGAAACAGGCACTCGATCGCGCCTTGAAGGTTTTTGGCGACGCGCCTCAGGAACAGGCGCGGATCGCCGCTTCGGCGCGCGAGCTGGGATTGGTGCCGTAGCGGATCGATCGTTGGCAGATTGCGTCTGGCGGGCTGAGTTCCACCGATTCTTGCAGCAAGCTCGTAGAGCAACGTCAAGTCAAAAACAATATTGAAATCATATGCTTGATAGCGTCACTTTGAGTCCGAAGTTCGCATCAGCATGCGCAGGCTTTTCCGGAGAGGTGGGCACCCGTTTTCCGCAAAAAATGCGATCCACTGAAGAGCCAAAGCGCGCTTGCGATTAGCGCAACCGGAACGCGAACTAAACTAATAGTTGCGCGCCAATGCCAGCGCCGCGAGTGCTGCGGCCGGCGCGCAGTGGGACGCCCGCTCGCGCGCGCCGGGTGCGACGTCGAGCAGGGTCTCGAAGGCGACATGCTTGCGCCCAAGCCGGCGCGCGACCTCGCGCAAGACCGCATCGCCAATGCCGGCACCGACGATCGGCGCGTCGGCGGGCAGAATGCATTGCGAGAGGACAAGCAGCGCGCCGTCGGTCACGGCACGGATTTGCATCTCGGCGAACCACTGGGCGAGCGGCGCCCACCCGGCGTCGTCTATGCCGGTCAGGTCGCGTCCCACCATGCGCGCCAACCGCGCCCGCGATGCCGCGACCGTCTTGTCGCGGCCATCGGCCGTCATCATCTGGTCGGCGCCGTCGGGCAACGACCGGAGAATGCGGTGCACGTCGGCCATGGTGGCGAAGTTCTCGTTGATCAGGCCGGTCCATTGCCCAGCGACCGGCGCGCGATCGGCCGTCGCCATCGCGAAGCCGCGCACGAGGCCGGTATAGACGAGCTCGCCGGACGTCAGGCGTTCGGCATCGGTGTAGCCGCGCGCGGCGACGGCACCGGCGGCGACGGGAACGATATCGGTCGTCGTCGACCCCATGTCCATGAACAGTGCCGCGCCGAGCCGTTGGCCGACCAGCGACGCGCTGGCATGCCAATTGGCCGATGCGACGTCCTCGACGTGGTCGCTGGCACGATCGAGCGTGATGAAGCCGGCCCGTCCGGCATAAAGCAGCGCTTGTTGTCCGAGTTCGCGTGCGGCAATATCCGACAAGCGCGCCACGCCCTCGCTGCGTGACGCGAATGTGTCTGCCAATTCACCGGTCATGGTGACGGCATGGCGGGGTGCCGATCCGACCGCGGCCTTCGCCTCGGCGAAGGATTGCGCTAGGCGCTCGAGCCCGAGGCGAAGCGGGGAGGCGACCTGCACGGCATCGACGATGCGGCCGTTCTCCGCGCGGGCCGCCTTGAGATGGGCGCCGCCGATATCCCAGCCGATGACCGCGTTCATGCGAACGGCTCTACTCCCTTGGCATGATCTCTGTAGCAAGATACATGCTGTGACGTCGACGTCACTTTGCGTCATGTGATTGGGCGATGAAGGTTATTCCGGTCCTCGATCTCAAGGGCGAAACCGTCGTCCGCGCCCGCATGGGGCAGCGCGACCAGTATCGACCGATCAAGACGCCCCTGTCTCACACCAGCGATCCCGTCGACGTCGCGCGCGGGTTGTTGTCGGTCCATTCCTTCGACACGCTCTACATCGCCGATCTCGACGCCATCGAAGGCAGGGGCGACAACGGCGCGACGCTCGCACGGCTGCGGCAGTCATGTCCGCAGCTCACGCTATGGGTCGACAACGGCATCGCCGATATCCGCCGCGCTGTCGACTGGCTTGCCAGCGGGGCGGACCATCTCGTTCTGGGCAGCGAAGCCCAGACCGATCCGGCGCTGGCCCGCCGTTTCGTCGATGACGACCGCGTGGCCTTATCGCTCGACTTCCGTGGGCCGGTGTTCCAGGGCCCACCTGAACTGCTGGCCGACACGGCGAGCTGGCCGCGGCGGGTGATCGTCATGACCTTGGCACGCGTCGGCAGCGGCGCCGGCCCCGATCTCGATCGGCTCGCGGCCGTCCGCGCGATCGCGGGCGGACGGTCGGTCTATGCCGCCGGCGGTGTGCGCGATGCCCGGGACCTCGCCGCGCTCAAGCGGCTCGACATCGCCGGCGCGCTGGTCGCCACCAGCCTTCACGACGGCCGTTTGACCGGATCGGACCTTGCGGCTCGCTGATCACAGCTTGGCGCGGATGCCTGCATAGGCTGCGAGTGGTGCGCCGGGCAGGAAGGTCCGCGGGTCGCTGAGATTGAGGAAAGCGATCGCGTCGGTCTCGAAGAAAGTTCCGGCCGTGTAATAGTGCTTGTTGAAGAGGTTCTGCACCAACCCGAAGACCTCGATATTCTTCGTCACCTTGTACGACGTGTGGAGGTTGACGACCCAATAGGCCGGCACTTTCGGGTTCTGGTTGGAACCGTCGCCGATCAGATATTGACTGCCGGTGACGTTGATGTTCGCGCCGATCGTCCACGGCTCGGTGATCGAATATTCAACGCCGGCCTTGAAGCGGTGCTGCGGTATAGCCGGAATCTGATTGCCGGGCGTGACCTGGACCACGAGGTTGCCGGTGACAGGATCGGGCGCCGCAAACGGATTGCCGGGCGAGGACAGGGTCAGCGGACTTTGAAATGTGGCGTCGACGAACGCGTAGTTCGTATACGCGTTCCAGCGTTTCTCTTCGTACGCGACACCGGCTTCGAGCCCCTGCCGTTGCGTCCTGCCAGCATTGACGAAGAAACCGAAGCCCGCGACGGGACTTGCCACGTTGATGATGTCGTCGTCGCTGTCGATCCGGTAGATGCCGAGATTCCATTTCAGTTTGCCGTTCCTGTCGCCGACGTCGAACCTGCCGCGAAAGCCCGCCTCATAGGTGTGCGAGACGACCTGCTTGAGCGGCGGATCGGAGATCAAGAACTTGTCGATCAGGCACGGACGCACCGGATCGGAGCATCCGAGCTCGAGCGGCGTCGGAGCGCGGTTTGCCTCCGAATAGCCCGCATAGACCGTCGCGTTTGGCGTCACTTTGTAGGTCAGGCCGACGACCGGGTTGACGCGCGTGAATCGGTTGTCGCTGTTGAGGGCGGTGCCGAGTTGGTCTTCGAGATCGATCTGGGCGACGTTGAGCCGCGCGCCGGCGGTCAAGGCGAGCTTGGATGTAATGTCGAAGGTGTTCGTGGCGTAGAGGCCCGTATAGGTCGTGTTGGAGCGCAGGAGGACCGGCGCCAGCACAGGGCCCAACGTCGGATCGGGCTGCTGGATGAACACGCCGGTGCCGGTCACGAACAGGTTCTGGTCGATCGTCCCGAGTTCGCTGTTTCCCTTGAAGTCGACGCGACCGCGGTCAAGGCTCATTCCCACAACGAAATGATTGTCGTGGCCGAACAGCTGGCTGGTACTGGTGGCCTGGAGCGAGCCGCCGAAGCTGTTGCTGGTGGTCCAGGTGCGGTCGATTTGTCCGAGACTGGTCCCGAAAATATCCGGCACGATGTTGCCGCCTGAATCGAGCAACGGCACGCTGTTGTCGTCGAAGCACAACGAGCCCGGAAATGATCCGGGATCGCAGGGCAGCGCCTCGGTGGTATTGCCGTCGACGTGGCTCTGCCGGAAGCCGCGAAAATAGGCATTGCCCTGGACGGAAAACGTGTCGGTCGGCTTGTAGTTCGCATTTGCCTGCAGGAAGGCGAGCCTGTTGTGCGTCGTCTGCGGAAACGTGTAGACGGCCGACCAGCGCTGGTTGAGCAGCTCGACCGGCGTAGCGGCGACTGCACCGAACGTGTTGTCCGCACCCGTGAAACTCACGTGGAATTCGGTCTGTTCTCCCCGTGCGCCGACATCGACGTACATCCGGCGCACGCGTGAAAACGAATCGAAATCGCGCCAGCCCTTGTCATTCAAGCCGTCGACGGCGGCATAGGCCGAGTAGGTCCCGTTCCCGCCGCCCGTCTGTGCGGCGAGTTGACGCCGGCCGAACGAGCCGAACATCGCCAGGCCTTCGGCCCCCGAATAGCTGAAGCCGTTCTTCATCTCGATGGAGACGGCGCCGCCCTGTGCGTTGAGCCCGAAGATCGGGTTGTTGGGCTGGAGCGTCAGGCGGTTGATAGCCATCTCGGGAATGAAGTCCCAATTGACCGTGTCGCCGAACACCTCGTTGATGCGGGTTCCGTTCTGATAGACGGCGAGGCCTTGCGGCGTTCCGATCACGGGACCGGCGAAGAAGCCGCGATAATTGAGCTCTCGCTGGAATGAATTGCCGGTCTGGTCGCTCAGCGAAACGCCCGCCAATCCCGTGTTCATCGCATCGAGCAAGCTCGGCGTTTTTGCAGGATCGAAATCGGAGGAAGAGAGAGTTTGAACGTTCGACGGGATCTTGTCCCGCGCGAGCTCGCTGCCCGACGGCACCGGGGCGACGCCGACGACGTCGATCGTCGGCAAGCTGATGCTAGGGGGTGAAGCCTGCGCCCAAACAACGGCAGGAAACAGGCCTGTCAAGGCTGTCGCCGAAGCGTACCATGCGAACTTGCGCATCACTGTTCCCTGCCGCGATACCGACTTGGTTGTCTTGTTCTGGCGGTCAGTTGAAAGCATCAGCTAGGTAGGCACCGGTTTCGGTTTTCCGCAGACAATGCGATCAGCTAAAGAAGCTAAAGCGCACTTCCGGTTCAACCAGCCGGAACGCGCTCACATCATATGATTGCGCACGAAACCGATTCTGTCCCGGTATGTTTTTGCAAATCCATCTGGGAACAAGTGGCAAAGCGGGGGGACAGGGGCGCCAGAGCACTTTGCGATCACCGAACCCATGTGGGGCGAAGTATCCCGGACCATGCTCGAAGCTGCTGGACGTCGCAGCTCGGAAATGACACTAGGACGCATTCGGCAGGAGTTGCACTGAGAGCCGTATTAGTTCCGGCAACGTGCGGACATCGAGCTTCTGCCTGAGCTGATAGCAGACGTTGACGACGGTCTTGTAGCTGACGTTAAGCTCCTCGGCGATGCGGCCGTAGGATTTCCCCTGCCCCAACAGGCCGAGCGTCTGCAGCTCGCGCGGCGTGAGATCGGCGAGGGGACTGCGCCGCACGCCGGCGCCGGCGAGCGCGACCTGCATCGCAAGATCGCGGCTCAGATAGGGCGTCCCGGCACCGACCTGCTCGACCGCCTGGACCAGTTCATCCGACGACGTGTCCTTGAGCAGATAGCCGGTCGCGCCGGTCTCCAAGGCGCGGCTGACGATGATCGGGTCGCTGTGCATGCTGAACACGAGAATCCGCGCACGCGGATCGTGCGCCCGGATCGTACGAACGAGCGACAGGCCACCAAGGCCGCTGCCTTGCATAGCGAGATCGATGATCACGACGTCGGGCTGATGCTTGCGATAGAGCTGGTACCCCGCCTCGATATCACCAGCGTCGAGGATGAGGTCCATGCCGGCATCTTCCAGCACGCGCCGGCATCCCTGGAGGACGATCGGATGATCGTCGATGATCAGGACCGACGTCATGACGCGCCCGCTGGTCCGTCCGTTCGCCCGCCGCCATCTTCGTGCGGAACAACGACGCTCACGGCCGTGCCGTGGCCGGGACGTGCAGCGAGCGTGAACGTTCCGCCGAGCGCCCGGACACGCTCGTTCATGCCGCGCAGACCGAAGCCCCAGGACGTCCCGGGGGCCATGCCGCATCCGTCGTCATGCACGGTCAATGCGATGCGCGAGCCGGCTGTGGTCGAAGCGTTGCTGCGCTCCTCGCCGAGTGTGACGGTGACGGTCGTCGCCCGGGCGTGACGGATCGCATTGGTCAAGCTTTCCTGGATGCAGCGATAGATCGTGAGATCGATCGAATCGCCGTAGCTGCGCGCCAGCTTGTCGACGGAGAGCGAGAAGGCGACGTGGGGATGCTCGCGCGCCCGGTCGCGTACGATCTGCGCGACGAGATCCGCCAACGAAATGTGCCCGAGCGCCATTGGTCGCAGACGGTTCAACAGGCTTCGGTTGATCGCCTGAAGGCGCTCAATGATCACCGCCATGTCGTGGGCGCGGGCGATGGCTTTCTGGCGCGATGCGCCGCCCGGTTCCGCCAGCGCGGTGACGATTGACGTCGTGTTGGCTTTGAGGCCGAACAGGCTCGGCCCGACCTCGTCGTGGAGGTCGAGGGCGGTGCGTCGGCGCTCGTCATCCTGCGCCGTGATCAGCCGATGGCTGAGGTCCGCATTCTCGGCGCGCGCCGCTTCGAGCGTCTCGGCAAGGGTGTTGAAACGCGTCGCCAGTGCGATGAATTCGCGGGCCTTCGGCGTGGGCAGTCGCACCCGGTAGTTCATACGCTCGAGGTCGGCGAGGCCGCGGCCGAAACCCGTGAGCGGTGCGAGCGCGCGGCCGAACAAGAGATAAAGTGCGCCAATGACCGCAAGGTTGAGTGCCAGTGCCACCAAGCCGAGGGCGACCGTGTTCTCCCAGACTTCGGCGATTTCGTCGCTCGGCTCGCTGACGATCAGGACGGAACCGATCCGTACGCCGTCGGCGGCGACCGGCACCACGTGGCGCTCGATCGGCGGGGCGATGAGAGCTTGGAACCAGCGCGGGGCGAGCGGGCGCTCGTTCTCCGCCGAACCGTTCGATTCGTTCGCCGCGGCGGGATCGCCGGCGGTGTCGAGCACGGCGATCCGCACGTGGCGCAGCGAACGAAGTTGCAGCGGAAGATTCTCGAGGATCTGTCGTGCCGGGGTGTCACTGCGGACGAGCTGCACCGTCTCACGCACGAGAAGCTCCGCGAGCTTGCCGGATGCTGCGATTTCGAGGCGGGTCGACGTCCGCGCCTTGAGGACGGTCACGCCCCCGGCGACGAGCGCGGCCGCGACCTCGAGCGCGATCACAATGACCAGCAACTGACTGCGAATGGAGCGCCGATACCACAGCTCCCACATGCGCGCGACGAACGCCGGCCATCGCCGCGGCTGACCGGATCGTTGCCGATCGCCTTGCGTCTGCTCGACGGCCGCGCCTGCGCCGGCCGCGACCCCCTCGCGCCGGCGGCGCTCGACCGGGCCGACAAACGCTGCTCGCACGACTGTGTTCACGACGCCATGCTCGTCCAGTCCGCCGATCGTGCGTGAAGCCGCGGCCGGAAGGAACGGGGGCGGAACGCCCCCTTTCGATCACACCGGCAGCGACGTCGATCGGTCTGGGTGATGTCCGGCGCTGCCGAACACGAACGTTGCGGCGGAATTCTGAACCCGTGGTGCGATCCAAACAGATGGGAACCATCTGTTTGGATCAGTCGCCCCACTGCTCTAGTCGCTCGTGGGCTGACTTGTCCCGACATTTGGCAACCAAATGTCGAGGTCAAACCACTAGGCCGCGAACGGATGCTTGACCTGATCGCGCTTGGCGACGACCTCGCTCGCCTTCGGCTCGCCTTTGACCGCCCGCTCGATCGATTCCTTCACGGCTTGATAATTGTATTGCTGGATCTTCTTATCGTCGGCTGCTTCCCAATGGATGAAGACGCCAACGCAGATGAAGAGATTGTCCGCTTCGTCCTGCGGGATGGTGCCGTCCGCGACGCTATCGGCCACCGCCTTGGCAACCGCATGCTGCGCCGGGCCGAACATCTGCACAGCCTGCTTCGCGCCCTTGATCGTGACCTTGTTGAACATCACGGTCGCCGGCTTGGTCATCAGATTCGGCCCTACCACTGCGAGCAGCGAGGTGAAGCCGTCCTTGTTGTTGGTCAAGCAATTGGCGAACGCCGCTTCCGCGACGCTGCCCCGTGGCCCCATGATCAGGTCGATGTGGGCGACTTCGTTGCCCTCACCGACTAGCGATTCACCGACACAAAGTCCGTTGATTTTCGCCATCGCCATCTCCTCCCAAGGAATTAAAACCATCAGTCCGCGCGCCGAGGCCCTCGGCGTCGGCAGAACGGCTATCCTTGTTGTCAGCGTCGGGCCCGAACGGGCCGACCGGTTAGCCAGATAGCGGCGTCTTCCGCGTGGTGAAGTCAACCACTATTGGCTGACGGCGGCAAGATATTCCGTAATCGATGCGCGAACAGCGTGGCGACTGTCAGGTCGGCGCTGGTCCCGGGGTTGATTCCGCCGTGTTTGAGGGCGGCATCCCACGCCAGCAAGTCCGCCAGGAGACCATCCGGCTCGACCGACGGCATTCGCCGAAGAAACGTCGCTGCGGTGCGGCGGGTCTCATCCGCAACGGCCGCGCCGTGCTTGCGGACGATGTGGCTGTCGGGAAATTCCGCCAGGAATCCCAGGTAGACCGCAAGCGTTGCCCAGCGCGGATGGGGCGTGCGCGCCAGCGCCGCCGTGAGGACGGGTTCGCCCAAGGCAAAAATATCGTCGAAGCCCGAGGCATATTGATGGGCGATCCGGTCGCGATCCCCGGCTTCGACCATCGCCTGTTTCAGCGTCACGGTCGCCGGCAGGAAAACGTCGTGCCGTTCGGCGCGGCCGAGCCCGGCCGGCGCGGCCCGCGCAATGGCCCGGAAGGCGAGGTTCGCGTCGTCGATGTCGAGCGCCGCGAGCACAGCGTCGAGCGCCGCACGCAGGTCGTGCGGCGGCGGATCGGCGGCTGCGGCGAGCGGCGCGCACAGCAGCAGGATGCCGAGGTTGGTGTTGGCGCCGACCGCGGCGAAGGTCGCCTCGACCGCCGACGCGATGCGCGTCCCGACGCGCATTCCGCTGTGCGACAGCGGTCCGGCCGCGGCATCGGCACTGCGGGCAAAGTCGACCGCCGTCATGCCGTGGCCGGCGGCAAAGACATGGACATTGCCGGGCTTCGGGGCGTCGAGCTCGTCGCGACAGGCGGCCCTGAAGGCAGCGGCGATCTGCTCCGGCCACGGCGTCACGCCGTTGCCCTGTGCTGGGTGCGTGCGGAAAGGGTTGCAAGGAGGTCGTCGGCAAGAACGCCGGCAATGTCGACCGGCGCGACCTTCTGCAGGCCCGACCACGCCGGCATGCTGTTGACTTCGAGCACGCTCGGCCGCGCGTCGGCGTCGTAGAGAATGTCGATGCCGGCGAAATTCGCGCCGACGGACGCGGCGGCGCGGATCGCGAGGTCCTTCATGGCCGCGTCGGGCACGACGGCGACCGGCCGGCCGCCGCGTTTGACGTTGGTGATCCAGTGGGCGGCGTGGCGGATCATGGCGGCAACGACGCGTCCTTGCGACACCAGGATACGAAAATCATGAAAGCCGCCGTCGCGTTCGATGCCGATGTAGCGCTGCAGGTAGTAGACGCCGGCCACGTCGGCGGGAGCGGGCAGTTCGTCCGCGCTGCGGATGAGGCGCAGATTGCGCCCCTGCGAGCCGAACAGCGGCTTGAGGACCAGCGGGCCGTCGGCCACTTCGCGCTCGACGATGGCGCGCGCCGCAGCAGCGGATTCGGTGGTCCACGTCGCGGGCGTCGGAATGCCGGCGCGTGCCAGCAGAAAGCTCGTCATCGACTTGTCAACGCAGCGCTCGATGGCGCGCGCATCGTTCCACACCGGCACGCCGACCTCGCGCAGCGCGTGAAGAAGGCCGAGCCGCAGCGTGATCGATTCGAAACCGCCGCCGGACAACGAGCGCACGATCACCGCGTCGGGCACGCCGCCGGCGAAACCGGTAACGGCAAGCCCGCACGCGCTGCCGGTGTCGAACCGGCAATCCTCGAGCCTGACCGGTACGGCGCGCGCCTGCCGCGCCGTCATTGCCTTGGCGAGTTCGCGCGTGTGCCAATCGATCCGATCGCCGACCAGCGCGACGCTGGCGATCGGCGCTGTCAGGCCGGGGGCGAGATTGTCAGGAGAAGGACTCATCGAGCAGCTTCAGGTTGACCTGGCCGGTGTGGAAGCTCTCGCCGGTCTCGACCGCGGTGACGATCACGGCGGCGGGGCTGAACAGCATCGGATCAATGGCATAGAAGTCGCCCTTGAAGCGCTTGAAGATTTCGGCAAACGGCTGTCCGTAGTCGCGCGACGTCGTGCTCGGCAGTCGTTCGGCCAAGGACCGCGCATCGGTTGCAGCGCCGGTGACGAATAAATGTGTGCGGCCGGCATAGATGATGGCGTCATTGGTGCGCCCCATCGCGGTGACAAGATCGGGATGTGGCGGCGAGAGCGGCGCGGCGCCCATCCCCTCGACGATGCGATCGAGCGGGAATTGCAGCTCATGCGCCTTGTGCAAGGCGACTTCGAGCACGCGGGCGACAATCTGGACATTGCCGGCGAAACTCTGGGTGGGCGCGTAGATGAACGAGAGCCGTGTCGGTTCGACGCCGCAGTCCTGCGCGACCTTTTTCACCACGGCTGCCGGCGGTGGTCGGCTGCCTTCGAGCACGAGTGTCGCCGTATCGTATTGGTCGCGGTAGGACAGTGAATCGAACAACGCTTCTCTGCGGGCGAGCGCTCGGCCCGGCCCTGACGCGAGCGCAAAGAACGCGTCCTTGCCTTCGCCGTGGGTGAGCCGCCATCCGGCATATTGGCTGGCGAGGCAGGCGATGATCGGGTTTGACGAACGAACGGTGAGGGTCCAGGGCCAGCGTGGTGTGGCCGAGCTTGGTGCGAGGTCGACCGTGCCCAGTCCACCCATGCAGATCTCGGCGATCCGCAGTCCGGCCGCGATGCTCCCCGTCTCTCGCGCGCCGGCATCGATCAGCGTTTCGCCGAGCTCACCGCGTGTCACGCCAACCTTGATCTCGGCGGGGGCTGCGGCAAGCTCATCGACCAACGCGGCGGCGCGTGCGTTGATGCTGACGGGTGGCATCCCGGTCATGACACTCTCTCGCGCAATGTTGCGAGGATCGTCGCGGTTCTCCGCTCCACCAGCAGCTTCGCTTGCGCGACCGACGCCGCCGCCGCAATCACGGTGCACAGCGGCGCTTGCGCCTTGACCGAGCTGCCGGGGATCGGTCGGTCAGCGGTCCAGTCGGGCCAGTCCAGGGTGGGCATTGCCGCAATGTCGCAGTCGGCATAGACGGTGGCGCCGGCGGCAGCGTCATCGTAGATCGGCGGCGCGGCCGGCAGCATGCCGCGGCAGGCCGCGATGTGCAGTGCGAAGAGCGAGCCGCCCCGTGGCTCGAAAATATCGAACGTCGCACCGGGCCGGGGATTGATTTCCAGCAGGTGGAAATCGTCGCCGTCGACGACGAAATCGGCACTGTTCAGCCCGACCAACGGGATCGCCGCGACGAGGCGCTCCACAGCCGCTGTCAAGGCTGCTTCCGTTTCGCGGGCCAGCATCGCCGGCCGCGCCGCGCCGCCATAGCGGAATGGCTGGCGCGGGGAGGGGGACGGCCATTGCATGCTGAAGCCGAGAACGATGGCATGACGGCCATTCGCCACGACGAGCGCGGAGACCGGCACGCCGGCGACGCGGCGTTGAAAATAGAAATCCGTACCGTCGCTGTGATCGAGCGCCGGCCGGATATGCGTTCCGCCGGCGCCGCCGATCCGTTTGGCGAGCCATCCGCTGATATCGGCGGGTCGTGCCAGCGACGTTTCCGGATGCGCAATACCGGCACCGCGACAGATCCCAGCAAAGGCGAGGGGATCCTTGATGCGGGCCACGGTCTGCGCGCCGTTCCCCACGAGATGCCAGCGTTGGGCGATCCGCGCCAGGAGGTCGGGTCGGTCCTCGAAGCCTGTTCCGTACACGGCGCCGCACGGGTCGCGCGCCGCGCTGAGTGCCTCGAAAGCGGTGAGAAGGGCATCGGCGTTCAGGCCGCGGCCGGGTTCGATCCGCACGTGAGCGTCCGCCGCCGCAATAGTGTCCTGGTCACCGAAGAAGTCGGCGACCAGCGGCGCGTAACCGGCGCGGCGCGCGGACGCGGCCAGCGCACGGCCGGAAGCGGCTGCGATCAGCACGGTCGTGGCGCTATCCATTGAGTTCGCGCGCGAGTTGGAATGCGTCGCGAAAATCGAAGCTCGCCGGCTTCGTCGCGGCGATCATCTTCTGGAACAGGCCGAATTCGGTCTTGTACTTGATGTTGCCGATGGCGAGCGGTCCGATCCCGAGCGTGCCGTGCGCCGTCAGCTCGACACCGTTCGCCATCACGTCGAGGCCTTCCACTGCGGGCGGCGGCACGGCGTTGACGTCGGCCGCCACCAGGAGATTCCTGGCGGCGGCGAGTTGCGCGCTCGACAGGATGGCGACGCCGGCGCGGCCGGCGCACAGAGCCACCTGCGCATGGCCGAGAATCTCCGATTTCTTGGCATCGTCGCTGCCGTCGGCGGCGCGGACATCGCTGCCGAAGCGCGTCTTGATCTCCTTTGCCGCTTCGCTCACCCGCCTGACGCCGTCATAGCCAACGAGCGTCACATCGGCCCCTTCGAGCGCCGCGATGACGGCGGCGGAAAATCCGACGACGCCAGTGGCGCCGAACACGGCCACCCTGACTCCCTTCAGGTTGCGGTTCACCTTCGTGACCAACGTCTTTTCGACGCAGGCCACCATGGCCGCCGCGGTGGTGAAGGACCCTGCCGGATCGGCGAAGAACGAGATGCCGAACGGCGGTACCAGCGCCTTCTTCGCCGCGGCGAGCATGTCGAGGGCGGCGATCGCGTTCTTGCCGCCGAAGAACATGCCTGTCTTGACGCCCATTTTCGGCGGGCGCGAGAAGATTGCGTCCTGCACCAGCCCGTTCACCTCGTCGAGCGTCACGTTCGTGTAGGGCAGCACCGCGTGGTAGCCGGCATCCAACGCCATGTTCACGTCGAACGGGCTCATGTGCTTGAGAGGCGTCACCATATGGAGGATGTGCTTGTCGGCCATGCATCGCCTCCCACGATACTTATGTTTCCGGCGCATCGACAGGCGCATGAGCGGCAATCTCCGCTCCGCCGTTGAGCCCACGACAGACAAGGATGTCTACACCACGGCATGTCGGATGTCGTCGCGCGTGTTCGAGCATCTGGTTCGCCGCCTCCGGCGAGGGCGCGAAGGCGTAGCCGGTCGGGCCCCACGAACTCTGTCCGATTCCGACCGCTCCGTCGCCCGCGAGCACGTCGAGCGCAGCGGCAACGTCGGGACTGGTGAAGCGGTGACCGCCCTGCGCCGGCGCGAAGTGATCGCCGGTTCGCGCCTGCAGTTCGGCAACCGCCGATCCGAAGGCCGGCAGGTCGCGTTCGGCAACCGCAGGTAGGATCCTCATGACCAGCAGGCGACAGAGATGGGCGGCCTCGTCCGCGGCAGCGGACACAAGGCGGTCGAAGGCCGACGTCTCGTCGACGCCGTGCACGCCCTGCCGATGCTGATCGAGCACGACGAGAATGCGCCACCGCTCGGGAAACGGCATGTGGGCGATGATCGGCGCCGGCCCGGTCGCGGCCCCTCGTCCGCCATCGACCACCAGGCCGCCGCGGTCGAATAAGCCGATGCCGACGCCCGAACGCGCGCCACGCCCGAGCCGCACCGCGTCGCCTGCGATATCGAGTGGGAGGCCGTGCAGCCGTCGCATCCCGGCGGCGACGGCAAGGGCGAGTTGCGTGCCCGAGCCGAGACCCGCATGACGGGGAACGACCTCTTCAACCTGAAGGTCATAGGCGCCCGCGAGTCCGAGAAAACCATGCATTGTCTCGGCGTAACGGCGCGCGCGGTCGCTTTCGTGGCCGCTCACGCGTATATGAGAGGCCGGGCGGACCGAGACGCGGGTGCGTAGGCGACTAATGGCGACGCCGATGCTGCCGAAGCGCCGTCCCAAACCTCCGTTGAGGTCGAGAAAGCCGAGATGCAACCGCGCCGGAACGGTGACCGTCACATGTGCCGCCATCGCAGATCGTGCGCTATTCAACACGCGTCTCCCGAGACTTTAGTTCACGGGTTTGTCGAAATCGAATACAGGACTACACTGCGGCACCTGGGACTGGTTGGCAATCGCACGATTTGATCGAGGGTGGACGCCATGACTGCAGCCAAGGAGCGTACCTATTCGGACGAGGAGATCACCGCGCGTCTGTCGCGCGATCTGCCGCATTGGCACCTGGAGGGCGGCTGGATCCGACGCAAGTACAAGACGAACAGCTGGAAAGGAACGCTGATGGTGATCAATACCGTCGGCCATCTCGCCGAGGTAGCCTGGCATCATCCCGACATCACCGCGTCCTATGCATGGGTCGAAGTTCGTCTGCAGAACCACGCCGCCAAGGGCATCACCGACAAGGACTTCGAACTGGCGAAAAAGATAGAAGACGTGGTGCACTGGCAGCCGGGCAAGGAAGGTGGCGCGCTCGAAGGCACGCCGCAGCAGGACCAGCGCTTCAACTATATCAAGTACGATTCCTGAGCGCCGCGCTCTACTCGCGTCGGGTCTTGGAGTAGCGGGAATGGGTCACGCCTGGATCGACGGCAAGCCCGCAACGATCGATGCTGCGACCACCGAAGCGGCGAAAGTGCTCGCTGCGAGTCGCTTTCCCGTGGTCGCGGGTCTCGGCACCGATATCGCGGGGGCGCGCGCGGCGATCGCATTGGCGCAACGGCTGGGTGCGGCCGTCGATCACATGAATGCCGACGCAGTGTTCAACGATCTCGACGTGCTGCGCGAGGCCGGCATGATGGTCACGACGCCGACCGAGGCGCGGGCGCGGGGCGATACATTGCTGCTGGTGGGCACGGGCTTGGTCAGCGCATGGCCTGAATTGCCGCAACGCCTGTGCACGTCGCGCACGGCGCCGGACGCCGGTGGGGCGGTGCGCCGCATTTTCTGGCTGTGCCCTGGCGCCGGCGACGAGCGTGTACTTGGTGCCGATGCCGAGGCGACGGCGATCGGTCATGATCCGGGTGACCTGCCGGTCGTGCTCGCGGCGTTGCGGACGCGCATTGCCGGCCGGCCTGTCGGCAGGACACCGTTGCCGGCAACATCGATCGACGCGCTGGCGGCCGATCTGCAGACCGCGCGCTTCGGCGTTGCCGTCTGGTCGGCGGCTGAGCTTGACGCGCTCACCATCGAGATGCTGTGCGGCATGGTCAAGGATCTCAATGCCAGGACGCGCTTCACCGGTCTGCCGCTGGCAGCCGGCGACAATGCCGCGGGAATCCTGCAGGCGTGCGGTTGGCTTACCGGATTTCCCATGCGTACGGCTTTCGGTCGATCCCGGCCGGACCACGACCCATGGCGCTTCGATGCACGACGTCTCGTCGCGAGCGGCGAAGCCGATTGCGTCGTGTGGATCTCGGCCTACCGCGCGGCGACACCGGAATGGACCCGCGACATTCCAATGATCGCGCTGACCGCACCGGGTGCGCGCTGGCGCCGTCCGGTGCGGGTGCAGATTGAGGTTGGGCGGCCCGGCGTCGATCATGATGCGGTCGAATATCTTGCAGCGACCGGCGCGCTGGCGCCGGCGATGGCGGCGAAGCCGAGCGAGGCGGCTTCGGTCGCTCGGGTCATTTCCGGGATTGCCGCGGTGCTGTCTGCGGGGGCCCAGCCATGCTGACGTGCCTCGCCGGCGGACGCGTGGTCGATCCCGCCCATGACCGCGACCGCATCGGCGACGTCTGGATCCGCGATGGAAGGGTTGTCGAAGCCCCGCAGGGCGGCGGCAGTGCCGACGCGCGGCACGACGTGTCCGGCAAGATCGTGATGGCCGGCGGCATCGACATTCATTCCCACATCGCCGGCGCCAACGTAAATACGGCGCGCTTGCTGCTGCCCGAGTATCATCGTGCGGCGCTGGCGCGGCCCGAAGCGACGCCGCTGGCGAGCGCCGGCTGGTCGACCTTCGCCACCGGGTGCCTCTACGCCGGCATGGGCTTCACCACCGTGGTCGAGCCGGCGGTCGCGCCGCATCATGCGCTGCATGCCCATCTCGAGCTTGCCGATGTTCCGATTATCGACAAGGCGATACTCGCCGTGCTCGGCAACGACGATGTCCTGCTCGGCCTGATCCACGCGCGCGAAAGCGCATCGGCTGTGCGCGACTACGTGGCCTGGGCGCTCGAGACGTCACGCGCGCTGGGTGTCAAGGTGGTCAATGCCGGCGGCGCCGCCGCCTTCAAGTCTAACCTGCGCGAGTTCTCGCTCGACGACGTCGTTCCATATTACGGTGTCTCGTCGCGGCAGATCGTGAAAACCCTGCAACATGCGGTGCACGACCTCGGCGTGCCGCATCCGCTCCATGTCCATTGCAACAATCTCGGCATCGCCGGCAGCGCCGACACCGCGCTGGCGACCATAGCGGCGGCAGAGGGCCTGCCGCTCCATCTCGCGCATTTGCAGTTCTACGGCTATGGCAAGGACGGCGCGCGCGGATTTTCTTCGCACGCGGCACGCCTCGCCGAGGCGGTGAACGGCGCGAGCAGCGTGACCATCGACGTCGGTCAGGTCATGTTCGGGCCGACCGTGACGATCTCCTCCGATGTGCTGCGCCAGTTCAATGCCCGCGACCGGGCGCAGCCGAGAAAATGGGTGATCTTTGACGGCGATTCCAACGGCGGCGGCATCGTGCCGTATGACTATCGCGTCGATGATTTCTACAATGCCGTGCAATGGGCGGTCGGGCTCGAGCTGTTTCTGCTGATTGACGATCCATGGCGCGTGTTCTTCACCACCGACCACCCCAACGGCGCGCCGTTCACCGCCTATCCGGAGATTTTTGCGCTGTTGATGGATCGTGGCGTGAGGGACGAATGGATTGCCCGGCTCCCGGCCGAAGCGATGGCCGTGACCACGTTGCCATCAATTTCGCGTGAATATTCGGTCACCGAGATTGCGACAATGACCCGCGCCGCGCCTGCGCGATTGCTCGGTCTCGCCGATCGCGGCCATCTCGGGCCCGGTGCGGTCGCCGACATTGCCGTCTATGACGACGTGACCGATCGCGCGGCGATGTTCCGCAATGCCGCCCTGGTGTTCAAGGACGGCGAGCTCGTGGTCCGCGACGGCAAGGTGACACGCCGGCGCTGGGGGCGGGCGTTCGCGGTTCGGCCCGAGCATGATCGCGCCATCGACCGGCGCATGCGCGACTATTACGACGGTCGCTACGGGCTGTCGCCGGAATTCATGACCGTGCCCGACAGTGCGATCGGCAGGCCTGATCCGTTCGAGCTGGTGCCATGCATCACGTGACGGTCAAGGGGGTGCGGGTCGACGATACGTTCGCCGAAGCGTTTGGCATGCGTGCGACCGCCGTGATCATCACGGCCGACACCATGCAGTGGGCGCACCAGGCGGCGGTGACGATGACGGGCTTCGGCACATCGGTTATCGGCTGCGGCTGCGAAGCGGGCATCGATCGAGAGCTCGATCCAAAGGAGACGCCGGACGGGCGTCCCGGGCTGCGCGTGCTGCTGTTCGCCGTGTCCACCAGCGAGCTGCAGAAGCAGCTGCTGGGCCGTGTCGGGCAATGCGTGCTCACCAGTCCGGGT
>Ga0126377_10000444_pt1 | contig 24997 bp, 22 predicted proteins | sample PanSoiMetPlot_22_FD_92647 | JGI IMG/M metagenome (GOLD analysis project Ga0126377, IMG submission 92647) | Tropical forest soil microbial communities from Panama - MetaG Plot_22 | ecosystem: Environmental > Terrestrial > Soil > Tropical forest > Bulk soil | place: Panama | collected 2016-02-17 | reverse complement strand
GTATCCGGCAGGGCGCGCAGGCGCACGACCCATTCCTTGTCCTGCTTGATCTCTTCGCGCACCAGCGCCTTGAGGAACTTGCCTTCGCGAATGCTGCGGATCGAGGCGTCGACCTTCTGCAGCTCCGCGCCGAAGGAGACGAGCGCGTTGTCGTAGAGCACTGCCGCGCGCCCATACACGTTCAACTTGCCGTACGCGTAAGGCAGCGCGAGCTTCGCCTCCTGCACGGCGCTGTCGGTCACATCGCGCTGGATCAGGATGTTCCAGGGCACGAGGGCGCGTTCGTAATTCTCGGCCGAGGCGTAGGCCCAGCCGGCACTGAGCAGTGCCTGGTTGGAGTAGGGGCCTTCGAGGTGCACGCGATCGAACGAATGCTGCGCACGCTCGAAATTCGCCGACTCGAGCATCAGGCGACCGAGCACCATGTTGGACTTGTCTTCGATCGCGGCGACCGCCGGGTCGTCGCCCTTCAGCTGTCCGGCTTTGTCGAGCTGCTGCAGCGCTTCCGCCGCATGTCCGGACTGCAGCAACGCGATCGCGAGGTTGTAGGCGGAGAATCCACCCAAAGCGCCGGAGCCTTGCAAGCGCTTGAGAACCTCAACCGCATCCGCAGGCCGTCCCAGCGCCAGGTAGACGTTGGCGCGCAGGAATTCGCTGTCATTGCGGATCCCTTCCGGAATCTTGCCGTGGATGCGCTCGAGCGCCTCGAGCGCGTCGTCGGGCTGACCCTTCTGGAAGTGGATGCGCGCCAGGCGGAACGCGGCCTCGTTGCGCACGCTCTCGTCCACGTTGCCTTCGAGCACTGCGCGGATGGCGCGGCCGGCGCGCAGGTGCATGCGGTAGTTGAGCTCGAAATCGCCGACCGAAAACTCGGCCTGGCCGATGTGGTACTGGAGCGAGTCGCGCTCCGGTTCGTCGACGCGGCGATGTTGCGCGAGTTCTGCATCGAGCCGCTCGAGCGCTGCGAAGAAATCCCCCTGGTAGGCCTGGTACAGCGCCTCACCGAAGTAGAGGTCCTTCAGGCTCCGTGCGGGCGGCGCGGCAGCCGCTGACGCGCCGCCGGCGATGAGTGCCACCAGCAGAAGGTTTGGAATCGCGTGCCGCAGGCGATTCACGGGCGCCAGCCTCTGGCTAGTGCCAGTCTCCGACGTCGATCGCGGGCTTGCCCGAGTTCGGGCCGGCCAGCGTCACGCCGATGAGCTTGGGCCCGACGCTCTTGTCGAACGGGAAGCGCTCGGTGTGTTCGTAGTCCTGCCCGCTCGCGAGCTTGCCGTTCAAGGAAACCTGGATCTCGTGCTGTCCGGTCGCGACGTTCCCGGTGTAGATGCGCTGCACGCCGCCCTTCTGCAGGGCTTCGAGTTCCTTGAAGCTGTAGATGTAGTGCGCGGCGAGCTGCCCGTCGATCTGCACCTGCACGGCGTCGAGCCGGAATGACTCGCCCGGCGCCAGCGCCACGAACACGGCGAGATGCGTGTCGGACGGGTAGAGGAGCTTCTCCTCCAGCTGGTTGAGCTCAGCAGCGATGCTGAGCACATCGGTCTTGACCTCCTGCACCTGCTCGTCGAGGCCTTTCATCTGCTCGCGATAGTTGTCGCCGGCCCAGCCCGGGCTCACGCCGATGCAGATCAGAAAGCCGAGCACCAAACTCCGGATCGCGTGTGACATTGGTTGGCAACCTCCCAATGCTGAACAGCTGTCGATCTCGCGGAGGGTCGATTCGGCGTCACTGGTCGGCGGACGCCACGGGCGCGGACTGCGCGGCTAGAGCCGCGATCGATTTCCCCGTGGCTCGCAGATCGCATCAGTGAGGTGGAGAAAAACCGCGGCGGTGAACACCCGCTGTCTCTTCACCCCGACATCGCGCTGCCCTGTCGCCGATGATGCACACATGCTCATCAAGTGTGACGGACTTACCGTTTCCCCCTGCGATTCGCGCGACAAGGTACGCATACACGGGGGGTGCAACTGTGAACCACGTCTAGTAACCGGTCGCAATGCGCCGACGGTGAACATAATCGCGTCTCCGGTTGGAGACGACGCGCGTTATCGCGCTGCGATGTTTGTTGGATTTATTCCACTCGCGGAGCGCTGTGGAGTTTCGAAGGAGAGGCAGTTTGCTGGCGCGACTTCGGGACCGCCGGCAATGCAGATGGCGGTGGAAATTGAGAACGCGGGAGCGTCGCGGTCCTTGAAGGTCGCCTCGGAATAGAGCGCGCTGTAGCGGTCGTGACTCAGCGCGGCGTTGCACGTGTAGCCGTTCGCCGAGCGCTTGCAGCGTCCCTGCGACCAGCGGGCCGTGCGGAAATCCCGCGTCGCGCTGCTCGCCGTCCAGGCGATGAGCTCGCGCGGTTTGCGATCCGCCTGCACGCTCAGCTGCAGGGATTTCGCGTCCGGCGTCTGCCACGACCACGAGAGCTCGGGCAGCGCTTCACCACGCGCCGAATAACGGAACAGCGCGCTCAGGCTGCCGATCAGGCGGTCCACGTCGCGCAGCCCGTGTCCCTGGTTCGGCATGTAGAGCACGCGCTTCGGTTCGCTCAGGTCGTTCCAGTACACCTTGAGCGCATCGAGCGGCCAGTAGCGGTCGTTGGTGCCGAGCAGGATCAGCTTCGGCTGCGCGAGGCTCGCCCGATAGCTGTAAGGATCGACCATCGCGAGCAGATTGCGGCCGAGATCCGAATCGATGCGCCCGGGCAGGTTGATGTCCGAGTAGTCGCGGATCTGCTCGGACAGCTCGCCGAACGTAGCGCGCTGCAGCTTGATCTGCTCGGGCATGTTGAGCATGTCGATGACCATCGGCGCGACGCTCGCCACGCGCGGATCGCAGGCCGCCGTGAGCCACGAGGTCCAGCCGCGCTTGGAAGCACCGCTGATCGTGAAGCGCTCGATGGGGATCTGCCAGCGCTCGCGCGCGATTTCCTGCACGGCGTCCATGGCGCGCGCCGCGCTCTTCACCATCGGCAGGAGCAACGGCCAGTCGGGCTCGCCGGTCTTGAGATACGAGTCGAAGGTGTAGGCGATCAACGCATCTTCGCGGCGCTCGAACAGCGGCTGAAACGGCACCTCTCGCACCACGGCGACGGGCGCATGGATCGAGTCGGCGAGGCGCGTGAAGATCTGCGCTTCGCGCGGCAGATCGGCCTGCTGGAGACTCTCGTACTCCGGCTTCCAGCGTCCGCCGTCGATGAAGAGCAATGCCTGCCGTGACGCATCGACCTTCGCCGGCCGGAACACGATGAGCTGATGCTTCCAGGGGATGTCGCGCCACGTCTGGGACGTGAGGATCGCCTGCACGTAGTCGGCGCCACCGAGCCGACCCGAGCCGATCTCGTGCCACGAGTAGCTGGCATCCGGTTTCGCGAGGTACTGCGCGAGCTCGCCATCGGCATGAGCACGCGGCGTGAGACCTGCCGCGAGCAGGCAAGCCGCTAGCACGCGCCAGGGACGGCGCTGTCGCTCAGGAGATCGCAAAGTAACCGGGTCCGACATGCATGCGATGAGTGACGTCAAAGGGCAGCGCGCACGCGATCACGAACGAGATCGCCGCATGCGCGAGGCCGAGCGCGAGCACATTGGGCGCGCGCCGATACAAGGTGCAGGAAACGATGCCGGCCGCCAGGGTCACGCTCAGCAACAGCGGGTTCGGCACGTGGAAGACGGCGAATAGTGTCGCGGCGCCCAGCGTTGCGGCGCGCGGGCCCTGCAGGATTTCGAGCAGGCGCTGGTAGAAAAAACACAGCAGGCCGTACTGCTGCGCCGTGCCCCACGCGACCATCCACGGCGCCGCGGTCATCACCTGGCGCACCGACGGGAAATGCCAGGTGTCCAAAACGGCGCCGAGGACCAGGAAGAAGCAGGCGGCGATGCCGACGGCGATGAACGCCCCGCGGAAAGCGGTCGACCAGTTATCCAACCTGAACCCGATCTGCCGGGCGGACTCACCGCGTCGCAGGTGACTGGCAATGCCGATTCCAAAGTACAAGACCACGATGAGCAGGCCGCTGCCGCGGAAGGCACCTTGCCAGCCCCAGATATAGGAAAGCAGCAGCCCCGTGAGCGCTGCCACCTCGACGACCGCAACTGAACGGCTCCGAGCCTCCATCGCCCGCTCCCCACTCTCTACTCAGTGACCCAGCCGCGGTCGCGTTAGTTCACTGGTTGGACGGCGCGGCGGAGCTCGATCGATCTGGTGTGCGCGGCCGTCGTTCCGGATCGAGCCACGCCGAGCGCATCGGGATCTCCGCCTCGCCGGAGCGGTCGCGAGGCTACTGGGTCGGGGGTGGCGTCGAGCCCTCGGGATGGCCGCCCTGGTGGTAGCCCTGGGCGTGCGAGCGCCGCTGTTGCTGCATCTGCTGGTACTTCTGCATCTGCTCATCTGTGAGGATCGGCTTGAGCTGGGCCTGCACCTCCTGGTCCATCGCATCACGCTGCTTGCGCATCTCATCGCGTGACGGACGCTGCCCGGAGGACTGTGCCTGCTCGCGCATGGACTGCATCTTGGTACGCTGGTCGTCGAGGACCTTCTGGACCTTTTCCTTCTGATCGGGCGTGAGGTTGAGCTCGGTGGTGAGCCGATCGATCGGCGCCTGGTGCTGGCCTTGCATCGCATGGTGGCCCTGCGGCGCACCCTCCGGCGGGTCAGCGAGGGCGACGCCGGCCGCCAGCACGCTGGCAGCGACGGCGAGGGTCGTGAGTCTCATTCGGTACTCCTGGTATGAAAAAATGGCATGACAGGAGACTGGAGGAACCGTCGGGCGGTTCCGTGAGGAAGTGTCAGCAACTGTCAAGGATCGAGGCGGCGCCGCGGACCGGGCAGATCAGTAACTGCGTTCGACGGCAAACGCGGCTAGCGAGCGCAGCGCCTGCGCAAACTGCGAATCCGGAACTTTCGCGAGCGCATTGAGCGCCGCTTCCACTTCGGAGCGCGCGAGGCGCGCCGTGTACTCGAGTCCGCCGGTGGCCTCGATCGCCTCGTTGATGTGCGCGAGCTCGGCGAGGCCGCCTTGCTCGATCGCGAGTCGGATCAGCGCACGCTGCTCGGCGTTGCCGTTTCGCAGCGCATGAATCAGGGGCAACGTCGGCTTGCCTTCGGCGAGATCCTCGCCGAGGTTCTTGCCGCGCTCCTCGGCGCTGCCCCGGTAGTCGAGTACATCGTCGATGAGCTGGAAGGCGGTGCCGACCCGCCGACCATACTCGGCCAGCGCGGCACGCACGACCGCACCCGACTCCGCGAGCACGGCCGCGATCTCGGCGCCCGCCTCGAACAGTTTCGCCGTCTTGCGATAGATCACGTTGAGGTAGCGCTGCTCGGTCGTCTCGGGGTCGTGCGCGTTGAGGAGCTGCAGCACCTCGCCTTCGGCAATGGTGTTGGTGGCATCGGCCATGATCTGCATGATCGCGAGCGAGCCCATCTCGGACATCATCTGGAAGGCGCGCGAGTACAGGAAATCGCCGACCAGCACGCTGGTTTCGTTGCCCCAGATCTCGTTCGCGGTGTCCTGGCCGCGGCGCATGGAGGAGCCGTCCACCACGTCGTCGTGCAGGAGCGTCGCGGTATGAATGAATTCGATCAGCGCTGCCGCGTCGATGTGCTGGCGTCCGCGATAGCCCGCCGCACGGGCGGCGAGCAGCACGAGCAGTGGACGCAGCCGCTTGCCGCCGCCGGCGATGATGTAGGTCGACACCTGGTCGACGAGCGCGACCTCGCTGTGCAGACGCTCGCGGATGCGGTGGTCCACGGCCTTGAGGTCATCGCTCACCAGCGCGCGTATGTCTTCTATTTTCATTGAGTTACGGGACCTGCGGGACGTGGCATGGTAACGGCAAAGCGTTTGACCCGCCAGCGTCCAACCATTAGAATTCGCAGCCTTTTTTGACCAGCCCGGACCTCACCGGGTGCTCTGCGGAGAATGAAAATGTTTGCGGTGATTGCGACCGGCGGCAAGCAGTACCGGGTGCAGGAAGGCAGTGTCCTGCGCATCGAGAAGTTGCCCGGCTCCGAAGGAGCCAAAGTGGAGTTCGACCAGGTGCTACTCGTGGGCGAGGGCACCAACATCAAGGTCGGGAAGCCCTTCCTCGACGGCGGCAAGGTGACCGCGACCATCCAGTCCCATGGCAAGGGCGACAAGGTGCGGATCGTGAAATTCCGCCGCCGCAAGCACTACAAGCGCGAGAAGACGCACCGTCAGCCGTACACGGAAATCAAAGTCACTGGAATCGTTGGATAGGCCTCAGGCTTCAGGCAGGTTTCTCATGGCACACAAGAAAGCAGGCGGCAGTACCCGTAACGGCCGCGACTCACAGAGCAAGCGCCTCGGCGTGAAGAAGTTCGGCGGCGAGAAAGTGCTCGCCGGCAACATCCTGGTGCGCCAGCGCGGCACCACCTGGCACGCGGGCGTGAATGTCGGCATGGGGACGGACCACACGCTGTTCGCCAAGGCGAACGGTCGCGTGGCGTTCAAGAAGCGCGGCAAGACGGGCGACACCTTCGTGGATGTCGTCACCGAGTAACGCGCACCAGGAATCGTTGTGTTCAGACCCCGGCTGCGGCCGGGGTTTTTGTTTTACCTTCTTGCTCTCTGCCTGAGGCCCGGGGCCTGAGGCCCGAGGCCCCTCTCATGAAATTCGTCGACGAAGCCACCGTCAAAGTTCAGGCCGGCAACGGCGGGCGCGGCTGCGTGAGCTTTCGTCGTGAGAAGTTCGTGCCGTTCGGCGGTCCGGACGGTGGCGACGGCGGCGATGGGGGCAGTGTCTACCTGCGAGCCGAGGCGGGCATCAACACGCTCGCGGACTTTCGCATCCTGCGCACCTATCGCGCCGCGCACGGCGAAGCGGGCAGCAGCCGCGACTGCACGGGCCGCGGTGGCGCCGACCTCGCGATCCCGGTGCCCGTCGGCACGGTGGTGCAGGACCTCGACACCCAGGAAGTGATCGGCGACCTCACCCGGTCCGGCGACAGCGTGCTGGTCGCGCAGGGCGGCAGGGGCGGCTGGGGCAACCAGCGGTTCAAGAGCAGTACCAATCGCTCGCCGCGCCAGCACGGCTCCGGCATCCCCGGCGAGAAACGCACGTTACAGCTCGAGCTCAAGCTCATCGCGGACGTGGGGCTGCTGGGGCTTCCCAACGCGGGAAAGTCGACGCTGATTCGCGCAGTGTCGGCCGCGAAACCCAAGGTCGCGGACTACCCGTTCACGACGCTGCATCCGAATCTCGGCGTTGTGTCGGTGGGCGAGCATCGCAGCTTCGTCATGGCGGACATTCCCGGCCTGATCGAGGGCGCTGCCGAAGGGGCTGGCCTCGGAATTCGCTTTCTAAAGCACCTGCAGCGCACGCGCCTGCTGCTGCACCTGGTCGATATCGCGCCGCTCGACCCGAACGCGGATCCGGTGAAGGACGCACGCGCGATCGTCGCCGAGCTCAAGAAGTTCAGCCCGGAGCTCGCGAAGAAGGATCGCTGGCTGATCCTCAACAAGATCGATCTGCTCGATCCCGAGGGCGCGCAGCAGCGCGGCGATGAAATCGTGCGCCGGCTGCGCTGGAAGGGCCCCGTGCACCGCATCTCGGGCGCGACGGGGCAGGGAACGCGCGAGCTTTGCCAGGCGGTGATGGCGCACCTCGAACAATAGCCGGGGAATTCCCCGCACCCCTCAAAACTGTGAACCGGTTCGCACTCGGGCCTGTGAACCACTCAACAGAAGCTGAATGCCGTCCTGCCGCTGTAACGCCGCGGCGCTAGCATCGACTCCAAAGTCACCTCCCGCAGCGCGCAAGCCCTGCGCGCGAAGGATTGCGATGCAGATCCGTCCGCCGTCTGCTCCCGGTACGCGCCCCAAGGATGCGGCGACCAGCCCGAGCGCGCGCCCGGTCCGCAAGGAAACCTGGCACGCAGTGTCGATCGTCACGCCGACCTCGACGTGCGAAGCGGCGAACAACCTGCGCAACCACCGCTTTCTCTCCAAGGACGCGCCGCGCCTGCCGCTGGCGGGTTGTTCGTCGCCGCAAACCTGTCGTTGCATCTATCGGCACCACGCCGATCGGCGCGGCAAGCCGCGGCGTGGCGCAGATCGCGGCGATCCGCCCAAGGGCGGAAACCCCGAGCAGGAGCGCCGCGGCAAGCGCGGCCGGCGCGCCAGCGACAACTTCGAAGAATGAGCCCCGAGCACGTATACCTCGAGTCGGACGTCAGCGAGGTGCCCGACCTGCAGTCGGTGCGCAATGTCCAGACGAGCCTCAACCTGCACAGCCGCTGGCGTGGCTGCTTCACGGTGCTGGATATCTTCGAGAAGCGCTTTCTCGCCGTGCGCATGAAGCGCCCCCGGGCGAGCCCGATCAACTACGCGATCGATCTGCGTTTCGTCGACCCGATCCCCAAGCGCAGCCGCCACATCCCGTGGCGCTGCCTGCAGGCGACCGCCGGGTTCGCGCTGCTGGCGTTGGCGCTCACGTGGTGGATCCGGCGCTCGCCACTGCCACTCAATGAGAATCCCTGGCTGCCGGCGTGGATATTGATGATGTCCGCGCTCATCTGCGCGGGGCTCCTGTCCTTCTACCGCATGAGCGAGACGCTCACCTTCTTCAGCGTCCACGGGAAGGCGCCCCTGTTCGATATCGTCGGCGGCCTCGGCGTCGCGCGCTCCGCGCACCCGTTTGGCAAGGAACTCGCGGTCTACGTGCGCAAGGCGTCCGAAGGTCGTCGCCCCGCACGCGACAAGCACCTGCGCGATGAGATGCGTGAACACTATCGCCTGCAGCAGCATGGAGTGATCTCCATGGCGGAGTACGAGGCGAGCAAGGCGCGGATCCTGCAGCAGCACGACTGAAACTCCCCTACCATTCGCTTCGCAGTCCATCACCGCAGCGAGGCGGATCGGTCGTGAAGAACCCCGGGCTCCTGTTGACGCTTGTCGCGCTCTGCGCAGCGCCGCTGCATGCCGCGCATTCCAGCGACACCGTCGTCCTGCGCGGCGCGAAGGTCTACACCGCGCCGGATGCTGCGCCGATCGACAACGGCGTGATCGTGATGCGCGACGGGCGCATCACGCAGGTCGGCGCGAAGGAGGCCACGCAGGTTCCGCCAGGGAGCGTCGAAGCGAACTGCAGTGGCGGCATCATCACCGCGGGTTTCCAGAACAGCCACGTCCACTTCACCGAGAGCAAGTGGCAACAGGCGGCGGACCAGGACGCGGCCAGGCTCGCGACGCAACTCAGCGCGATGCTGACCCGCTATGGTTTCACGACTGTGGTGGACGCGGCCTCGGATGTGGACAACACCGTCGCCCTGCGCAAGCGCATCGAGCGCGGCGAGATCCCCGGCCCGCGCATCATCACCGCCGGCTGGGCGCTCTACCCGCCGAACGGCATTCCCTTTTATCTGAAATCGCTTCCACCGCAGGTGCTGAAGCAGTTGCGCCAGCCCGCTTCGCCCGAGGAAGCGGTGTCGATCATCCGCGAGAATCTCAAGCGCGGCGCGGACATCACCAAGCTCTTCATCGCGACGCCGCAGGGCGACAACACCGTCAAGTACATCCCGCCGGCGGTCGCGAAGGCGGCGGTCGCCGAGAGTCACCGGCGCAGCCGGCTGGTGTTCGCGCATCCCACCAACATCGAAGGGATCCGCGCGGCGATGGCCGCGGGTGTGGACGTGCTCGCGCACACGACGCTCGGCAACCAGAAACTCCTGTGGGAGCCGGACCTGGTGCAGGAGATGATCACGCACGATCTCGCGGTGATCCCGACGCTCAAGCTCTGGGGCTACGAGATGACGAAGGGACACGTTCCCGAGCGCATCATCACGCGCGCCGTCGGCGATACGCTGCAACAGTTGGAGGCGTTCAGTGCGGCGGGCGGCCAGGTGTTGTTCGGCACCGATGTCGGCTACATGACCGACTACGATCCGACCGAGGAGTACGTGTTGATGCTCAAGGCCGGACTCACGTCGAGGCAGATCCTGGCGTCGCTGACCACCGCGCCGGCGGCGCGCTTCAAGGAAGACGGGCGGCGCGGGCGCATCGCGCCGGGCATGGATGCCGATCTGGTGGTGCTGGACGCGGACCCTGCGGAGGACATCCGCAACTTCGCGAAGGCGCGCTGCGTGTTTCGCCGCGGCCTGGTGATCTACACCGCACCCGCGAGCGGCGCCGGCAAATCAGCCCGGCGCTGAGCCGAGCGCACGCCGCAGCGCCGCGCGCGCCAGGAGCCGCGTCGAATCGAGCGTCGGGAGCGCCGCATGGGACGGCTCGACGATGAGCGGCAGCTCGGTGCAGCCGAGGACGATGCCGTCGCAACCCTGAGCGCGCAAGCCGTCGATTACCGCGAGCAGCTGTTCGCGCGAAGCGTCGAGCACGTGCCCGTTCACGAGCTCCTCGAAGATGACACGATTGATCATGGCGCGATCTTCCGGCCCCGGAACGCTCATCCGGATGTCGGCTGCTGCTAGCGCCTCGCGGTACACCGGCCCCTCCATCAGGTAGCGTGTGCCCATGACGCCAAGGTGACGCAGCCGCTGCGTGCGAGCCTGCTGCGCCACGACCTCCGCGATGTGCAGCCAGGGAATCGGCGATGCGTCGCGCACGTAGGGCAGTGCCTGGTGAAACGTGTTGTCCGGGCAGATCGCGAAGTCGGCGCCAGCGGCCTGCAAGCGGCGCACCGATTCGAGCATCAGATTGCCCACGGCGCGCCAGTCGTCGCGATAGACATGGCTCATGTACTCGCCGAGCGTCACGCTGCCATCGAGCGTCACCGGCGGATGCTGGTACTCGCCGAGAAGCTCCGGCCCCTCGAGGCACAGGGTCCGGTAGCAGAGCGCGGCGCCTTCCGAGCTCCCCGCGACGATGCCGATGTGTTGCATGAGTGCCTAGAGCGTCTTGCGCATGATCACGAAATGCGACGGCTGCTGCAGGCGCGGATCCTCGAAGGGACGCTGCCCCACGACGTGATAACCCATGCCGCCGTAGAAGCCGAAGAGTTCCTGGCGATGATTCACCACGTCGATCTCGACTTCACCACAGGAGCGCGACTTGAAATACGACTCGGCGGCGGCGACGAGCTTGCGCCCGAGCCCGTGATGCTGGCGATCGGTGGAGACGGCGAGCAGGCCGAAGTAACCGGTCTCCCCCTTGACCTCGACGTACACGCACCCGTCGAGTGCGCCGATCGAATTGGGCTTGAGCAGGAAGGCGCCGGACGCGAGCTTGGCGCGCACCTCGGCCGTGTCGATCCGCGGGCCCTCGTAGAGGAAACCCTCGGCCGGCAGGTACGCCTCGTTGATCAACGCCACGATCTTCGCGACGTCTTTCGTCGTGGCTTCGCGCAGATCCTTGTTGCCCATCCCTTCATCCTCCGGACGGGGCCGCTTCGAGTTGTACTCAGCGTGCGGTGCCGTTGCGCACCCGTTCGAGATAACGGTCGCGCAACTCGGTTTGCCGCGATCGATCCGACTGGAGCTTGCCCGCGATGAACACGCGGTCCGGGAGACTCGTGACGTCGAGCGGATCACCGCTCCACAGCACCAGGTCCGCCGCCCGCCCGCGCTCGATGGTACCGAATCGGTCCGCCACCCCAAAAATCTCCGCGGGCACGCGCGTCAGCCCGGCGAGTCCTGCATCCCAGGGCAGGCCGTGCGCCACGGCAACGCCCGCGGTCTGGCGGAGCTTGCGGATGTTGTGCGGCTCGGTGCTGTCCAGGGTGAATGCGACTCGCACGCCGGCCTTGCTGAGTCGCGCGGCGTTCTCGAGCGTCGCACCCACCGCATCGAAGGTGCCGGGCAGATCCGCGAGCGCATCGATGATCACGGGCACCTTGGCGGCGGCGAGCTGCCCCGACACGCGCCAGGCCTCGGCGCCGCCGCTGATCGCGATGCGCAGCTTCTCTTTCTGCGCAAAGGCGAGCACCTGCAGGATGTCCGATGCGCGATCGACGTTGAAGACGAAGACGCCCGCACCGCCGATGAACTCGCCGAGCGCCTGGCGGCCCGCCGGCGTCAGCACGCGCTGATCGTCCGGCAGCAACGACTTCGGCGAGCGCACTTCCGTGAAGGCCTGCTTGAGCAGCATGAACTCCGCGGCGCGCGTGCCGCCCGCGAGGCCGCTCGCATCACCGCCGAAATCGAGAAACAGCGCGCGCGAGTAGGTCGTCGGAGCGCCGTCGAGCGCCACGACGCTCCCCTGGCCCGCGATGATCGTGCCGCCCGGCTGGTTGCCGCGGCCTTCCTCGGCCGAGGGCGTCAGCATCGCGAAAGTGACACCGGCGACACGGCCCACGCCGACGACCGCAGAAGCCGGGTCGAAGGCGAGCGTGACGTCGAACTCGGGCCGCATGTTGCCGAGCTTGAGCGCGTAGTCATCGACACTCGGCTCGAGCCCGATCTCCTCGAGTCCGAGGTGGGTGAGGCCGCCGAAGAGTCCGGGCGTCACCGGGTGTCCGTTCGCATCGATGACCTGCGCACCCGCGGGCGCCTGCACACCTCGGCCGATCGCGGCGATGCGGCCGTCGGTGATGAGTATGTCGGCGCCTTCCTGCGTCCCGGCCGCGGACATCGTGTGCACGGTGGCGTTCTTGATCAGGAAACTGTCGGCGCTGGCCGAGCCGATCACGCCGACGGCGAGCAGCAACGAGAGGAGCTGTCTCATGGCGCGACTCCCGGACCGGAGGGCTGTCCCAGCATGAAGTCGGACACCGGTGCTGTCGGGTGCTCGCGGTCGTACTGCACGACCCCGTCGACGAACACGAGATCCGTGAGTGCGTAGACGCTGAAGGGATCGTGGTTCCAGACCACGACGTCGGCCATCTTGCCGGCCTCGAGCGTGCCGGTCTTGTCGAGAATGCCGAGCGACTTGGCGGGATTGGCGGTGAGCCAGGTGATCGCGTGCTCCGGCGTGATGGTGAGGCCGGCGCGCCGGCCCACGGTCATCGCTTTGCCGGCTTCCTGGTTCAGGCGCTGGATCCCTTCTTCCGAGTCCGAATGCACGATCGCGCAGCCGCCCGACGCCGCGTCGACGAGCGCGATGTTCTCGGGAATGCCGTCGTAGGACTCCATCTTGAAGCCCCACCAGTCGGCCCACATCGCGCCGCAGATGTGATTCTCGGCCAGGAGGTTCGAGATCTTGTACGCCTCGCTCGCGTGATGGAACGCGGAGACGTGGTAGTTGAACTCCTTCGACATGTCGATGATCGTCGCCATCTCATCGGCGCGATAGCAGTGCTGGTGCACGAGGATTTCGCCGCGCAATACGCCGGCGAGCGTGTCGAGCCGCAGGTCGCGCTTCACCGGCTTCGGATCCTTGTCCCCCGCCGCGAGCTTGCGCTGGTACTCGTCCTGGTCGCGGATGTATTCCTGCGCTTCGATCCACTGCGCGCGGTAGCCGGCGACATTGCCCATGCGCGTCTCGGGGAATTTCTTCTCGCTGCCGTAGACACGCTTCGGATTCTCGCCGCACGCCATCTTCAAGCCGTACGGCGCGCCCGGGAACTTCATGCCCTGGTAGGTGACCGACGGGACGTTCTTGAGCACCACCGAGCGGCCGCCGATCAGGTTCGCGGAGCCGGGCAGGATCTGCATCGCGGTGATGCCGCCGATGCGCGCCGTGGTGAAGCCCGGGTCCTGCGGCCACACCGAGTGCTCGGCCCAGACGTTCGCCGTCACCGGGTTGCTGGCCTCGTTCCCATCGCTGTTGCCACGCACGCCGGGGCTCGGGTAGACGCCGAGGTGCGAATGTACGTCGATGAGTCCCGGCGTCACCCAGCGGCCGTGGCCGTCGACGACTTGCGCGTCGGCCGGCGCCTGCAGCGCGCGCCCCACGGCCTGGATGCGGTTGTCGACGATGAGCACGTCAGCGTCGTCGAGCCGTTCTCCTGTCCCGGTCAGCACCGTCGCGCCGCGGATCAGCGTCGGGGCGACCTTGCGCGGCCGATACGTGGAAGGGTAGGGATTCGAGGACACCGGAATCGGTGCGGCATGCGCCTTCTCAGCGGGCTTCGCGGCGGGCGTCGACGCGCAACCCGTCACGATTGCCGCACTCAGCAACGCCAGGATCACTCGGGCCATCGGTTCACTCCGTGTTTTTTTTGAACGGCCGAACCCCTTCCCACACGTGTCGCTATGGCGGGAGGGGATGGCACCAGGTCTGAGGAAATTCGGTCGGCGGGGATCGCCGGCCAGCGCGGCTCATGCCATGGAGCGGATGCGCTGTACGAGGCGGCTCTTGTGGCGCGCGGCCTTGTTCCGGTGGATCTGGTTCTTGTTGACCATCGAGTCGATCACCGGGACCGCTGCCTTGTACTGTTCCTCGGCATCGGACTTGTTGCCGGTGCTGATGGCCTGCGTCACGTCGCGGATCGCGGTGCGCAACTTGGAACGCGCGGCGACGTTGTTGGCGCGGCGCTTGATCGCCTGGTGGGCGGCTTTCTCGGCGGACTTGGTGTTGGCCAAAACTCTTGACTCCAGGTTGACTTGAAGGCCACTTCGGGCCGGCAAGCGAAAAGGCCGCGTAGTCTGCGCAGCGCGCCCGAGAAAGTCAATGCTTCAGGCGGCCCCTGTCGTGTCGTAAGTCCGCAGAGCCTATGGATTTTTCCGCTATAGTGCGGCCACCGTGAAGGAGCCTCAAACCGCTTGAGCATTCTCAAGAACACCACCGTCGTCAGTGCGATGACGCTGCTCTCGCGCGTGACCGGAATGCTGCGCGACATGATGTACTCGCAGGTGTTCGGAGCGGGGCCGCTCATGGACGCGTTCTTCATCGCGTTCAAGATTCCGAACTTCCTGCGGCGCCTGTCGGGCGAGGGAGCCTTCTCGCAGGCGTTCGTGCCGGTGGTTTCCGAGTACCGGATCCGCCGAACGCAGCCCGAGGTGAAGGAACTGGTCGACGGCGTCGCGGGCACCTTTGGCGTGGCGCTCTTCGTGATCACGCTGATCGGGGTGATCGCGGCGCCGGTGATCATCTTCATGTTCGCGCCGGGCTTTCGCTCGGGCGGCGGCCGCTTCGACCTCGCGGTCGACATGCTGCGCTGGACCTTCCCGTACCTGTTCTTCATTTCGCTGGTGTCGCTCGCGAGCGGCGTGCTCAACAGCTACGGGCGCTTCGGCTCGGCCGCGTTCGCACCGGTGCTGCTCAACGTGATCATGATCATCACCGCGTACCTGATTGCACCGAGCACACCCAACCCGGGTGTGGTTCTTGCCGTCGGTGTATTCGTCGCGGGTGTCATCCAACTCGCGTTCATCTGGCCCTTCATGGTGCGTCTCGGCGTCGCGGGCTGGCCGCATTGGGGCTGGGCGCACGAAGGCGTGCGTCGCGTCGCGCGCCTGATGCTGCCCGGGATTTTCGGCTCTTCGGTGGCGCAGGTGAGCCTGCTGCTCGACTCGCTGGTCGCGTCGTTCCTCCTCACCGGCAGCATCTCGTGGCTCTATTACGCCGATCGGCTGGTCGAGTTCCCGATGGGCATGTTCACGATCGCGCTCGCGACCGTCGTGCTGCCCGCGCTTTCGGCGCACCACGCGAGCCAGTCACCCGAGCGCTTCTCCTCGACTCTCGACTGGTCGGTGCGACTCGTGTTCCTGTTCGTGACGCCGGCCGCAGTGGGGCTGCTCGCGCTCGCCGGCCCGCTGATCGCGACGATCTACGGCTACGGCAAGTTCGATGCGCGCGACGTGCAGATGGCGACCTACGCGCTGATGGCGTACTCGCTCGGGCTGATCGGGTTCAGCATGGTGAAAGTGCTCGCGCCCGGCTACTTCGCGCGGCAGGACACCAGGACGCCGGTGCGTGTCGGCATCATCTCGCTGGCCGTGAACATGGTGTGCAACGTCGGCATCGTGCTGCCGCTCGGCAAGGCCGGTTTCCCGGCGCCGCACGCGCTCCTGGCGATTTCGACCGGCTTGTCTGCGTTCGTGAATTCGGGACTGCTGTTCCGCGGCCTGAAGCGCGCCGGCGTCTACCGCGCGGCGCCGGGTTGGGCGCGATTCGCGGGCCAGGTCCTGGTTGCGAATCTCGCCATGGCGCTCCTGCTGTGGTGGATCGGCGGCGATGTGCAGGGCTGGCTCGATGCCCATGCCGCGCGCCGGGCAGTGCGCCTGCTGGGTTGCGTGTTCGCCGGCGCTACCGTGTACTTCGCGGTGCTCTGGCTCTGCGGCTTGCGACTGCGCGACCTGCGCAGAGCCTGATTTCCCTTATAATCCCGGCCTCTGTGAGGCTTGCGCAGCGCCGGAGCTGGGATTGATGGAACTCGTGCGCGGGCTGCACAACCTGCGCGCCCGACATCGCGGGTGCGCAGTCACGATCGGCAATTTCGACGGGGTGCATCTCGGCCACCGCGCGATGCTCGAGCGGTTGTGCGCGCATGCCCGCCGCCTCGGCGTGCCGGCGACGGTGCTGACTTTCGAGCCGGCGCCGCGCGAGTACTTCGCCCCGGCTCGCGCTCCCGCGCGCCTGACGCGTCTGCGGGAGAAGCTGGAGCTGTTTGCGGGCGCGGGCGTGGAGCGCTGCATCGTGCTGCGCTTCGAGAAACGGTTGCAGGGCATGACCGGGCCCGCGTTCGCGCAGGAGTTGCTGGGCGAACGGCTGCAGGCAAAACAGGTCGTGGTGGGCACGGATTTCAAGTTTGGCGCGGGCGGGGCCGCGGATGTGGCACTGTTGCAGAAGCTCTCGCCGGCGATTGGTTTCGGTGTGGAGGTGGTCGAGCCGGTGCTGATCGATGGCGAGCGCGTGAGCTCGAGCGCCATCCGTGAGGCGCTGGCGGAAGGCGATCTGCGGCACGCCGCACGGATGCTCGGCCGGCCGTACGCGATGCACGGCAAGGTGATCCGCGGTGAGGGCCTGGGGCGCAAGCTCGGCTTCCCGACCGCGAACATGCGGGTGCACCGGCGCGTGAGCCCGCTCGATGGAATATTCGCCGTGCGGGTGCGCGGCATCGCGCGGCAACCTCTGCCCGGGGTCGCAAGCCTGGGCACGCGGCCGACGGTGGGAGGGCGCGAAGTGCTGCTGGAAGCGCACGTGTTCGATTTCGATGCCGACCTGTATGGACGCTGGCTGGCCGTGGAGTTCGTCGCGCGGCTGCGCGAGGAGCGCAAGTTCGAGAGCCTGGAGGCGATGGTCGTGCAAATGCATGTCGACTCGCGCCAGGCAAGAGTGGCTTTAGGTATGACTACATGAATCTTGTTGTTGCTTCTTCAGCCCGAGGCCCGAGGCCCGAGGCCCGAGGCCTTCTCCCGTGACCGACTACAAGCCGACGATCCACCTGCCGCAGACCGACTTCCCGATGAAGGCGGATCTCGCACGCCGCGAACCCGAGATGCTGCGCTGGTGGGAAGAGCAGGATGTCTACGGCAAGTTGCGCACGCTCGCGGCCGGGCGGCCGAAGTTCATCCTGGTGGACGGCCCGCCGTACGCCAACGGCGCGATCCACATCGGTCACGCGCTCAACAAGATCCTCAAGGACATCGTCGTCAAGTCGCGCTCGCTCGACGGCTACGATGCGCCATATGTGCCCGGCTGGGATTGCCACGGGCTGCCGATCGAGTTGCAGATCGAGAAGAAGCACGGACGCGTGGGCCAGAAGCTCAACGCGCGCGAATTCCGCGCGGCCTGCCGCAAGTTCGCCGAGGAACAGATCGACGCGCAGCGCACCGACTTCATCCGTCTCGGTGTGCTGGGCGACTGGGCCAATCCCTATCTCACCATGGCGCCGCGCTACGAAGCGGAGCAGCTGCGCGCCTTCAGCCAGGTCCTGCGCAACGGGCACGTCTACAAGGGCTACAAGCCGGTCTACTGGTGCCTCGACTGCCGCTCGGCGCTGGCCGAAGCGGAAGTTGAGTACGAGGAGAAGACCTCGCCGGCGATCGATGTCCGCTTCCCGGTGCGCGACATCAGCGATCTCGCACGACGCTTCGGACTGCCGCCGGGAGCGCTCGGGAGCAGGCCCGCGGCGATCGCGATCTGGACCACCACGCCCTGGACGCTGCCGGCGAACCAGGCCGTCGCTGTGCATCACGACTACCTGTACTCGCTCCTCGAGTCGCGCTCGAGCGAACACGAGGAGTACCTGATCGTCGCGAGCGAGCTCGCGGGCGCCGTCGTGCAGCGGATCGGCGGGGGCGAGTGGCGTGAGGTGAAGCAAGTTGGTGGCGGCGCGCTCGAAGGCCTGAAGCTCAATCATCCGTTCTACGAGCGCGTGGTCCCGATAGTGCTCGCGACTCACGTGACGCTGGATGCCGGCACCGGCGCCGTGCACACGGCTCCGGGCCACGGTCACGAAGACTTCGCGCTCGGTGTCCAATACCAGCTGCCGCTCGACAACCCGGTCGGCCCCGATGGGCGGTTCCTGCCGGGGACCGAACTCTTCGCGGGCGAAACGGTGTGGGATGCGAACGCGCACATCATCCAGGTGCTCACCGAGCGCGGCATGCTGCTCAAGCACGAGCCGTTCCGTCACAGCTATCCGCATTGCTGGCGACATCGCTCGCCGGTGATCTTCCGCGCGACGCCGCAGTGGTTCATCAGCATGGAACAGGCGGGGCTGCGCGCCACCGCGCTCGAAGAGATCGGCAAGGTCAAATGGACCCCTTCCTGGGGCGAGCAGCGCATCCACGGCATGATCGCGAGCCGCCCCGACTGGTGCATCTCGCGCCAGCGCACCTGGGGCGTGCCGCTCGCGCTCTTCGTCGATCGCGAGTCGGGAACGCTGCATCCGCGCTCCGAGGAGTTGCTGGAAAAGGTGGCGCAGATCGTAGAGCGGCAGGGGATCGACGGCTGGTTCGACCTCGATCCCAGGGAACTGCTGGGCGATGACGCCGCGCGCTACGAGAAAGTGCCCGACGTGATGGACGTGTGGGTCGACTCGGGGTGCGTGCATCATTGCGTGCCGCGCCTCTTCCCGCAGATCCGGATTCCGGCCGACCTCTATCTCGAAGGCTCGGACCAGCATCGCGGCTGGTTCCACAGCTCGCTCCTGATCTCGGTCGCGCAGAGCGGTCGCGCGCCCTACAAGGGCGTGCTCACGCACGGCTTCACCGTGGACGAGAAGGGACGCAAGCAGTCGAAGTCACTCGGCAACGTCATCGCGCCGCAGAAAGTCGTCGGCAGTCTCGGCGCGGATGTGCTGCGCTTGTGGGTCGCGGCGACGGACTACAGCAACGAGATGAGCGTCTCCGACGAGATCCTGCGGCGCATGGCCGATTCCTATCGGCGCATGCGCAACACGGTACGCTTCCTCCTCGGCAACGTGCACGACTTCGACCCGGCGAAGGATGCGCTGCCGATGCAGGATCTGCTCGCGCTGGATCGCTGGGCACTGGCGCGCACGGCCACGCTGCAGAACGAAATCGTTGCGGCTTATCGCGAGTACCAGTACCACCTGATCTACCAGAAGGTGCACAACTTCTGCGTGGTCGACATGGGCGGCTTCTATCTCGACGTGCTGAAGGATCGGCTCTACACGCTCCCCAGGGCGAGCCGCGCGCGCCGCTCGGCGCAAACGGCGCTGGCCTGGATCGCCGAGGCGATGGTGCGTTGGCTCGCGCCCATTCTCAGTTTCACCGCCGAGGAGATCTGGCGTTTCCTGCCGGGCAAGCGCGAGCTGTCCGTGATGCATTCGACGTGGGCGAAGGTTCCCGAGGTCGCGGCGGACGACATCGACTGGCCGGCGCTCATCAACCTGCGCGCCGACGTGACGCGCCAGCTCGAGGGACTGCGCGAGCAAGGCGCGATCGGGGCGCCGCTCGATGCGGAAGTCGATGTCTATTGCACCGCCGAGCAATATCCGCGCTTCAACGCACTGGGGGAGGAATTGCGGTTTCTATTCATCACCTCGGCGGCTCGCGTCCACACGGTAACCGCACCTCCCGAGGGTGCGGTTGCGGCGCTCAGCGCCGTCACCGCGACCAGTGCAGCAACGGACGCTGGGGTTGTCAGTGTGTGGACCAGCGTCAAGGCCTCGAATTCGACCAAGTGCGTGCGCTGCTGGCACCATCGGCCTGACGTCGGGTCCAACGCTCAGCACCCCGAGCTGTGCAGCCGCTGTGCGGGCAATCTCGAGGGTCCGGGCGAAACGAGGCGCTTCGTGTGATGGAGACCGCCGCAACACCTGCCACCACCAAGTGGTACCTGAAGTTCGGCGCGCTGCGCTGGGGCTCGTTGACGCTCCTCGTCATCCTGGTCGACCAGATGACCAAGGCGTTCGTCGAGTCGCGCTTCGACCTGTTCGATGCCGTGCGCGTGCTGCCATTCCTCGAGTTCACGCTCCTGTACAACACCGGCGCGGCGTTTAGCTTCCTCGCGGACGCGTCCGGCTGGCAGCGCTGGTTCTTCATCGCACTCGGCGTCGTCGTGAGCGTCGCGATCCTGCTGTGGCTGCGCCAGCTCGACCCGCGCCGCCATCGGCTGCTGGCCGCGGGCCTCGCGCTCATCATGGGGGGCGCGCTCGGCAACGTGATCGACCGCGTGTGGCACGGCCACGTGATCGACTTCATCCACTTTCACTGGAAACAATGGGAGTTCCCGGCATTCAACATGGCGGACACCTCGATCACCATCGGCGCGGCCCTGCTGATTCTCGATGCGATCCTCGAGGGACGGCGCGCGCGCTCGGCCGTCACCACTCGCTGAAGTCTCCGTGACCATGCGCCTGCTGCTCGCCAATCCGCGTGGCTTCTGTGCCGGGGTCGATCGCGCCATCGACATCGTGGAACGCGCGCTCGCGCTGTTCGGCGCGCCGATCTACGTGCGCCACGAGGTGGTGCACAACCGTTACGTGGTCGAACGCCTGCGCAATCTCGGCGCGGTGTTCGTCGAGGAGCTGGGCGAGGTGCCGGACGACGCCACGGTGGTGTTCAGCGCTCACGGCGTCTCGCGCGCCGTGCAGGACGAAGCGGCGCGCCGCAAGCTCACCGTGTTCGACGCCACCTGCCCGCTCGTGACCAAGGTGCACATGGAAGTGACGCGCTACGCGCGCGACGGGCGCGAGGTCGTGCTCATCGGCCATGCCGGGCACCCGGAGGTCGAGGGCACCATGGGCCAGTTCGATGCGGCGTTCGGCGGCCGGATCTTCCTGGTCGAGACGCCCGAGGACGTGGCGCAACTCACTGTGCGCGATCCGCAGCGGCTCGCGTTCGTGTCACAGACCACCCTCTCGGTCGACGATACCGCGCGCGTGGTCGATGCGCTGCGCGCCCGGTTCCCGGCCCTCAGCGGTCCGCGCCGCGAAGACATCTGCTACGCGACACAGAATCGCCAGGACGCCGTGAAGAAGCTCCTCGAGCAGTGCGAGGTGCTGGTGGTGGTGGGTTCGCCGGCGAGTTCCAACTCGAACCGCCTGCGCGAGATCGCCGAGAAGCGCGGCATCCCGGGATATCTCGTCGATGGTCCCGACGACCTGCAACGCGAGTGGTTCGAGTGCAAGCGCGTGGTCGGCGTGACCGCCGGCGCCTCGGCGCCGGAGATCCTGGTGCAGACGGTGATCGCGCGGCTGCAGGAGTGGGGCGGTGCCGGCGTCGAAGAGGTTCAGGGCCGGCCGGAAAGCGTCGTCTTCAGCCTGCCGAAGGCGCTACGCGTTACCTCCAGCACGTAGCCACCGGTTCGGGGGCCGAGCCCTTGTCGCTCAGGTCGTTCACCGTGAACGTCGCGCACGCCGAGTCGGCGGCCTGCGGTGTTCCCGCGGTTGCGGTAGCGGTCAGCACGAAGCCCGGCAAGCCGGGACGCGCGGGATCAGGCGAGGCAATCGCAATGGTGTAGTACCCGTGCTCACTCGCGTCCAGCCCCGCCGCCGTGAGGTCGGCAGCGTTCATGTAGCGACGGTTCTGCAGGAAGAACCTTTCCTGTGCGCTGCTGGCGCGCAGTAGTGCGGTGGTGGCATCGGTGCGCTGCGCGCGCATCACGTAGCGCCGGTAGCTCGAGACCGAGATCGAGGCGGCGATCGCGACGATCACCACCACGATCATCAGTTCGATCAGCGTCACGCCGCGTTGCCGGCGCATGCTCGCGCTCACTTGGCGCCGAGCTGACGCCAGTATGTGCGCACCGGCGAGCCGGCGTTGGCGCACAGTCCCTGCACCACTTCGACGCCGACCAGGCAGGTGAGGGCGCGGCCGCCGAGCGGGCCGCCCTGGCCGCCGCCGGCCTGCGTCTGGCGTGTCATCAACAGGCTGAACTCCGGCGCGATGCCGGTCGTCGCGAGCGGCGCGTAGCGATCCTCGGTGGTGGTCTGCCCGTCGCGATTGCGGTCGATCACCGGTCGTCCGTCGTCGATCGCAATCGCGTATGCGCGGTTCGTTCCGGCCGGGGCGCAGGGATCGGCACCTGCTCCTGCTCCGCGCGGCAGATACGTCGGGAAGAAGATGATGTTGTCGAAGGTCCGCGATTCGGCGAGCACCTTTTCACCGTCGAAGCCGCCAGGCAGGCGCAGTTCCAGCTTCCAGCCCTTGGAGCCATCCGGCACCAGCGGATTCACGGAATCCGTGATGTCCACCAGGTCGCCGTCGGCGATCGCCGTGAACGCGTTGAAGTCCGCCTGGGCGAGCGTGCTGAACGGCTGGTAGTCGCGCACCGCGTAGAAGCGATCCTGCGTGTCGGTGTTGAGCGGATGACCGCGCCAGCCCGAGCCCACCGCGATGTTGAGGTACGCCTGTGCGCCGCGCCGGCGCACCAACGAGACGTCCGGGGTCTGGTAGAAGCGACGCGCCGAGGTGTTGGGATGCGTGCCGAGATCCGCATTGCCGAGCGAAGCGAGCACGCCACCCGCGACCAGGTTCGAGGCGTTCGGAATCTGCTGACCGGCGGTTGCCGGGTCGGCATCCGTGACGATGTCGAAGCGCCAGATGCGCCCGCCCATGTCGCCGGCGTACATCCGGTCGGCGAAGCCGTCCGCATCCAGATCCAGCACGCGAATCGGCGCCGGGATCGAATTGTTCATCTTGGTAAGCGTCAGGTCTGGTGTGACCGCGCCGCCCGGGCCGCCGGCAAACCACAGCAGCGCACCGCTCTCGGCATCCACCATGTAGATGCGGTTGCCGAGCGTGTCCGGGTGATAGAAGTTGGCGAGCTGATCGTTGTCCTGCGTCGGGTCGTAGCCGCCGCCCATCACCAGCACCAGGTTGAGCGAGTTCTGCGTGGTGCCGCTGATCTTCACGCGCGCGAGCGTCGGCGTCGACCAGGTCTGGCCGACTCCCGGAAGCTCGGCCGGCCCGAGGGTCCACAGGCGCCGCGGCGTATTCTTGTCGGTCACGTCGATCGCGTAGTAGTGATCGCCGCCACGGCCCATGCCGAAGAAGAGCCACACCTTGTCGCCGTTGCCGGGCTCGACCACGCCGTTCTGGTTGATGTCGAGCTTGAAGGCGCGCACGTCGCCGTCGAGGCCGTAGTGCTTGGAGTTGGTGGGGTCGTCCTGGTACAGGTTCACGAGGTTGTTGAGCAGCTCCGGCGGAATGAACGACCAGAGCTCCGCGCCGGTCTTCGCATTGATCGCATGCAGGTAGCCGTCGTTGGTCGGCGCATAGACCACCGCATCATCGACATCCGGCGTGGCCGCCGTGCCACCGTAGATCACGACCGCGGGCTTGCCGTGCACCGGGTCGCCCATCTGGCGCCGCGCGTCGGTGGTCTGCCCGTCGCCGTTGATGTCACGCAGGTCGAAGCCGTTGGTCCAATCCAGGAGCTGGGCGCGTGTCGGCAGGTCCGGCGTGCCGGTGCCGAGGACGGCATCCGTGAGCGCCGCATTGGTCGACACCACACGATTGGCGACCGCCGTGAGATCGTTGTCGCCGAGGAAGGTGTAGATCTTGCGCTGCGACGAGTCGGCGGGCTGCTCGTTCGCGGCGCCGCCCTTGGTGACATCCGCGCCATCGACGGACGGCGACCAGAAGCTCTTCGAGCCCGTGCTGAAGAAGCCGGTTATCGGGTCGATGGCCGGATCCGGGTTGCCGTCCGCGGTGGTGTCGGCGCCGACCACGACGCTGTTCTCGACGCGGTATTTCTTGAGGTTCCCCGGCCAGTGGAAGGTCTCGGTCGGCTGGAACACGGAGATGTAGAGGTCGGCCAGTGACTCGGTGCGGTTGAACGCGTTCACCGCGACCGCCGGCGCGACGAAGGTCGTCGAGCCGTTGACGATCTTGTTCACGATGTTGGTGAGCACCGTCGTGAGTGATTCGGTGTCGCCGGCGAAGAAATTCTCGCCGCCGCCCGCCGCCGCGACCTCGTTGAGGAAGGTCGTGCCCTCGACGTCATCGCCGAACCCGATGGTGTAGGTCGTGACGTTCTGGTCGCCCTGGATCGTGGTGCGCAGATCGTTGTCGTGCATGTAGCCGGCGAGGTCATCCAGGCAGCGCCCCGGGCCCGTGCCGGTGCACTGCTTGCCGAGCAGCGTCTCGATCTTGCCGTCGGCGCTGTTGTCTTCGGTCGGCTCACCGTCCGTGAGATAGACGATGTAGTTCTTCTGGCAGGACTGCTGCGACGGGCTGTGGTAGCGCGCCGGGTTGCCGGGTTCGAGCGACCCGGGGACGCTCGGCAGCGCTACGCCGGGCTCGATCTGTGAGCAAGGCACGGCGCCCGTGGCGCAGTCGCGGCCGTAGAACACATCACCGCCCGAGAAGTACTGGTTCGCCTCGTACAGTGTTTCCGACAGCGGCGTGAAGCCGGCGGCGGTGTTCTGGCTGATGCTGGTGATCAGGCCGGCGCGGTCGCTTTCCACCGGCACGACTTCGTGCGTCACCATGCCGCCCTCGGCACGCGCATCACCGCTCCCGTCGTTGTTGCTGTAACGCATGAGGCCGATGTTGACGCCGGAGATCGAGGACACGAGCGCCTCGGCGACGTCCTGCACGATCTCGAGGCGCGAACGCGTCACGAAGTTGCCCGTGTCGTTGCGCCAGTTGATCCAGTTGCCGCTGAAGAACGTGTAGCTGTTGTTGAGCGGGCTGTTGTCCCAGTCGACCTGCTGGGCCGGGTTGGCGGTCCAGCGATTGTTCGCGATGCCGCTGTTGAACGCGTACACCTTGGGATCGCCCGCGGTCTCACCG
>Ga0126377_10000442_pt1 | contig 25025 bp, 21 predicted proteins | sample PanSoiMetPlot_22_FD_92647 | JGI IMG/M metagenome (GOLD analysis project Ga0126377, IMG submission 92647) | Tropical forest soil microbial communities from Panama - MetaG Plot_22 | ecosystem: Environmental > Terrestrial > Soil > Tropical forest > Bulk soil | place: Panama | collected 2016-02-17 | reverse complement strand
CGGATCCTGGATCGGGCCAGCTCCCTCCACCTGTAGCCTCGACGACTGGCTGGTCCGGACCGAGCAGTACGTCCCGGATGCCGAGAACGAGCGCTGGGTCTCCTACTCCATCGACGACCTCTACCCCGACTGGCAGTCCCGGGCGCACTGCAAGGGGGTGGGGGTCGAGTACTACTTCGGCAGGGACGACCAGCCGATGATGCCGATCCGGCAGATGCGGGCCGCGGCCAAGCTCTGCGAGGTGTGCCCGGTGTACGTGGAGTGCCTGACCTGGGCGCTGACGGTGCGCGAGGAGTACGGGATCTGGGCCGGCACCTCGGGACGGGTGCGCAGGCACATCTTCAAGATGGTGGACAATGGCGAGACCACGGTGGACGAAGTGGTGGAGGTGTTCCTACGTGGCGAAGGTGACCGATATCGACCACCGCAAGTCGCGAGCAACGCGAGTGGCCCGAAAGCGTACGAGTACGCCCGAGCACCAGGAGAAGGTGACCCGGGCGTATGCGCTGATGATCGAAGGCAAGTCCTGGTCTGAGATCTCCGAGACCCTGGGCATGGCCAGGGGCAGCAACGTGCACCGGATGCTGATCGAGAAGTTCCAGCTGGACGCCCGGTCGCTGACCGGTCAGGAGCGCGACGATCTGCTGGGCATGGAGCTGCTCCGGCTGAACGCGCTGCAGTCGGCGTCCTGGCCGGCCGCGATGATGGGCGACCCGAAGGCCATCGACTCGTGCATCAAGATCATCCAGACCCGGGTCCGGATCACCGGCCTGGAGCAGGTGGACCCGGTGGTGAACAAGAACCTGGTGCTGGTGGTCGGCGAGCAGGAGGAGGACTACATCGCCGCGCTGCAGGCGGCCACCGACACCGACTAGCCAGAGATCGGATGATGGAGCCATGGGAGCAGCGCACGTCCCGTTGGACATCGACCAGGGCGAGGACTGGACCGCGAGCATCGTCTACACCGACGACTTCGAGGAGCCGTACAACGTGATCCCGCCGTGCCGGCTGGACATCAAGAACAACCTGGGGGCCACCCAGCTGTCGCTGACCACTCCGGACGTGGAGCTGCCCGAGGGGATGATCCCGGAGCTCGGGCTGTCCAGTGAGATCGGGCTGATCCAGATCCACATCGAGGACGCGGTGACTGGGGCACTGCTGCCCGGGGTCTACCAGTACGACCTGTTCGTGACCGTGAACGACGGTAACGAGTACGCCGGCAACCAGGTGCAGCGGCTGATTTACGGTGAGGTGACGGTGAACAAGAGGGTGACCCAGCTCTAGGAGGAGAGATGGCGAACGTAGTCCGCCTGGTGAACGGTGGGGCCATCCAGGTCCGGACCGGGGTGATCCAGGGCATCGGACCGCAGGGCCCCCGGGGCGTGGCCGGCCCGGAGGGCATCCAGGGCGAGCAGGGGCCGATCGGCGAGACCGGCCCGATGGGGCAGATCAACCAGCTCCAGGGACTGACCCAGGTGGCCACCAGCAACCCGCTGGCTGTGAGCACGGACACGGTGATCGCGTTCGGCTCGGTCAGCTACGACGACCTGAGCTGCTTCACCTCGACCACCAACGCCACCCTGACCGCACCCGGGGACTACCTGCTCAGCTGCTGGCTCAGGTTCGACGATGCCGCGGCCAGTGCCCGTGAGGTGTGGTTCCAGACCAGCACCACCACGATCGCCAGGGCATCTCGGATGGCCGGGGTGGGTGCGCCGTTCTACGTGGACCTGACCTTCCCGTACCGCGCCACGGGCGGGGAGAACGTCAACGTGCTGGCGCGCTCGGGGGCGGCCACCGGGGTGTCCCTGGGGGCGCTCACGGTGACCCGGGTGGGCAGCGGTCCGCCGGGACCGATCGGACCGCAGGGGGTCCAGGGCCCGATCGGCGCCACCGGGGCCCAGGGACCGGCCGGTGCGGCCGGCAACGCGAACTCCGGGTTCGCCAGCTACGCGGACATGCTGCCGCACTAGCTCCAGCATTAGCATTCGCTCATGGTGTACGACCAGGCACAGTCCCCCAGGCTTGGTCAGCGCACTCCGGTGGAGTCCACCTACGTCGAGATCTTCGACGTGGACCCGGGCACGCCCACCCCGGACCTGGTGGAGGCGGCCTGGCCCGGTCAGCTGGTGTACCGCAAGGACCTGGGCACCCTGTCCATCTACGACGAGGAGATCGGGGCTTGGATCGAGATCCGGGGCGGTACCGGGTCGGCCACCTACGTCGGGTCGACGATGCCGCCGGGCTCCGGGTACAACACCGGCGATGTCTGGTACGACACCGGCCACGACTATGCGCTCTACGTCTGGGACGCCACCACCGGGCAGTGGGAGGCCAGTGCCGCGGTGGGCGGCATCCACACCTACCGCACCGACGTGGACGAGAACGGCAACCCGATCGGGGACGTGATCCCGCCCGGCTCGGAGCTGATGGTCGGGGACCTGTGGATCCGGGGCGAGGAGGGCAACCGGACCTATCGCTGGAACGGCCTGGACTGGGAGGACATCCAGGACGCGCAGACCGCGCAGAACGCGGCGGACATCACGGCCAACCAGAACGCGATCGCGGCCACCAACCTGGCGGTGGAGAACACCAACGCGGTGGCCTACTCGGCCCAGAACGCCGCGGACACCGCGGACGGCCGGGTCTCGATGAGCGACTACGAGCCGGGTCCGGACGATCTGACCTACACGGTGTACAAGAACGAGGTCGACCCGATCACCGGCGAGCCGATCGTGGTGGAGTACCAGGTGTCCCGGAACGAGGGCTCGATCTGGTTCACCCGGACCCGGGAGCGGACCAACGTCTGCAGCAACCCGTCCTTCGAGATCGACGACACCGACTGGGGCACGGTCGGGGCCAGCCTGAGCGTGGTCACCGCACCGTCGGCGATCGACGGGCTGAAGGTGGCCGAGCTGGCCAACTCCGGCTCCGGGGCGCACTGGCTGGTCTGGGAGCCGAGGCAGCCGGCGGCCGAGGGGAACATCTGGACGGTGTCCGTGTTCTGCTCCCTGGTCACCGGATCCGGGGCCGGGGTGTACCTGGAGATCGTCTGGTGCGATGCCACCGACACCGAGATCGGCACCGCTGCCGGTAGCCCGCTGCAGCTGGACCCGACCTGGACGGACCAGGGGCGGCCCTGGGTGAGCGCACTGGCACCGGTCGGCACCGCGTCCTTCTACCCCCGGGTGGTGAACCCGAACCACGGCGACGTGTGGCGCGCGGACGGGATGCTGATCGAGCGGACCGACGACCTGGGCCGGTACTTCGACGGTGACTCCACCGACGGCTACTGGGGCGAGTGGGACGAGGTGAACGAGGTCGCGACCGGGGCTCCGAACGCCTCCACCTCCGGGCTGCACGGGGACAAGATCACCCGGGTCTTCGAGCTGAGGGACAACGACTGGGTGCGCAAGTACTTCACCGATGACACCCAGGACGACATGTCCGCGGCCAAGATCACCCGGGACTGGATGAGTGGGGAGCGGATCAGCGACGGCTCGCTGACCCCGGTCAAGGACGCGGTGCAGGCGGTGATCGCCTCGGAGCCGTTGAGCGCCGGGGACATCGTCAACGTGTGGAGCAGCGGCGGCTACTTCCGGGCCCGCAGGGCGAACGCCGCGTCCCGGTACGAGGGCCACGGCTACGTGATGCATGACTACGCGGTGAACGACGAGGCCAAGGTCTACTTCACTGGCTACAACGCCTACCAGACCGGCCTGCTGCCGGGCACCGTGTTCCTGTCCAGCACCCCGGGCAAGGTGTCCGGGCAGCCGCCCACCTCGATCGGCTCGCTGGTGCAGCGGCTGGGCTGGGCGGCCGGTCCCGGGATCCTGAACTTCGTGCCTCTGATCGCGGTCAGGATCACCTGATGGCAACTATTATGGGGTGCATGACACTACCCGAACGGTTCTGGGCCAAGGTAAACAAGCGTGCGGATGGTTGCTGGGAGTGGACTGCATACAAGTCCAAGGGGTACGGACGTTTTCGCATCAAGGGCAAGAGTGAGTACTCGCACATCCTGTCCTACGTCGATGCGAAAGGTGCGGTGCCTCCGGATAAGGAACTACATCACCGTTGCGAGTTTCCAGCATGTTGCAATCCGGATCACTTGCAACCAGTCACTAGGGCGCAGCATCTGGCGCTGACGCCAGCCTCGAACAAGAACAAGACGCACTGTCCACAGAATCATCCGTACGAAGGTCACAACCTCATCATCGAGCCATACGGCGGACGGCGATGTCGTATCTGCCGTAATGCTCGGATCAGGGCGCGCAAAGCGCGGCAGAGGGTGGTCTAGTTGGCGATCCTCTGGGGAGCGTGGGAGTACTACCTGGACGAGAACGGGATGCGGGTCGGCTTCGAGCTGGACTGGGACCCGGTCACCCACGACTCGACCTATGCCCGCTGCCACATCGATGTCTGGACCGAGAACCAGCACCTGTACAACGACCTGAACCAGAAGCTGACCTACGGCGGCGCGCTGACCGGGACCAAGACCTACGACAACATGCAGGGCAACCAGCCGATCAAGCGGGACGCCTTCAACTACGACTACACCTATGTCGGCACCGACTACGGGGACACCGGGAAGACCCGGACCTTCTCGGCGGTGCTGAGCGGGGTGCAGCGCGGGATCACCCCGTCGGTGGCGATCAGCAATCGGATCCCGGCCCGGCCCTACGACATCCCGGCGGCGCCGACCGCGGTGTCCGGGGCCCGGATCAGCGACGCCTCGGCCAAGGTCTCCTGGATCAACCATCCGACCAACGGGGAGCCGATCACCCAGAACACGGTGCAGCGACTGGCCGGAGTGCCCTCCGGGGTGACCCCGAACACCTGGGTCACCATCGGTACCACCGGCGGCACCGCGATCTCGTTCACCGATGCCAACACGGTGGCCGCGCACAAGTACAGCTATCGGGTCCGGGCCACCAACAGCGTGGGCAGCTCGGGCTTCGTCACCTCCGAGGAGGTCTACAACACTCCGGCGGCCCCGGCCCAGCCGGCGATGCTCGTCTCCGGGGGTCCGGACCTGTCGCTGACCTGGTTGAGGTCCACCGCCTACGACGAGTACGAGACCGAGGTGTGGCACTGCACGAACGGGGTCTGGGACCCGACCCCGCTGGCGGTGGTGCCGAACACCGCCCAGACCTACACCCACGTCGCCCCGGACATGTCGGTCCGGAACAAGTACCGGCTCCGCAGTCGGACCACCGCGGCGGAGACCCAGCTCTTCTCGGCCTTCTCCAAGGAGACCGCGGAGACCGCGGGCACCACCAGCGCACCCAGCGCGCCGACCGGTCTGACCCCGGGTGCCGGGTCGAACGAGCAGGACCCGGCCGAGCCGATCCAGCTGAACTGGACGCACAATCCCACCGACGAGACCGCGCAGACCAAGTACCAGGTCCAGCACCGGAAGGTGGGGGTCGGCACCTGGACGGTGATCACCGCGGTGACCTCCCCGAACTCGACGTACTCGTTGCCCGCGGGCAGCTATACCTACGGGGACTCGGTGGAGTGGCAGGTGCGCACCTGGGGTGCCGACCCGTCCCTGGTCTCGCCGTACTCGGCCACTGCCACCTTCCCGGTGTTCAGCACCGCGCCGCCGAAGTACCCGGTGTACCTGGACCTGAACACCGGGCGACTGGAGGCGAACAGCACCTCCGGGCAGATCACCGAGACCCGGGCCCGGATCTACAAGTCCACCGTGCAGGCGGTGCCGAACAGCGGCACCAACACTCCGATCACCTTCCAGACCGCCGACTACGCGGAGCCGTCGTCGTTCGCGGACATCGCCAGCAACGCGCTGGTGATCCCCGAGGACGGCACCTACTCGGTGGTCGGCTACATCAACATGGGTGCGGCCGGGGCCTCTGGGCATCGGCAGTGCATCCTCCAGGTGGATGGGACCAGCTATCGGCAGACTCGTAGCTTCCCGAGCAGCAGCGTGGCCGCGATCCTGGTGGTGGCGATCACCATGCGATTCACCGCCGGTCAGGTGATCACCCTGTCCTGCGCGCAGACCGGCACCGGCGACTCGAACGTCCAGCCCGGGGTCAATCAGACCGCGCTGGAGGCGGCCAAGATCGAGGGCCACAAGGGGGACGCCGGGCCACCGGGAGCCGAGGGTCTGATGGGTCCGCAGGGCGAGATGGGCATCCAGGGCCTGACGGGGCCGGCAGGAGCCGATGGGGTCGACGGTGCGGACGGGATGGCCGGGGCGACCACCTACCCGGGCATGTACGACTGGGACGAGACGGTGGTCCAGCATGAGACCACCGTCGGGCTGATCAGCGGGGCGGAGATCCCGGCCGAGGGCGAGGAGGGCCGGCTGAGCGTCAACCAGGTGGACGCGGTGGGCCTGAACTGCGGGTTCTTTGAGGTCTACGAGGGCCAGCAGATCCTGGTCCGGGACCAGGCCAACCAGGGCTACTACTGGCTGCGGGTGACGATGCGCGAGAACTGCTCCACCGAGGCCGGGCATGCCTGCATCCGGTACCTGGTGGTGGAGAACTCCGGGACCACGGTGACCGGTGACCGGGTGCAGATGGCGGCGATGGCGATCACCACTGATCCGGTGGTCGGCCCGCCGGGTCCGCCTGGTCCCGGGGCCGGCTACCAGGAGTTCACCTTCGCCACCCCGAGTAGCTCCTGGATCATCAACCACACCGGATTCACGGCTCGCCCGGAGGTGATCGCCCTGGACGAGGCCAGGGTGATCTGCTACGACCCGGAGGTGAGCTATCCCACCGACACCCAGGTGGTCATCAGCTGGTTCAACCCGATGGCCGGGATCGCCCGGCTGCTCGGCTAGGAGGACGAGATGGCGAAGCAGTTCGGTTCCCAGCTGGATCTGCAGAAGATCCCGGTGCTGAACCTGGTGATGCAGACCGCGGCGTCCGGCAATCCGCCGTCGTCCCCGACCAACGGCCAGCTCTGGTACGACACCACCAACAACAAGGCAAAGGTCTATGAGAACGGCTCCTGGGTGGACATCTACTCCACCGCGGCGGCTGGCGGTCCGGCGGGCGGGGACCTGAGCGGCAGCTATCCGAACCCACAGATCGCCACCGGGGTGATCGTGGACGCCGACGTGGCCGCCGCGAACAAGGACGGCGCGGTAGGCACCCCCTCGTTGCGCACCCTCGGGTTCACCAGCCAGCAGGCACTCGCCGGGAACACTCGGCTGAACACCCTGTTGAGTAACACCGCGCCGAACGGGAACTGTGACTTCGGTGGGAACCGGATCATCAACCTGGCCGATCCGACGGGCCCCACCGACGCGGCCACCAAGAGCTATGTGGACACGGCTGCCCAGGGGCTGGACGCCAAGCAGTCGGTGAAGTGCGCCTCGACTACCGACTTCCCGCTCATCAACGCGGCAGGGACGTTCGACGGGATCACCCCGGTCATCGGTGACCGGGTGCTGCTGAAGAACCAGACCGCTCCGGCTCAGAACGGCGTCTACTCCGTCGCCGCCGGGGACAGTCACTTGTACCGGACCAGCGACATGGACGCCTGGACCGAGGTACCCGGTGCGTTCGTGTTCGTGGAGCAGGGCACCACCCAGGCGGACACCGGGTGGGTGTGCACCTCGGACCAGGGCGGCACCCTGGGCACCACTGCGGTCACCTGGGTGCAGTTCTCCGGGGCCGGGCAGATCACCGCCGGGGCCGGTCTGACCAAGACCGGGAACACCCTGGACGTGGGGCAGGGCACCGGGATCACGGTGGCTGCGGACACGGTGGCTCTGGACACCGCCTATGCCGACGGTCGGTATGCGCTGGCCTCGGCTGCGGGCACGGTGAGGAAGTACACGGCCGTGCTGGGTGCGTTGTCCGCCGGGGTCGCCCTGAACATCGTGCACAACCTGAACACCACGGACGTGATCGCCGCGTTCCGGCTGGTCAGCACCAACGCGGACATGGTGCTGGACTGGCGGGTGGTGGACGCCTACACCATCGCGGTCACCCCGGACGTGGCCTATTCGGCAAACTCGATGCGTGTGGTGGTGATGGGATGACGGACGCGCGGAGTAGGACGAGCCGGTGAGCAAGACGATCGGGTCCACCTTGGATATGGCCGGACTGGCGATCCAGAACGTCAAGAGCCCGGTCAATCCCCAGGACGCGGCCACCAAGGCGTATGTGGATGCCAGTGGTGGCGGTGGCGGGGGCTCCGGGCTGCCGGTGGGCGCCGGGGCGATCTGGTTCACCGCCACTCCACCGACCGGCTGGCTGCTCTGCGACGGCTCCGCGATCCCGGCCCAGTACACCGCGCTGATCGCGCTGGTCGGCCCGAACACCCCGAACCTGACCGATCTGTTCCCGATCGGCGCGTCCGGGACCAAGGCGCTCGGGTCCAATGGTGGAGTGGCGAGCGTGACCCTGACCTCGGACAACATGGTGCCGCACACCCATGGTGCCGGAACTCTGGGCACCACCACCACCAACAGCGCGCACACCCACGAGGCCGGATGGCGGGAGAATGCCTCTGGTGGTGGTCCGCAGGCGAACATCATGGCCGCCGGTGGCACCACCGGCACCGTGGTCACCAAGACCTCTGCAAACACCACCGGGAGCACACACACCCACGATGTGAACGGTTCCACCGCCAGTGGCCCTGGAGCCTCGACGACCGCGTTCAGCGTGCTGAATCCGTACCGAGCGGTGAACTGGATCATCAAGGCGGATCCTGCTGCGTAGCCGGGGATGAGACGATTCTGCTGAGGAGGCAGCCATGCCAGGTAACACTCCAGCCCAGGGCTTCCGGGTGCCGATCGCGGGCGACGACCCGGACGTAGTGGATGACATCACCCAGCTGGCCAAGATGATCGAGAAGCGGGTGATGGGGGTCTACGCCACCGCCGCCGACCGGGACACCAAGGCCACCGCGGCCGGGGTGGAGGAGGGGATGTTCGCCTTCACCAAGGACAGCGATCGGATGTGGTACTACACCGGGTCCGCCTGGGTGGCCTTCCCACCGGCCCAGCCGGCGATCACCTCGGGGACCGCGAACCCCTCCGGCGGCGCGGACGGCGATGTTTACTTCAAGATCTAAGTTGGAAATGCTAATGTCGCCATGTGACGAACAAGAACGGGCGCAAGGGCGCTTGGGGCAAGAAGTTCTGGGATCGGGTAGACCAGAGCGGCGGACCGGATGCCTGCTGGCTGTGGACCGGGCCTCCCAGCACCCATGGGTACGGAACCACCACATTCCACGGCAAGATGACGACGGCCGTGCGAGCTGCTTGGCTGCACACCTACGGCGAGGATTCCATCCCAGCCGGAGCTTGGCTGCTGCACTCGTGCGACAACCGTCCGTGCTGCAATCCTGCTCATCTGCGACTCGGTACTCCAGCGGACAACACTGCGGACATGATGGTCAGGAGGCGCTCGTACTGGGCCGAGCGAACGCATTGCAAGCACAATCACGAGTTCACGCCCGAGAACACCATCTGGACGACTCGCGCGAACGGACATCAGTACCGTCGCTGCCGAGAGTGTCGTCGCACTCGTGGGAACTGAAGGTGTGAGTCGTGGCGCTCTATCAGAACATCGACGGCGTCTGGGTGCAGGCCAGCCACGTCTACGTCAAGCAGAACGGGGTCTGGGTGTCGGCCACCGACGCCTACGTGCGACGGGCCGGGGTGTGGACCCCGGCCTACGAGTACGACGTGATCCCGCCGAACCCGCCCGAGGTGACCCTGAACGTGGTCGAGGACTTCGACACGATCAAGGGCGTGAAGACGCTGAAGACCAGGTACCTCCGGGTCGGCACCAGGCTGCCGGGCAGCTCGAACGACAAGGACGCCCGGCTGACCCGGGTGCTGACCACCTACGCCGGGAAGCCGCCGACCACCCAGTTCGGGGGCACCTACACCTCGACCCCGGACCGGGACTGGACCGGGGAGCCGTGGAGCGAGTGGCGGTACAACCAGTACGGCAACCACAACGACACCTCGAACTACACCTACAAGCAGTGGCCGGTGAACGCTGCTGCCGGGACCATCATCAAGGGCGACACCACCTACTACTTCGGGGCCTGGAGCCTGGACGCGAACGGTAACTGGAGCACCGCCAACCAGGCCTCGATCCACGTCGCCAAGGCCTCGGTGGACATGGCGAACGTGATCGTCAAGGAGGCTCGGATCCAGCCCAACCAGTCCGGGTCCTGGAGGTCCACCGGGTACGTGAACGGGGACCTGGTCCAGCAGAAGTCGCCAAGGTCCCAGGGGCTGTGGATGTACGGCAACCAGTTCACCGACTCGATCGGGGCGCAGACCACCAAGGGCGAGGCGATCAGGATCAAGTCCGCGCAGATCCTGATCCGGCGTGCGGACGACACCGGGGCCGCGAACGCGAACATCTACCTGTTCTGGACCCCGTACACCTCGACCAACGTGCTGCCGGCGGTCGGGAGTGCGGTGGAGCGGCACGAGATCACCAAGCTGGGCACCCTGGCCAAGGGCCAGGCCAAGTGGTTCGAGCTGCCGCAGAAGTTCAAGGACAACCTGAACACCCAGGTCAAGGGGATGGGCCTGGACTGGAAGGACCCGATCAAGGCGGATGCCTTCCCCGAGGACTACTCCCAGGTGGTGTCGATCGGCGCCAACCTGCGCTGCGGGGAGGTGCACATCGTCTGGGAGGAGGAGCTGTGACTAGCCAGAGTGGTGAGGATGGAGACATGACCGAGAACGAGATCGAAGAGACCGTCGAAGAGACCGAAGAGAACGAGGACAGCGCGGGTGTGCCCGGACAGATCATGTACCCCGAACCCGAGGTGGACGCGGAGCGGGCCGCGGCGTTCGCCGGCGGTAAGGTGGACTCGCTGACCGACGAGGGCGAGGACGAGTCCGAGGAGGCCGGCAGCGCCGAGGACGAGGAGTCCTCGTGACCGAGCCGACCCCGGAGGAGCTGGCCGAGCTCGACGAGGTCGGGGTGGTCGACCCGGATCCGGAGATCTCGGTGCCCAAGGTCCCGCAGGCCGCTGGCGACGACTACCAGGACCAGCCCGAGGACCAGGGCGATGACGCAACGTAGCACCCTGGAGACGAACACCTGGCTGCGGGCTCAGGACCGCTCCAACACCTCCGCCTGGCGCGGTCTGTGCCTGAAGCTGTGCCGGAGCGCCCGGAACATCGGCTCGATGTATCCGAGCGCGGTCTCCGCCCAGCACGCCACCCCGGCGAAGTACCGGGTGCACGACCTGAAGGACGTGAAGCGGGGCATGGTCGCCTACTTCGACGACCCGAACGACTCCAACCCGTACGGGCACATCGTCACCGTGCAGGGCCGGAACAAAGCCGGCCAGCTGATGTGCTGGACCAACGACGTGGCCGGTCCGGGGATGGTCAGCCTGACCCCGATGAGCTTCTTCCCGGCGCACTGGGGCGACGAGTTCCAGTTCGCGGCCACCTGGCTGAACGGGGTGGTCCTGGACATGCCGGACCGGAAGCCGCCGAAGCCCAAGGAGGTCAACATCCGCAAGGCGGTGGACCGGCTGGACCAGGCGATCAAGGACAACAAGGGCAACACCCGGCTGGTGAACGCCCTGAAGCGGGACCGGGCCCGGATCCGAGAGACCCTGAAGAGGTTCTGATGGTCAACTCAGCCAACGGCTACCCGGTGCTGGACAGCGGCACCACCGGTCCGTTGCCTCGGCTCCGGAAGTGGGAGATCCCGCAGGTGAAGCGGCACCTGCTGGCCCGGGACGGATCCGGCGGGTTCCTACTGATCCACCTGGCGCTGTGGTTCTCCGAGGAGGTCGAGGACCTGGACAACGAGAAGACCTGGGACGACTGGGGCTGGGCGGCCCGGCCGATCCGGGGCTCCTCGACGATCAGCAACCACGCCTCCGGCACCGCAATCGACCTGAACGCGACCAAGCACCCGATGGGGGTGCCCACCAGGAACACCTTCTCCCGGGCGGAGATCATCCGGATCCACAACCGGCTGAAGATGTACACCGGGTGCATCCGCTGGGGCGGGGACTACTCCGGCCGGCCGGACGCCATGCACTGGGAGCTGGACCGGCCGCTGCGGCAGGTGGAGAAGAAGGCTCGGGAGCTGTGCAAGACCCCGCGCGGTCGGCGGATCCTGGCCGACAATCCGGGGGCGAAGAGGGTCATCGACTCCTGAGGAGGAGTGATGAGCATGGGTGAACGCAGATGAGCGTTTTCACGGGCAACATGATCAAGAACGAGCCGGTGCTGATCACCGGTCTGGTGCAGGCGGTGCTGGGGCTGCTGCTGGCCTTCGGGGTGTCCCTGAGCGACGAGCAGGTCGGCTCGATCATGGCGATCACCGCGGTGGTGCTGGCCATCCTGGCCCGGATGTTCGTGACTCCGGTGGACAAAGCACCCAGTGAGACACCGGTGGAGCCGGTCGAGTAGCCATGCTCCAGTCCTGCACGGTCACCGGATCCTTCGTCTGCCAGGGACGACCGGTGGCAGGACTGGTCCGGTTCGTCCCGGAGCGGCTCTGGCTGGTCCAGGACGGGACCTGCTGGGCCACCCTGGCTCCGACGGTGCGGCTCAGCTCGGACGGCTCCTTCGTGGCCGAGGTGACCGCCACCGACTACGGTGGCTGGCACTACCTGGTCCAGACGCCGGCCGGCAGCTTCCGGGTGATGGTGCCCTGGCATCCGACCGGGCACAGCCTGAAGGAGCTGATCGGTGAGCATCATCCTGGACCGCGGCCCTAGGACCGACTCCGAGCTCTACCACCTGGTCCGGACCCTGTGGGGGATCACCATCCCCCGGCACAAGGTGTGCAGCGACCATGACGCCCCGTTCGACGCCTTCGCCGCGGCTTACTTCAACCGGATGCCGTCGATCCTGATGCACGGCTCCCGGGGCCTGTCCGGGAAGAGCCGGCTGATGTCCATCCTGGGGCTGACCAAGGCCGCGGTGCTGGGCTCGGATGTGAACATCGTCGGCGGCTCGCTGAACCAGTCGATCAACATCCACAACACGATGCGCAACGCCTGGGAGTCCGAGCACGCCCCGAAGTACCTGATCCGGGAGGAGACCGCGACCCGGATCAGACTCACCAACAAGGCGATCATCATGCCGCTGACCGCGTCCCAGAAGACGGTCCGCGGTCCGCACCCGCCGAGCCTGCTGCTGGACGAGATCGACGAGATGGACCTGGCCATCTTCGACGCCTCGCTGGGCCAGCCGATGCCGCAGGAGAACTGGCAGGGCCAGAAGATCCAGCCGATGACCGCGATGACCTCCACCTGGCAGTACCCGGACAAGACATTCGCGGTGGTCCAGGAGCGGTTCATGGAGCGGGACGAGAAGATCTTCCGGTGGTGCGTCGCATCAGGCACTCACGTTCTGACGGCGCGGGGTGAAGTTCCGGTCGAGGAAGTCACGGATGCGGACTTCGTACTCACGCGCCAGGGCTGGCGTCCAGTGCAGCACGTCACCTTCATGGGTGAGAAACAGACGCTCACGCTCCGGATCGGTAAGCGACTCCTTCGTCTCACCCCCGATCACCAGGTGGCCGTCCCCGATGGCTGGGCGCATGCCGTTGCACTGGCGGCACACGCGGTGACCGCGCCCGGGACGGATCCAGGTGTTCTCCGGAGTGAACTCGTGTCCCTTCCCGCAGGAGATCTTGCGCTCCTGGAACAGCCACGCGCGCGCCTTGTTGACGGATGGGGTCACAAACTCGATGTGCTCCGGGTTCACGCAGCCACGGTTCCGGCACAGGTGGTCACTCTGGAGGCCCTCGGGGACTGGGCCTACGACTCGCTCCCACACCCACAGATGTGCGTTGGTGGAGGTGTTGGCTGGACCGTTCCGCTCGGTGATGTGCTTGAGGCCGTAGCCGTTTCGTTTGGTACCCGGCCAGTCGATGCAGTTGGTGAACACGGATACGAACTTACCCCGGTCTGGGACCTCGGTGTGGAAGGCGCGCACGAGTTCGTGGCCGAGGGCGTGGTGGTACACAACTGCTACAAAGACACCGCAAATCCTGTGGACGGCTGGCTGGATGAGGAGACCATCGCCCAGAAGCGACTGGAGATCCCGGCCGAGATGTGGCGGGTCGAGTACGACCTGGGCGAGCCGTCGATCGGGAACCGCGCCTTCGACACCGCCTCGGTGGAGCGGATGTTCAGCCTGCCCGAGGACACCATCAAGCAGAAGGTGATCAAGGAGCGCCAGGACTACCGGTTCGAGGACCCGAAGCAGGACCGGGAGTACGTGATCGCCGCGGACTGGGCGCAGAGTGTGGACTGGACGGTGATCACGGTCGCCGATGTCACCTTCTTCCCGTGCAAGGTGGTGCACTGGACCCGGATGCGCCGGCACCCCTACCCGGTGATGATCGGGGTGTTCAACGACCTGATGAAGGCCTACCACGCGGAGGGCATCCACGATGCCACCGGGCTGGGCGCGGTGGTCGCGGACTACGTGGACCGGCGGGCCCGGGGCTTCCTGATGACCGGCGCGCAGCGGGACAACATGCTCTCCGAGTACATCTCCAGCGTGGAGAACGACAAGTGGCGGGTGCCCCGGATCCCGGTGTTCTACAAGAACCACCTGTACTGCGTGAGCGAGGGCTCACTCGTATGGACCCTTCGCGGCGACGTACCGATTGAGCAAGTCCAGGTCGGTGACTATGCCATGACTCGTCAGGGCTGGCGGAAAGTTACCAGTACCACGTGTAACGGTGAGCGTCGGGTCAGCCGCCTTCGTACGTGCGATGGCCATGAACTGCTCCTGACCCCAGACCATTCGGTGGCGACTGGTCGCGGGTGGGTTCGGGCCGAGGCGCTTCAGGTAGGCGATGTGGCGTTTGTACGAGATGCAGGTGCGGCACCGTCGCCGGCCCTCGGTGATCACCAGATTCTCGCCGGCATAGGGATGGCTCAGCGGACAGTGGGTCTTCTCGGACCTGATCCCCAGCGCGATGTCAGAGCGCCGGACGTTCTCGGCGTGGGTGACATCCTCCAGGTGGTCGGGGTTGACGCAGTGCCGGACCCGGCATGTGTGATCGAGCTCGTGGATGATCGGTCCGACCATGGTCCGGTAGGCGACTCGATGGGCGATCTGCGAGGGCTGCTTCCACAGTCGCATCCGGGCGTAGCCCAGGCGGTCTATGGAGAGCTGCCACAGCCAGCATCCGTTCTGGTCGATGATCACGCGGTCCAGGAAGTACTGCCGGTCGATGGTTACACGAGCGCTCACGTTGTTTACTGTAGTCCTCCTGATGATGTGCGTAAGGTCTACGACATCACCGTCGAGGGAGCCCACGAGTTCTTCGCCAACGGGATCGTGGTGCACAACTGCTCGGTGGAGCAGATCTACTCCCGGGGCAAGGAGTTCCATCTGCCGGACGAGGTGTGCTCGATGGCGTTGGTCTGGCGGGCGGTGTCCAAGCGAGCGGTGCCGGCGATCCCGGTGGTGCTGGCCGGGAACAACGACCCGACCTGGATCGAGGACGAGATGAAGCACAACAAGGACGCCAAGCGGAAGCCCGGGCAGTGGGTGGTCGGCAGCGTGGAGAACAAGTCGCAGCAGACCCTGGACGAGTTGGACCTGACAGTATGACCTCCGGGGAGTCACGAACTGGCGAGCCGAGGGCAATGTGTCGTGACCTGGTGAGAGCGGCGGGCAGCCTCACTGCGTGACAGCGACGGGAGACTGGAGATATGGCAGACATCAAGCTCCCTGCCGGCGACATCTCCACCTGGGACGAGGACAACGCCGGGGACGAGATCCCACAGCGCGTCGGCCCGATGGACGAGCTCGGGGTCACCGGGGTCAAGCGGGTCTCCGGGTACGTCGACGAGGAGTTCCTGCCCGCGCTCCGGGGTCGCAAGGCGGTCCGGGTCTACCGGGAGATGTCCGCCAACGACTCGATGTGCGGGGCGCTGCTGTTCAGCATCGACAAGCTGATCCGCGAGGTGGAGTGGAAGGTGCTGCCCGCCGAGCAGACCGAGGAGGGGGTGCTGGCCCAGGAGTTCCTGGAGAGCTGCATGGAGGACATGAGCCACTCCTGGGACGACTTCATCGGCGAGGTGCTGTCCATGCTCCCGTACGGCTGGAGCTGGCACGAGATCGTCTACAAGCGCCGGCTGGGCCCCTGGCAGAAGGATCCGAAGAAGCGGAGCAAGCACGAGGACGGGCTGATCGGCTGGCGGAAGATGCCGATCCGGGCTCAGGAGACGATGCTGCGCTGGTCCTTCGACGAGACCGGCGGGGTCCGGGCGATGGTGCAGATGGCGCCACCGAGGTACCAGACCACGGTGATCCCGATCGAGAAGTCGGTCCTGTTCCGGACCTCGATCGCCAAGGGCAACCCGGAGGGCGTGTCCCTGCTCCGCACCGCGTACCGGTCCTGGTACTTCAAGAAGCGACTGGAGGAGTTCGAGGCGATCGGCGTGGAGCGGGACCTGGCCGGGATGCCGGTGGGCAAGGTGCCCGCGGACTACCTGACCGCGCAGAAGGGCACCCCGCAGGCGAAGACCGTGGACGCCTTCCGGAAGATGGTGCGTGGGGTGCGCCGGGACGAGAACGAGGGTCTGGTGCTGCCGGTCCAGTACGACCCGGACACTAAGCAGCCGCTGTTCGACTTCGAGCTGATGAGCAGTGGGGGCACCCGGCAGTTCGACACCAACTCGATCATCCAGCGCTACGAGCAGCGGATCCTGATGAGCGTGCTGGCCGACTTCATCCTGGTCGGGCACGAGCAGACCGGCAGCTACTCGTTGCACACCGACAAGACCGGGATCTTCCGGGCCGCGCTGAACGCGATCACCAAGGCGATCGCGGACACTCTGAACCGGTACGCGGTGCCTCGGCTGTTCGCGGTGAACGGCTGGAAGCTGGACCAGCTGCCCCGGTTCGAGCCGACCAACGTGGACCCGCCGGACCTGGCCCAGCTGGCCTCGTTCATCTCGGCCACCGGTGGTGCCGGGATGCAGTGGTTCCCGGACCCGGAGCTGGAGAAGTACGTGCGCGAGATCGCCCGGCTGCCGGAGATGACCGACGAGGACGTGGACTACAAGCGGGCCATGTACACCCAGCAGCAGGCGATGGAATACGGCCAGAGCCAGATGGAGCTGATCGGGATGCAGCAGAAGGCGGAGATGACCGCCCAGGGCTACACCCCGGAGCAGGCCGAGCTGCAGGCCCAGCAGCCGACCCCGGAGATGGCTCAGCAGGAGGTGGCCCAGCAGCAGATGATGAACGCTCCGCCGCCCGAGGATCCGGCCGCACTGGCCCAGCACCAGCGGCAGCTGGAGCTGCTGGCCGCCCAGGACAAGAGCGCCACCGCCGCGCACGGCCGGGAGAAGGAGAAGATGCGGCTCGCGGACACGATGGCCAACCGGGACCACAAGCGGACCAAGGAGGCGATGAGGATGAAGGACCGGAGCGCCCTCGCCTCGGCCAGGCTGACCGCGTCGGCGATGCGGGACAAGCAGAAGTACGGCCGTCCGGTGCCGGCGAAGACCGCGAAGAAGCAGCCGCCGAAGCCACCCAGGAAGGGATGAGCCATGATCAGCGCGTTCGGGGTGGACCATGGTGGGATCGGCACTTCGCAAAGCGGCGTGAGCAAGGCCGAGTCGTCCACCAAGCGGAACCGACGGGGTACTGCGGTCGTCGGTGCCGGGGCGGTGGCCGGTGGCACCGGACTGATCGCCGGTGGTGTCCCCAAGGCGAAGTCCGACTCCACCGCGGCACGGCAGATGGGACGTGGCAAGGGAGTCAGGTCCTCGGTCCGGGGCGCGACGAAGATCGCTCCAGGAGGAATCCTCGGCTTCCGGAGTCATGCCCACGGTGGCGGGATCTACGGGTTCAAGCAGAAGCACACCGAGGCCGAGTGGAGCGGCCCGGCCAAGAGCAAGCAGTCCGCCTTCTACCGGGGCTACAACTACGGGAAGATCGAGCCTGAGATGAAGGTGATCCGGGGACTGGCACAGGGTCGTAGGGCAGCCAATGCCGCGCTGGTCGGTGGAGCCGCGACGGTCGCCGGTGGGCTGGCGTACCGGCGGAAGCACAAGGTGTCCAAGGGTCGGCGGGAGTCGGACACCTACAACGCCGCGCTGGTCGGTGCCGGTGGTACCGGTGCAGCACTGACCCATACCGTGCCCAGGTTCCTGCGGACCAAGGAGAAGAAGTACGCCGTCAGGGCTGCCGGCGAGACGGCTCGGTCCAATGCGCTGGCTCCCAGTCTCGCCGGTCGTCGAACCGGTGAGGTCAGACGGAAGCCGCATCTGCTGAAGGGCGTTCCTCGTCATGCGGCCCAGGAGGCCGGGAGACTGCGTGGGGCGGCCGCCCAGCACGAGCACTTCGCCGAGGTACTGGGTGGCACGGCCAAGGCGGTGGGCAGGTTCCGGACCCCGACCACAGTCGCTGCCGGGATCGGCGCCGGCGGTCTGCTGGCCACCGCGCACCGCAAGAAGGGATGAGCCATGCCGTACAGGAGCGAGGCGCAGCGTCGGTACGTCAACTGGAAGGCCGGTCAGGGTGAGGGGTGGGCCCAGAAGTTCGCCGCCGAGAGCAACGCGATGATCCGGACGGCGAAGAAGAAGGGGAAGTACCGCAAGCCGCCGGAGCGGGTCACGAAGAGTGCGAAGGGCTGGCTGCAGCCGTTGGCGATCGGCACCATCGGCGGTGCGTTGGCTAACCAGATGCCGCAGATCAAGCGTCGGGACCTGGAGAAACTGGCTCCGCGGAAGCGTGCACCGAAGAAGGGCCAGGTCAAGAAGATGCTGGTCCCGGTCTCCGACGATCCGGACTTCAATCAGGAGGCCGCGCAGCGTGCCTTCGACCTGGTGATGAAGATGGACGATGACACCGCGGAGATGTTCTGCCACGTCGTGGTCAGCGACTACTTCGAGGAGACCGTCGAGAAGAACCTGGGCACCCTGCAACGGCATCTGAACCAGGTGATCGGCAAGCAGGTCGGGGACCTGAAGCAGGCGCATCTGCGGATGGTGGCCAAGGGCTACGACCGGGACCAGGCGATCGGCTACGCGCAGGCCATCGCGCTGCTGGAGCGACGCCTGGAGCCGGTCAGCAAGATCGGCGCCGCCCAGCGGTACGGCTACCAGTGGCGGGAGGAGGACTTCCGCCGGGATCCGTCCTCGGGACGGTTCCGGACCAAGATCTCTCACCAGCAGCAGGAGCTGCTGCGCGGCAAGACCGGGCGTCAGATCCTGGGCATCCAGACTCCCAAGGAGCACAACGGGATCCAGCTGAGCAGGGAGGACCGGGTCCGGTTCCAGGACGAGTATCGACAGCTGGCCAACTTCCTGGACACGGTGAAGGAGTCCACCGGCGGCAGTGGCAACCAGTCGGTGATGCTGCACTTCCGGGACCGGAACGGCAAGGACTTCACCCAGCTGCACGTCGGCAGCAAGCCGCCGGTGGAGCTGTTGGCCGATCCCAGCTTCCGGCTGGTCGGAGCGGACGCGAAGCCCACCACGCTGACCGCTGGTGGGGCCGCGTTCGGGCTGGCCACCGCGCTGGGTGGGACGCTGAACCCCCAGCAGGTGGCCCAGATCAACGCCGTGGAGGGTGGTGCCGGTGGTGCCTTCACCCGGAGCTGGCTGGAGTCCGGGAAGGACGACAAGGCCTCCAACGCCAAGCTCTACGGCCGGCTCTCGGCCACCGGGGACTTCCTGAGCACCCTGGGTCCGGAGGGATCCAAGACCCAGATGGCCGGCAAGTTCGCCCAGATCATTGGCAACGCCGGTCCGCAGGCGGAGGCGGTGCTTGGTCCCACCGCCCGGAAGACCGCATACCGGTACCGGGGCACCGAGAAGACCCCGGACCGGGCGCTGGTGCGTGCCTACGGCCAGGGCGTGGAGCAGGGCAAGCAGTACGGTCCGGCCCCGGAGCCGGAGATCGAACGGGCCGGAGCCCGGCAGCGTCCCACTCGCGGGGTCGCGGTCAGCACAGGTGCACCACAGAACCTGATTCGGATGGCGGAGCGTCGGGCCGCGCTGGCGGAGCGGGCTCCGGAGTGGGCCGAGCGGGAGATCGGTCGCCGGAACGTGGTGGACTACCTGCGCACCACCCGGAAGAGGGGTGGTCGGGCTCCGGACAAGGGGCTGTACCAGCTGCATCTGGCGGCTGGCAACACTCCGCCGTCCGAGGGCGTGATCATCAACGCCGACGGTCAGATCACCACCCAGGCGGTGGGCTATGGGGACGACCACTACCTGCCGTTCAACCTGAAGAACCTGAAGGCGCTGAAGGGCGGCGAGTACATCCGGACCCGTTCCGTTGGCGGGCTGACCGCGGAGGACATCTACACCGGACTGATCAGCGGAGCCCGTCAGGTCACCGTGACCTCGCGGTCGGGCACCTACACGATGACCTTCGAGCCGGACTTCCGGGGTGGCCGGCGACACAACGACAAGGCTCGGCGGATGACCCGGCGCTACGAGCAGCTGCTGGATGCAGTGCAGTCCGCGCAGGTGGAGCGCGGTGAGATCGACCCGGACATGCGGGTGGCGATCGAGAACGAGGTCAAGGAGGAGATGAGCGGTCCGGGCTGGCGACGGGCCGACATCCAGGAGGCGATCCTGGAGCGGATCGAGGAGTTCAAGGAGAACCCGTACATCTCCGAGCAGGACGAGAAGCGGGCCGAAGTGATCATCAACTCCCGAGCCGCCGGTGCCAACGAGAGTGAGCGGAACAAGATCCGGGGCCAGGTCTACGACGACCTGATGGACCAGAAGGAGACCAGGTTCCGACTGAACTCCGAGGGCTACCGAGCCGCGCTGTTCGCGCTGGCCGAGCAGTTCCCGTACTACATCACCACCCGGTACGCATCGAACCGGGATGCGGAGAAGAAGATCGACACCGAGCGGGACCTGGGCTACGTGGAGCCGGGTCGGAACCGGCCATCGGCCGCGGCGGCCGGGTTGTTCGGTGGAGCGCAGACCCCGAAGTACACCAAGATGGGCGGCAAGTTCTCGGCTCGGGAGGCCGACTACCAGGGTGGTCGTCAGCCTACCGGCCCGCGGCCTGCCGAGACCGAGGAGTCCGGTGTCGGCGCCGGTGTCGCGAGGGGCAAGAACGACGTGCACCAGAAGCGCCGTGAGGAGAACGCCAAGGCCAAGATCGAGGAGTCGATCGTCGATACTGCGCTGGAGCTTCAGCAGCACGCCAGAGTCAACCTGGACGAGGCATCGCAGAAGGGCAAGGTCGCCGAGGCGCTAGCGATGACCGCGGACGATCTGCGCAGACCGGAGGGCCAGCGCAAGTTCGCGGAGTGGGCGGACCAGTACACCAAGTTGGCTGGGTTCGATGACTATGCGCTGAAGCGGAAGTGGGAGACCGCGATCGGACATCGTGATCGTCGTCCGTTCGACCGGGAGAGCGCTGCGGGCATCTATCCGAAGCAGGCTCCGACGTTCACCGAGGATCCGTACAAGCTGGGCGCGGACAAGAAGCTGGTGAGCCGGGAGCTGGATCGGATCGATCGTAAGTCCCGTCGTGGGATCAAGTCGGAGCTGGTGTACAGCCAGATGTCCGAGGCCGACTTCGAGGCCGAGCACCGGGCGCTGCGGCAGATGTACAACAACCTGAAGGCCGATCCGAGCAGGTTGACCACCCAGGATCTGGAGGATCTCGGAGTCGATCCACGCTCGCCCGGACTGGGTGAGGGCAAGAAGAGCCTGCGGGAGAACCCGGAGGCGATCCTGGACCAGATGGAGCTGTTGCAGCGATCTCGGGCGCTGCTCACCCAGATGAACGAGTCTGATCGGACGGCGCGGAAGAATGCGGCGATGCCACAGCAGACCAACCCGACGCCAACCTCGGAGGAGCAGGCTAAGCCGAAGGTGAACGTGGACCGGCAGATCGCCTGGGCGCAGGCGGTCGCGGAGCGGATGGAGCGCGAGGGGGAGGATCCGGAGGAGAGCGATGCGGTGCGGAACGTGGCCGCGATGTGGAAGCAGAACCGATCGACGATCCTCAGCAACAATGACTTCGCCGCCTTCAACGAGACCGACACGATGAAGCCCTGGATCGACAAGCTGAACCAGGCCGCGGCCAAGCACAAGGTCTGGCCGGGAGCCTGATGACCACCGCGCCGTACGTCGAGCTGGGATTCCATCCCACCGATCTGCGGGTCCGGGACATCCCGCGGGCTGGGGAGTTCCTGGGCTCGCCGGCGGAGGCGCTGGAGGCAGCCCTGGCGGTGACCAGGGTCGCCATGGTCCGGCAGATGCGACAGGAGCTGGCCGGGATCGCCGAGCCCACCCACCATCAGCTAGTCCGGATCGCGGATCTGGCCTGGCAGGCCGCGTTCTGGCGGTTCCGGAAGATCTCCGCGCCGATCATGGCGGACGCCTACTACCACGCCTACCGGCGCGCGAACGCCGGAGACGTGCCGATGAGCGTGCTCTACGACCTGGCTGACAAGCACGCCGAGAAGATCGGGGAGTACTTCCACGTCACCTCGCGGGAGGGCCTGGCGGAGGGCTTCAACGCCATGGTGAACCGGAGGGTGCCGGCCAAGGCCGCCGCGGGTCGGGTGCTGGACGCCTACGGACTGTCACCACGCCAGATGCGCGGCTATGTCGGGGCCAAGCAGTTCGACACTCCGGTGTCCGACGTGCTGCCTCGTCCGCTGAAGGCCAAGGCCAGGGCCTACATCGACAAGGCGTTCACCACCCGGACCAGGAAGCTGGCCGAGCAGGAGGAGCACAACATCGACGAGCAGTCCAAGCAGCTGGCCTGGATGTGGCTGCAGGACAAGGGCCGGCTGAGCGAGAAGGCGGAGAAGGTCTGGATCACCGCGAAGGACGAGCGGACCTGCTCGGTGTGCGCGCCGCTGCACGGCCAGAAGGTCGGGGTCAATGAGCGGTTCAAGACCTCGCAGGGAGAGTTCTGGACCCCGGGCCTGCACCCGAACTGCCGGTGCGTGGTCAGGTTGCTGGAGCACCGGTTCACCAAGCGCCTCGTGATCGCCAAGGCGGAATGGGATCCACGGGAGCATCCTCGGGGTGGCGACCCGGAGAACCCGGGGCGGTTCTCCCGGCGATCCGGAGCGCGGGCGGCGCAACGTCCCGGGCCACGGTTCAAGGAGCGGGAGCAGCCGGTGATCTCGACGCCGATCATCGAGACCACGGAGGAGGAGCCGAAGCTGTCGATGGGACAGGGCAAGCTCTCGATGGGCGCCGGCAAGCTCTCGATGGGCGGGAAGCTGTCGATGGGGCCGAAGCTGTCGATGGGCGGTGGACTGTCCATGGAGCAGGGCCAGGCGATGGAGGCCGAGCGGAAGGTCCAGATGACTCCGGAGCAGCGGCGCGCGGCGATGATGTCGATGATCACCCCGCAGATGCAGATGCAGATGGATCAGACCGCGATGTCGATGGCGCGGGCCGCGCAGGAGTACACGCCGCCGAAGCGCTACTCGATCTTCCGGCGGGTGCTCAAGATTCAGGACGACAACGGTCACGAGTACCCGGTCTACGCGGTGGTGAAGCCGGAGAAGCTGAACTGGCGCAGTGGTCAGGTGGAGCTGAACCGCGGTGTCTACTTCTCACCCAATCTGAGCAAGGTGATCGGCGAGGCCGAGGGTGCCTTCAACGAACAACGACAGGACATGGCCGACTGGGTGATCGCCTCGAACCGGAACGAGCTGACGGAGACCGATGAGTCCGGTCGCCGGTGGACCGCTGAGCTGGATGACGCCGAGGTCCACCAGGTGGTGGGCTGGACCGCCTATCAGGGGCGGACCATAGATCCGGACACCGGGTTCGAGGACACCATCGAGGTGGAGTGGTCCGACGGCGGTGGCAATCGTCGGATCAAGGAGTACAAGTACTCCAAGATGGCCAAGGCGATCGGGATCCAGCCCCGGGACTTCGATGTCCGGATCCTGCGGATGGACGAGGGACATGACTCGCGGGAGGGCCAGACCGCGATGCTCCAGGCCGGATCGCACGGAGGATACGAGGACTGGGTGACTGAGGGGATCTACAACGCGCACAAGGTCAAGACCGAGGAGGCCGGTCCGAACCTGGCGCTGAGTGTCTACTGGGTGGACCCGGACGCAAAGGAATACCAGATCCCGTTCGACTAGCGCAGGTGAGGACGATGGACCTATGAGCACCGTTCACGAGCTGCTGGCCACGGACCAGACGTTCCGCGAGGTGGCCGAGTTGCTGTTCGGCGGTGGTGGGGACGAGCTGATCAGCAAGATGGGATCCGGCGTCAGTAAGATGAATCCCGCCCAGTCGGACCTGAGCACCCATGAGCGTAAGAAGCGGGCGGCCACCGCGGCGTTGAGCGGGGTCGGCGCGGCTGCGGGAGCCGGTGGCCTGGCGTTGGCCGGCAAGGAGATGCGGCACGGCTACAAGGCGGCGAAGATCGCCGGTGCGGCCCGACCGCTGCGGACCGCGTTGAAGTCCAAGAGGCTGGCCACCGCGCTGCTACCCCTGGAGGCCGCCGGGCTGGGTGGTGAGCTGATGGCCACCAAGATCCTGCACGGTGATGTCAAGAAGCCGAAGGGCGCCCTGGTCAAGAAGGACCTGGACGAGCTGTTGAACAACTCCTCGGTGCCCACCAAAGGCAGCCTGACCAGGGCCGCGGTGACCAACCCGAAGGTCCGGAAGAAGGGCACCGAGTACGCCAAGAAGGGTGCCGGCGCGCTGCGTCGGCTGCCCAGTGGTGCCCGAGGCTCGGCTCAGGTCGAGAAAGCCTTCGGTGGTGGCGACAACCCGGTCACCAGGTGGGCCGAGAGGCGCGGCAAGGCCGCTCCACCCAAGCGCGGGATCCGACTCGACAGGGGGAAGCTGAAGGCGGCCTACGACCGAAGTCGGGTGCAGAAGGGTGACACTCAGGTCGAGGTGATCTGGAACGGGGAGATCGCCAAGGCGGATGCGGACAAGCAGCAGATCTTCGGCTGGGCCTCGGTGGTGGAGTTGGACGGCGAGCCGGTGGTGGACCTGCAGGGGGACATCATCTCCGCGGAGGAGATGGAGAAGGCCGCCTACACCTACGTGTCCAAGTCCCGCAAGGGCGGGGACATGCACCTGCG
>Ga0126377_10000441_pt1 | contig 25032 bp, 25 predicted proteins | sample PanSoiMetPlot_22_FD_92647 | JGI IMG/M metagenome (GOLD analysis project Ga0126377, IMG submission 92647) | Tropical forest soil microbial communities from Panama - MetaG Plot_22 | ecosystem: Environmental > Terrestrial > Soil > Tropical forest > Bulk soil | place: Panama | collected 2016-02-17 | reverse complement strand
TCAGATTCTTGATGTTGGCCTTGTTGATCTTGTCGAGCGGCGAATAGCGCTGCGCGTCGTAGGTGCGGTGGTTCATCAGCCAGTTGTGCGGCTCCTGGTCGGCATTGGCGAGCCGGTCCGGCGTGACGTCGGCGGCGACCGCGGGACATGCGACGATCGCGGCGGCGCCGGCGAGCAGCAATCTGCGAATGCGGTTGGTCATGGGCTTTCCTCCTCGATTTGTTATATGCGGCGCTTTCAGTGCTCTTTCCAAACGCGCGGTGTGCTCCCTCACACCCCTTGCGGGGAGGGGAGTGCACCGAACTTGTGGCGCCTTACAGTCCGAACACGAACAGCATGGTCTGGCTGCGCATCTCCCGCAGCTCCGGCGTGTGGGAATGCCGGCGCTTGGTGATCGGGCTCAACCCCGACAGGATCGCGACATATTGCTTGCCGTCGACTTCGAACGTCATCGGCGGCGCGTTGAAGCCGGTGCCGACGTTGATCTTCCACAGCGGCTCGATCGTGGTGTCGTCGTAGGCCACGAATGATCCATCGGTGAAGCCGGTGAAGACCAGGCCGCCGCCGGTGGCGAGCGCGCCGCTGTTGTTCGGATAGGGGATGCGCACCTTGTTCTTCACTTCGCCGGTGAAGGGATCGGCGACGATGAGGTCGGTCTCGTTGCGCTCGACGTTGCGGAAGGTCGCGCCCTTCCAGTCCCGGGCCTTGTTGGACAGCTTCGGATCGAGCGTCACCTCGTTGCAGGACGACATCGACGGGATGTAGAGGAGCCTGGTCTTCTGGCTGTAGGCCGCGGGCCAGTAGTTGTTGCCGCCCGACATCGACGGACAAAGCTTCTTGGTGGGGTCCGCCAGCGTCTGGTTCATCTTACCGTTATAGGTCTGGATGTCCTTGCCGGGATCGTAATCCAGGGGCTTGCCGGTCTTCTGGTCGATGCCCGCGGTCCAATTGATGTTCTCGACATAGGGCTTCGCCAGCAGCGTCTGCCCGTTGCTGCGCTCGAAGGTGTAGAGAAAGCCGTTGCGGCCGGAATGGGTGATCAGCTTGCGCGGTTGACCGGCCGCATCGCCGGGAACGTGCCCGTCGATGAGGATGTGGGAGTGTGCCTCGTCGTAGTCCCAGTGGTCGCCGGGCGTGTACTGGAAATACCAGTTCATGTGCCCGGTGTCGGGATTCCACGAGATCATGCTGTTGGTGAAGAGGTTGTCGCCGGGGCGGTAGGTCGGGTCGAACATCGGCACCGGATTGCCCGTCCCCCAGATCACCTGGTTGGTCGCGGTGTCGTAGGAGCCGGTGATCCACATGGCGCCGCCGCCGACCTGCCAGGCGTTGTTCTTGTCTTTCCAGGTCTCGCTGCCGGGCTCGCCGGGCGCCGGCACTGTGTATTTGCGCCAGATCAGCTTGCCGGTCGCGGCGTCGAGCGCCGCGATCCAATCGCGCACGCCGCGGTCGCCGCCGGCCGCGCCGACGATGATCTTGTCCTTCACCGGCAGCACCGCGGCGGTGAGCTGCACATCCGGCTGGTCGTGCAGGTTGGTCTCCCAGACGACCTTGCCGTTGTCCTTGTTGGTGGCGATCACGCGGGCGGGATAATTGGCGGTGCTGAGAACGAGATTGCCCCACAAGGCGGCGCCGCGGTTCGAGAGCGGCAGCTTCTCCTGGCCGGGATCCATGCGCCAGACGATGCGGCCCATGTCGCCGGAACGCACGTCGATCTTGTAGACCACGCCCCACTGATCGACGATGTAGAGGAAACCGTCCTCGGCGAGCGGCGTCGATTGCAGATTTTCGTTGGCGGAGGTGCCGCCGATGGCGAGCGCATAGACGAGCTTGAGGTCCTTGACATTGTCCTTGTTGATCCGGGCGAGCGGGGAATAGCGCTGCGCGTCGTAGGTGCGGTGATTCATCAGCCAGTTGTGCGGCTCCTTGTCGGCGTTGACGAGCCGGTCCGGAGTCACATCGGCGGCGACCGCCGGCCATGCCGCGAGCACTGCGCTGCTGGCGAGCGCGGCCATGCGTGCGTTGCGACGACGCTTCGTGTTCATTGGATTCCTCCCGTCTCGTTTCTTGAGTTTGTGATTATTTGATTTGCTGCGTGCCCACCTCGCAGTTGCTGCCGCTGGACATTGCGACGGATCACGGATGCCGCGTCACCGGCCCGAAGTGCCGATGCGGCTGTGCGTCATCTGAAGAGGAGCGATCATCGCGCGGTCGGCCCACGCGGCCGTCCCACCGGAATGGTATCAGCCCGCGGCGCGGCTCCAAAATCCATCCTGAGGATTTGCCCCGCGTCGCCAGCATTCCAGACCGGCGAGAAAGTCGGTAGCCTGCCGCGATCATATTGCTGCGGCGTGGAACCAAAATTGCCTCAAACGCCACGGAGCATGGCGGCGGTGGCTGTAAACAACGTGCGCCGCATGTAAAAACGTGCGTCGCACATGTAACCAAGTGATGAGGGGCGACAATGATCCATCGGCGAAAATTCATTGCGTCCGCGCTGGCGACCGCCGGCGCGGGTTTCAACGTTGCGCAGTCTTTTGCGCAAGGCGGGGCCTATCCGAACCGCCCCATTCATATCATCGTACCGTTCGCCCCCGGCGGCGGCGTCGATGTATTCGGGCGCGTCCTGGCCGAAAAGCTCAAGGAGAAGCGCGGCATCACCGTGGTGATCGAGAACCGCGCCGGCGGCAACGGCTCGATCGGGGGTCAGGCCGTCCAGAAGTCGGACCCGGACGGCTACACCTTGCTGTTTTCCGCCGCCACCCATGTGATGGCCAAGCTTGTGATGCGTGGCGCGCCTTATGATCCCGTGACCGATTTCGTTCCGGTCGCACGCGTCGGCGAGGCGCCAATGTTGCTCGTCATGGCGCCCAAGTTGCCGCAGAAGAACATCACCGAGGTGGTGGCCGCCGCAAAGGCGAACCCGGAGCGCTGGACCTTCGCCGCCGCCTCGCTCGGCGCCCCCGGCCACATCGCGGAGGTCGCGTTCAACAAGCTCGCGGGCCTGAACCTGACCATCGCGCCGTATCGCGGTACGGCGCCGGCCTTGACCGATGTCGCGGCCGGCCACGTGCAGATGCTGATCGATCCGGCGATCGCGCTGCTGCCGATGGCCCGCGGCGGCAGCGTGAAAGCATTGGCGATCACCTCCGCCAAACGCATTCCCATCGCACCCGAGATCCCGTCGGCGCCCGAGAGCGGAATGCCGGGTCTGGAGCACGCGTCGTGGTACGGGGTGTGGGGCCCGAAAGCCCTGCCGGCCAATATCGTGACCTGGCTCAATGCGGCCTTCAACGAAGCCACGCAGGAGCTGGCGGCCTCGGGGAAATTGGCGGAGCTGGGCATCGTGCCGGTGAAGGAGACGCCGGACGAATTCGCCAAGTTTGTCGTCAAGGACGTCAAACGCAACACAGAGCTCTTGCAATCCGTGAAATTCGAGCCGGTTTGAGTGCCGGCGCATGTCCCGGAAAAGTGGGAACCGGTTTTCCGAGAAGGGCATGCGCCAATCAATGAATCCGGAGCGCATCCAGATTCGTCTCAATCGGGATGCGCTCTAAGCGTCGCAAGACGATGATCATCGATCAGTGCCGGCTGCCCGGGCAGTCGGCACGTCTTGTTTATGCGAGCGCCGTTCAGCGCGTCCGGGTATTGGCCCCCTGCCGGTCCCGCCATTGCAGGAATTCGCGGAACAGTGCCTGCAGTTCCTGCGGACTGCGCGGCTTGCCGTCGCGATTCAAGTTGCCGACGAAGTTGCGGAACTCCATCTCCATGTCGCTCGGCTGATCGGCGATACCGCGCGAGCGCTTGTATTGCTGCAGCTCGGTCTCCGCGACGCTGAAGCGGTTCCAGCCCGGAATCGAGGCGGCCAGATTCACGTCCTTCCATTTCGGATGGTAGGGCGGGTTTTGCAGCTTGTCGAAACCGGCGAACAGCCGCTGCACGAAGCGCTCCACGCGGCGATAGCGATCGGTGTTCTTGGGCCAGTTGTAGACCGCGAGCACGGACGGCACGGCGATGGTGTCGACGCGCTCGCCCTGCGGGACCAGGTTCGGGTAGTCCGTACTGGTGAGCTCGGCGAGGGCGTAGAGATCAGTGAACTTCTTCGAATAGGGAACAGAGAGAAAGTGCAAGCCGGAATTGGCCGGGATCGCCGATATGTATCCGACCGGCTTGTTCACCACGCGGATGACTGCATCGACCTCGCCTTTGCGCACTTCGTTGAAGCCGCCGGTGATGTCGCCGGTGACCTGCTCGACCTCGATGCCGAGCCGCTGGAATGCGATGACGCCGGTGATCGTGCTGGCACCGCCGGCGGTGGCGAAATGGACCTTCTTGCCGCGCAGCTGCTCGATGCTGGTCGTTTCCTTGCGCGCCAGGATCTGCACCTCGGCGACCGGGAAGCGCAGCAGATAGTGAATGCGCTGCTCGAGATTGGGAATTTTCCGCTGCGTGCGGAAATATTCGAAGATATCGACCTGGGTGACCGCGACATCGACGCCGCGCAGGTAGAGCAGATCCTCGAGATTGGATGCGGTCCCGCGCGACACAATCGGCAGCAGCCGCATGTCGTCGTTGTCGTCCAGGACCTTCCGCATTTCCTCGGTGAAGCGCATGAACGTGCCTTCGAACAGGCCGCCGACGATCCCCACGGTCCATTGGTTCTTGCGTTCGCGCAGGATCGATTCCGGATCGCCGCCTTGCAGCGATTTCGGTATGGCCTGCGCGTTTGCGGTAACGATTCCGATCAAGAGACCGGCCATCAAGGCAACGAAGCCAGCGAGACGGGTTAGGTACACCATACGATCCTCCCGAAATGCACCGGCCGATGCCTGCATCGCGCGGCACATCTACACGCCATCAGATCATTTGCACGCAGACGGATTCATTGCGTCGGATCTTCAATCGCGATCCGCAAACGCTATGTCGTCATGCCGGCCACTGTATGCTTGCGGCGTGCGGCGTCAATTGCGCGTAACAACGAAAGCAAGCTGTGCAATTAGGGGAATCATTCCTATCGATACGGCTGACGGCAGAGCGAGCCAGCAAATGCGACGTCGCAATAGATGAATTTTTTTTCGACGACGAGCGCGGTAGGCCGATAAGGTCGCGAGTGAGCGCTTGGTGTCCAATTGCTCTGGCGAAAAAATCGGCGATAGTGCGGTCGCCTCCCGCGTGCCGGAGCTGAGGGTGAACCGCTACACGACACTTGTGTCGTGTCAGCGATCGAGTGTGCGCCAAGCGCTTGAACGTCTCGCTCCCCCCAAATTGTCGAATGAGCCACGCGAAATTGTTGGCGCGCCGCGCGGCGGTTCGGCGTCGACCATCGGCTTGCGTAACTGGCCATATCGTTGACATCCCGGTTTTGTTGACGCGCCCGCTACTTTCGCTTGCATTTATGTTCATGATATGTTCCAGTAATCAAAAGCCAAATATGCGCATTTTCAGTGTGCAATTAGGGGGTAGCGTGCAGCACGTATTGCGATTGCTCTTTTGCGTTGTGGTGGTCTGCGGCGTAGCCCGTGCCCAGCCGCTCAATTCGCAAGCCTTCACCGAGGAATTCGCGCAAGCTGTGACCACCGCGCGGCCGTCGGCGACCGTCACCGTCAAGGGCGACTTGGCGTTATCGATCAAGGAGGCGAGCGGGCTCGAGCGCACGCTCTTCCTCACCAACGCCTATCGGGAATACGCGCTCGATCCCAAGCGCTTCAGCGAGATCGTGAAGGGCTTCGTGGCCGCGATGTCGCAGTCTGGTGCCGCGCAGGGCAAGCTCGACCGCTCGCGCATCGTTCCCGTGATCAAGGACCGGCAATGGCTCGTCGAGCTGCACGACATGCTCAGGAAGGACGGCAAGTCGCAGGAGCATCTCTCCGAAAACTTCAACAACGAGCTGGTCATTGTCTATGCGGAGGACGACCCCACCCGCATGCGATATCTGACCACGTCGGAGGACATCGGCGTCGACCGCCAGGAGCTCCGCGCACTTGCCGTCGAAAATCTCAAGCGCATCCTACCGAAGATCGAAATGCGCGGCGACCGGGTCCTGCTGGTCTCGGCCGGCGGTGACTACGAGCCGAGCCTGCTGTTGATCGACGAGATCTGGTCGGGCGGGCAGGTCAAGGTCAACGGCGACATCGTCGTGGCGGTCCCGGCCCGGGATGTGCTGCTGATCACCGGATCGCGCGATCGGACCGGACTGAAGCAGGTGCGCGAGCTGGCCGCGAAGTTCGTGGCACAGGGGCCTTATGGCTTGACCGATACGCTGTTCGTCTATCGCAACGGCCGCTTCACGAAATTCGGCCGCTAGCCCTCCGGCCGAAATCCGAACGTCTGCTCGAACCGCTTGGCGTAGGCCGGCCACACCTGCGGATTGACGATGCGGGGCGGGCGCTTGCCGTCGAGCGTCATGATCAGCTGCTCGGCGGCGATCTTGCCCATATTGGCGCGCGCCTCGCGCGTGACGCCCGCGGTGTGCGGGCTCGCGATCACGTTGTCGAACTGCAGCAGCGGATGGTCCGCCGGCGGCGGTTCCTTGTCCCAGACGTCGAGGCCGGCGCCGGCGATGCGTTTTGCGCGCAACGCCTCGCCGAGCGCGCGCTCGTCATGGATGAAGCCGCGCGCCGTGGTAATGAAGTAGGCGTGCGGCTGCATCAGGGAGAACTCCCTGGCGCCGATCATGCCGCGCGATCCGTCGTCGAGCGGACAGTTGATCGACACGAAGTCGGCGCGCCGCAACAGGTCGTCGAGCGACACCTTGGCGGCGCCGCGCTCGGCGACGGTCTGCTCGTCGAGATAGGGGTCGTAGGCGATGACCTGCATGCCGAACAGGCCGCGGCAGAGCGCGGCGAGGCGGCGCCCGACATTGCCGAGGCCGACGATGCCGATGGTGCGGCCGTTGACGTCGTTGCCCATGAAGGCGGTGCGGTCGTGCATGGTGCCGCGCCGCAAGGCGTGATTGGTCTGCACGATCTGCTTCGAGAGCATCAGCACCATCGCGAGAACGTGCGCCGCCACCGCGTCGGCGTTGCCGCCGGACTGGTTGACCACCAGCACGCCGGCGTCAGTGCAATCCTTGACGTTGACGGTGTCGAAGCCGGCGCCGCCGGTCGAGACCACGAGGAGATTCGGCGCGCGTGCGAGGAGGTCGCGCTGTGCGTAGTAGCGCGGCTGCAGCTCGTCGCGCGCCGAGCCGATCTGGTAGGCGTGCGCCGCGGCGAGGATCGGCTCCGCGGCCGCGTCGGGCGTCTCGTGCTCGATCTTGTCGATCCGGATCTCGGGCCGCTGCGCGATGATGTCGAGGTAGCCGGGGTGAGCGAGGTAACGCACGTAGAACACGCGCTTGACGTTCTCTTTCATTTCTTGGAAGTCCTCGAAGTTACTGGGACGGCCGTTGCGGGGCTTCTTATGCGTTCTTGAATGCGGGCATCACGTCCTTGGCGAACCAGGTGAGCTGCTCCTTGAACTCCTTGGGCGGCAGGCCCTCCGCCCAGTGGATCATGAAGTCCTCGAGCCCAGGATATTTGTCCGCGATCGACCTGATGCCGTCGATGACATGGCCCGGCGGGCCGCAGAACCACGCCTTCTGGGCGACGCCGTCGCGCAGCAGAGGCACCCGCGCCGGCGCGCCGGGCGTGCCCCAGGTGCGGCCATGCTCGTCGGCGTAGCGCACGAAGCCGAACGGCGCAAACCACTTGTAGCGCTCGTCGTGCGCGGGCTCGACCCGGCGGATCGCTTCCTCCTCGCTGTCCGCGAGGTAGAGGCCGGCGCCCCAGATCATGTCCTGTCCGAGCTTCTTGTCGCGGCCGTGGCGGGCGCAGGCGGCATGGTAGGCGCGCACGACGTCGTCGAGAATCTTCTCGCCGTTGAGCGTCACCATGGCCTTGAGCCCGTGGCGGGCCATCAGGTCGATGGTCTTGCCGCTGGCGACCGGCATCCAGATGTCTACCGGCAGGTGCTTGGGCCGCGGCACCACCGTGATCTCGCTCACCCGATAGCCGCGATAGTCCACCGGCGGCGGGCACTCATAGTACTTGCCCTTGTGGTGGAAAGCCCCCTCGTTGAAGCACTTGAGCAAGAGCTCGAGCTGCTCCTCGAACAGCGCGCGGTTGCCCTCGGCGTCGGTGAGCGGCGCGCCGAAGGTTTCCACCTCGCGCGTATGATAGCCGCGGCCGACCCCCATGATGACGCGCCCGTCGGTCACGATGTCGGCCATGGCATAGTCTTCGGCGAGCCGGATCGGGTGCCACATCGGCAGCACGTTGAAGGCGCAGCCGAACTTGAGCCGCTCGGTCTGGGTCGCGAGCCACAGCCCGAGTTGGATCAGGTTGGGCAGGCACTCGTAGCCCTCGCGCTGGAAGTGATGCTCGGCGGTCCACAGCACGTCGTAGCCCAGCCGGTCCATGTGCTGCGCGATGTCGCGCGAGGTCGCGAACGCCTCGCGCAGCCGTTCATCCGAATAGCGGCGATCGTTGGCCGGCGTGCCGGAAAGCCCGATATTGTCCAGCTCGATCTGGCCGACATAGAGGACGTGGAAATTCCTGATCATCGTGCCGTTCCCAGGATGCGACAACGCCCGTGCCGGCACGGGCGGAATGGCGTGCCGTTTGGCGAAAGCTTATTCGCGCCATTTGATCGAGCAACCCATGCTCGCCGTCTGCTCCAGCGGCCCGCTGCCGGTCTCCGCGATCTGTGCCATCGCCTCGAACAGCTCACGGCGGCCGGAGGTCATGATGCCCATGCGGGCGGCATCGAGCCGGCCGCGATATTGCAGCTCGTCGTGGGCGTTGAAGCCGAAGAAATCCGGCGTGCATTTCGCGTCGTAGGCACGCGCGATCTTCTGCGTCTCGTCGATCACGTAGGGGAAGGTGAAGCCGTGCTGCTTGGCGAACGACTTCATGTTGTCGAAGGAGTCCTCGGGATACTCGACGATATCGTTCGGCATGATCGCGATCGTGCCGATGCCGATCGCGCGCAGCGCGTTGGCTTCCTGCACCAGGCGGCCGATCGAGGAGCGCACATAGGGGCAGTGGTTGCAGATGAAGACCACGAGCGTGCCCTTGTGCCCGCGCACGTCGTCGAGCGTGTAGGTCTTGCCGTCCACGCCTTTGAGCTCGAAGTCGCGCGCCTTCCAGCCGAAATTGCAGATGCTGGTCGCGGTGAGCGCCATGGCGTCAGGCCAGCCCTTCGACGATGCGCAGGTCGCGCTCGGCGGCGTTGCCGAACACCTTCAGCGCCGCCTGGTAGCCCTCGCTGTCATGGGCTTTGACCGCGTGCTCGACGCTGTCGAACTCGATGATCACCACGCGCTGGGCCAGCCCCGCCTCGTAGGCCTTCGCGGCCGTGCCGCGCGCCAGGAAACGCCCGCCGGCGGCGGCAATCGCCGGCCCGGCCAGTTTCGCATAGGCGGCCAATGCATCCGGATTCGAAATCGACCGATAGGTCGCCACCCAATACGCCTTCGCCATTGTGCTCTCCGTCCCTAATGATGTGCCCACTCTTCGCGGGTGGGCGAACTCCAAAGACTAACGGATCACCCGCCGGAAGGCGATGCCCGGCGCGGGCAGGGACGAATTCTGCGTCCGAACCTCGTGCTCGGCTCCTGGATCGAGCGCGCCTGCCAGGAATTTCTGGCTGTTCACTATCCCGTTACGGCTGCGGCATCGCGACCACACTCCGGCAAGAACCTCTCCGCGTTGCTTCGCGTTGGCTTGCCGCATCCCGGGGTTGCGCTACGATGCGCGACCCCCGGCGGCTCAAACCGGAGATTCCCCATGTTGAAGACCCTGGCTCTCATCGGCCTTCTCGGCATCCTCGGTGCCATCGGCGCCGGCGTTTATTTCTTCGGCGGCTACTACAACGTGGCCGCGACCGCCGAGGAGCCTGCCATCGTCAAATGGGTGCTCGTCAAGGTGCGCCAGGCCTCGGTCGCACGCCAAGCGAAGGACAAGCCTTCGGTGTCGCTCGACGATCCCGCCGTGGTGCGGGCGGGGGCGCGCGCCTTCTCCGAGCGCGGCTGCGTGCATTGCCACGGGGCACCGGGTGTCAACTGGATGAAATTCTCCGAAGGCCTGCGGCCCGACCCGCCCGACCTCAAGGAGGTCGCCGGCGAACTCGCGCCCGAGCAGCTGTTCTGGGTGATCAAGAACGGCATCAACATGACCGGCATGCCGAGCTTCGGGAAGATCGACGTGCCGGATCAGGAGATCTGGAGCATCGTCGCCTTCGTCAAGAAGCTGCCGAGCGTGTCGGAGGCCGACTTCAAGGCCTGGAGCGCGGCGCCGTAACCATGGTTCCGCGTCAGCTGCGACCTGGTCGCGGTCACAGCGCCGCCGCTACATGATGGAAAGACCGCCGTCGACCATCAGCGTTGCGCCGGTCATGAACGAGGCTTCGTCGCTCGCCAGCCAGAGAATGGGCCAGGCGACCTCCTGCGGCGTCGCCCAGCGCGCGAGCAGCGACGTGCTCTGGCGTTCGCTCTTGAGCGTCTCGACGCTCTTGCCGGCCGCCCTGGCCTTCGCGACATGGAAGTCGGTGAGCGTGGATCCGGGACAGACGGCGTTGACGCGCACACCGTGGGCCGCTTCCTCGAATGCCAGCGTGCGCGTGATCGCGAGGATGCCGGCCTTGGTGGCGTCGTAGAGCCCCATACCCTTGCGGCCGGTGACGGCGTAGCACGACGACACATTGACGATGCTCGCGCGACCGCTGCGGCGCAGGGCCGGCAGCGCAGCCCTGCAGTAGTTGGCGGTGCCGACCAGGTTGACCCCGACCATGGCCTGCCACTCGGCCGGGCTCGCGTCCGCGATCGCGGAGTAATTCCGCATGGCGGCATTGTTGACCAGGATGTCGAGGCGACCGAAGGCTTGCAGCGCGTGCTCCACCGCTTGCGCGGCCGCGCCGGCATCGGCCACGTCGGCCACGAAGGTCGACACCTGCGCGCCCGGCACGCGCTTCGCTATTGTCTCCGTCGTGCGCGCGAGCGCGTCCGCGTTGGCGTCCACCAGCACCGCCATCCCGCCTTCGGCACAGATGGTCTCGCCGGTGGCGGCCCCGATGCCGGAGCCGCCTCCGGTGATCAGCGCCACCTTGCCGTCGACCCGGTTCATATTGTGTCGGTCAGATGGAATAGACCGGCTGCTTGAGCCCGTCGGTGAGGTGCACCTTCGCCCATTCCTGCGGCTTCACATTGCGGTCGAGCAGCACGCCGGCGGCGCGCACGCGCTGCCGGTCGGCCGCGAGCGCCGGCGGCTCCGTGCCGTTCTCCAGCGCGGTCGCCGCTTCGTAGAGGAAACGCCGGGCCATCACGATCGCGCGGTCGGTCGGAAGCAACTTCTCGTTCTCGTGGTCCTGGATCGCTCCCATGCTTTCCTGCAGCGACGCATCCTGAATGGCGAAGCCGAAGACGCCGCTGTAGGCGCGCTTCTCCTTCTGCGCACGGCGATCGATGAGATAGTCGTTGTCCTTGTTGGCCAGCGGACGGAACGTGCCGGGCTCGTAGGGACAATGGATGCCTTTGCCCTCCTGCATGTGATGGCGTTCCTCGGCGGTCAGCGGTTTGCTCGGATGGAAGTTGATGCTCCAGGCCCAGCAATTGTGATCGTCGATTGGCACCCAGACGTGGCCGCCGAGCGCATGGTCGCCGAACGGCGGGATCAGCGTGAACCACGGAAACAGCCACTGCGTGACGCGCCAGTAGTACGAGTCGGGCTCGCCGTTGCGGCGGCCGTACAGCGTCAGGCCGAACGGTGTGTTCTCGATTTCGAAAATCACGTTGCCGTCGGCCTTGATGTAGTCGTTGGCCTTGGTGCCCTGGTGCATCGGGTCCTCGTCCACCTCGTAGCGGTGCACGTAGGAAACATGGCTGGTGTCGATGCCGCCCTCCATCGCCTGCAGATAATTGCACTCCTGCAGTCGCTTCGAGACGAACACGTGGCTGTCCGGCAGGGTGCACCACTCGACCTCGGGCGGCGCCGGCTGCTTCTCCTTCGGTCCCATATAGGCCCAGACGATGCCGGCGCGCTCGATGCAGGGATAGGCCTTGATGCCCATGCTCGTGCATGCCTGCGGCGCCGACGGCACGTCGACGCATCGGCCGTCGCGGGCGAATTTCAGACCATGGTAGGCGCACCGGATGCCGTTTTCCTCGTTGCGGCCGAAATAGAGCGAAGCCCCGCGGTGCGAGCAGAATTCGTCGATCAGGCCGACCTTGCCGTCGCTGTCGCGGAACGCGAGCAGCTTCTCGCCGAGGATCTGCACGCGCACTTGCGGGCCGTCGGGCTCGGCGATCTCGCTCGCCAGCAGGATCGGCACCCAGTAGCGCCGCATCAGGTTGCCCATCCGGGTGCCGGGGCCGCTGCGCACGAGTGTTTCCGCCATCTCCTTGTTCATCGCGGTGAACTCTCCTTGCCACGCTTTCGACTGGATTGGTTGTCCACTAGATGATAATAGAATCCATTATATGGACTGGCGGATGGCAGGTCAAATACGCCCATCGGATGCCTGTCATGAGCGATCCGGGAGGAGAGGCGGCTTGGACGACGAGAGCACGGGCGAAAAGGCGCAGGTCAGCGTCCGCGCCGTCGAGCGCGCGCTCGACATCCTGCTGGCGTTCAAGCCGCAGGACGATGCGTTGACCGTCGCCGAGCTGTTGGGCCGCGTTAAGCTGAGCCGCCCGACGCTCTACCGACTGCTGCGCACGCTGCAGGGCAAGCGGTTTCTGATCTCGTCGGGCGACCCGCAGCGATTTCGGCTGGGGCCTGCGGTCGCCCAGCTTGCGCACGTCTGGACGGCGGGCCTCGACCTCGGCTCGGCGGCCGAGCCGATGATGCGAAAGGTCTGGGACGACACCGGTGAGACGGTCGCCTTGTTCGTTCCGGATGGCGCGCTCCGGCTCTGCATCGCCGAAATGCCGAGCGTCCAGGCGTTGAGCTTCAAGCGGGGAGTGGGCTATCGCGAACCGCTGGTGGTGGGCGCGAGCGGCAAGGCGATCCTCGCGCATATCTCGGACCTCTCGAGCAAGCTCAAGTCGTACGCCGCCGGGTTGCAGATCGATCTGAAGAAGTATTCGCGGGAGCTCGCGTCGATCAAGGAGCGCGGCTACGCGATCAGCAAGAATGAGCTGATTCAGGGCGCGGTGGCGTTGTCCGCGCCGTTCTTCAACGGCGCCGGCGAGGTCGCGGGCTCGCTCAGCGTGTTCGGCCCGAGCGTTCGCCTCTCGGACGCGCAGATCGCCAAGTTCGGGAAGCTCCTGGTGCGCGAAGCCGGGGAGATTTCACGGGTGCTGGGAAAAGACCGCGCCGGCATGCAATAAGTTGGCGAAATCACCCCGGCGGGTTCTGCCGGAAATATTCGGCATCGCGCGGCTTCTGTTTCCATTCCGCATTGCCCCGCCACTCGAAATGGCGGCTCGACATGTCGTTGCCGTAGCGCACGCGGAACAAGAGCGTGCGTTGCGGTCCGTTGATGTATTCGTGCAGCTCGCCGGGCGGATGCACAACGAATGCGCCCGGCACGATGTCGATCGTCTCACGCGGCGTGCGCATCTTGCCGCCGCCTTCGAAACAGAAATAGATCTCGGTCGCACCCGGATGACAATGATTGGGGCTGATCTGGCCCGGCTCCCAGCACGCCACGGTGACGTCGCCCTCGCCGATCTCGCCGAGGACCTTCTCCACGTGCTTCTTGGGATTCCACTCTTGTTCTTTCAGCAGGCTGAAGACGTGCATGAGCTGTATCTAGCCTCTCGCGTGGTCGCGTTTTCAAGATAGAACATGCGCGACGCCGGAATCCAGCCTGCTTACTTCTTCGCGCCGGAGCGCTGAACGCTCTTGATCGGCGTCGGCGGGACGCCGGACTTCTCCGCGATCGCGCGATCCTGCTCTTCGATGACGGTGCGGGCGGGAGCGTCTCCGTCGAGACCGCCCAGCACCTCGCTCGGCACCTTGCGGTTGGATCGCTGCGAGCCATCTTCGTAGAGCACGTCGAACAGCACGAATTCGGCGCGCGTTCCGGGTTTTCGAGCCATTTTTATGCTCCTGTTGGTGTAGGCCCCGTGCTCACGTAAGCCCCTGCTCGCGTAAGCCGTGGCCCGCATCGGAAAACCGAGAGCCCGGCGCTTCAGCGCCGGGCTCTCGGTTGAAGTCGCCCTTCGTACGGCGTGGATATAGGCGCGATCGGCCAGAATTGCAACATGCCGGACCGCGAGCGGCCCGTTCAGGCGATCTCGACGATCTCCGCTTCGGCATGGGCGACCTCGATCGTGTCGCCGACCGCCTTGCCGAACATCGCGCGCGCCAGCGGCGAGACATGCGACAGCGTCCCGTGCGCCGGATCGGCCTCGTCCTCGCCCACGATCCGGAACGTCTGCCGGCGGCCGTCGTCGCGCGCGATGGTGACGGTCGAGCCGAAATGCACCTCGGTCGTGTCGTCGCGGGGCGGCACCAGCTGCGCGCTCGCGCGCCGCGCCGTCCAATAGCGCAGCTCGCGCGCGGCCCGCGCCAGCGCGCCGCGTTCGTTTGCCGCCAAAGCGGCTGCGTGCTGGCGTTGCGCCTGCTCGAGCGCCGCCTCGATCTGCGCGAGCCCTTCGACGGTCACGAAGTTCGGATACGGCGAGATCGGCCGATCCGGCAACTCCTCTGACCTATCGGCGCCGTCCTGCTCCTTGACGAATGCTCTGCTCATGACGCGGCCCGTCGTTGGATGCCGCCCCCGCGCACATATGGGGTGCCAGCGGGAGAAATGCAGGCCAGGCGGAACCCCCGTTCGGGTCACTTCGATCATCGCGCGCGGGTCAGGTACCGCTTGTCCAGCATCACGTGGATGCCCTTGTTGCCGTTGACCACCTGGGTCACGCGCAGATCGGCGGCGAGGCTCGCGAGCGTATAGGCCTGGTAGCGATCGAGCCCGGCGCGGGCGCAGATCAGATCGAGCATCTGGCGCAGCGCGATCACCACGCAGTCGTCGAGATCGGGATCGAACGCCATGGTGATCATGTGGGTGGGGGTCTCGGCCATCGGCCATTCGAGCCGCATGTCGTCGCGCGCGGTGAGGCGGAAGGTGCCGGTGAGGCCGGTCTCGATCGCGGTGATGCAGACCTCGCCGTCGCCCTGCGCGCCGTGACCGTCGCCGGCGGAGAACAGCGCGCCGTCAACGAAGATCGGCAGGTAGAGCGTGGTGCCGGCGACGAGCTCCTTGTTGTCGAGGTTGCCGCCGTTGCGGCGCGGCGGGGCGGTCGACAGCATGCCCCAGGCCGGCGGCGGTGCGGTGCCCATCACGCCGAAGAACGGAGCGAGCGGAATCTCCTGGCCCCACGGCAGCCGCCAGCTCTTCTTGGCGCGGTCGAGCACGATGTGGATGTTGCGTCGCTCCGGAAAATCGTCAGGCAGCGCGCCGGCGAGCGGGCGCACCGAGTTGTAGCCCCAGTCGTAGAAGCAATCGATCGCCTCGATATCGACCTGCAGCACCTGCCCCGGCTTGGCGCCTTTGACGGCAACCGGGCCGGTCAACATGTGCGGTCCCAGTTGCGGCTTGAGCTTGGCGTGAATCGCCGGCAGCTCCGGTGGAACGACGAGGGGAGGGGCCGGCATCAGCTCGGGCACTCCCGATACCGACGAGATCGTCACGCGCTCCCCGCTCTCGATCGTGAGGCGCGGCGACAGCGTGCCGTCGAAATAACCCCAGTGCACGGTATCGGGGCCGGGGGCGAGATGGGGCATGGCTGTTTCCATTGTGAATGGGAAACCGCCAGCACAGCATGTTTTCGCCGGCTGCGGCAAGCGCGCCGCCGTTACAACGCGGCGACGGTCTGCACCTCGATCAGGAACGGCTCCCCGACCAGCCGGTCGACGATCAAGAGCGTATTTGGCGGATAGGTGCCGCTCGGAAACAGGCGCGGAAATTCGCGCAGGCGCCAGGCCATGAACTTCGGGATATCCTGCGAATGCACGAGATAGGTCGTGAACTCGACCACGTTGGCGAAGCTCGCACCCTGCGATCCCAGCGCCGTCCCGATATTGGCGAAGACCTGCCCGCACTGCGCGTCGAAGTCGTCGGCGCCGATCACCTTGCCGCCCTTGTCGGTCGCCAGCTGTCCCGCGATGAACAGGAACTCGGACGCCTTGACGCGCGTGAGCTGGGAATACTGCCCGAGCGGCTTGCCGAGCGTGTCAGGATTGAGAATCTTGATGTCGGGCATGATCGGCCTTCTCACGAAATATTGGTCCATGGTGACTTAGGAGCACGTGACACTGATCCTCAATCGATCTTCAGCCCGAGACCTTTGACGACGGGCGCCCACTGAGCGACATCGTCGGCGAGCATTTGTCGGAATTTTTCGGGGCTTTGATCGGCGACAGGCTCCATCGCCGCCTCGCTCAACATCTGCCGGAACATCCGTTCTGCGACTGCCGTGCGCGTAGCCTGGGCAATCTGATCGACGATGGGCCGCGGCGTTCCGGCTGGTGCAAGCAGTCCGACGGAGCCGATCGCGGTCATGCCCGGAAGGCCCTGCTCGGCTGCTGTCGGCAGGTCAGAAGCGGCGGGAAGACGGGCAGGACTTGTCACCGCGAGGATGCGCAACTTGCCGGAACGATGGAACTCCAGGACCTGCGCGGTCAGCCCGGGTATGCCCAGGGGGATCTGTCCGCCGACCACATCTGCAACGACCGGTCCCGTGCCACGATACGGTACCGGCACGATCTCCGGCGTTCCGGTCAGCGATTTGAACAACTCGCCGGACAAATGCTGGGTCGTACCGACGCCGGCGTGTCCGTAAGACAGCTTGCCGGGATTAGCCTTGGCATAGGCGATGAACTCCTTGAGCGTCTGCGCCGGCATTGCCGGATTCACGACGATGGCAAAGAAGTAGGCGGCGATACCTGTGATCGGATCCAGATCCTTGACCGGATCAAATAGCGGCCTGTTCTTGAGCAGGGCCTCATTGACATGCGTCTGCGTCCCGCCCAACAGAAGCGTGTAGCCGTCAGGGTTGGCGCGCACGACGTTGGCAGCACCAAGCGAACTGCCGCCGCCGCCGATGTTCTCGACGACAATGGTACCGAGCAGCGATTTCATCTTGTCGGCCCACGGGCGTCCGATGAAGTCGAAGGCACCACCCGGCGGAAACGGAACCACCAGGCGAATCGGCCGCGCCGGATAGGCTTGCGCCATTGCAGCGGGCGGTACGAGTGGCAGCGACAGCGCGGCAGCGCCCGCGGCCAGACGCAAGAATCTGCGGCGGGGAAGTTTCATGCGATCCTCCCAAAGAATGCGCGCGGAACGTTTGACTCGCGGTCTTGACGTCGCGGCCAAGCAGATGCTCGCCTGAATTTTCAAACTTAGAACAACGGAGGCTTGGAATGTCCGGCAGCGGTGCGCTTAGATTACTTCATTTGCACGCGATGACGGAAGAGGGCACGCCAGGACCTGGCAGCGCGGAGAATGCCTCCGATAGGACATCGCTATGATGTCGCCGCCTGGGTGATAGACCGTCATTGACGGCAGCTAGCGATTAGATCGTGATGATCACGCCGCGTCTTCGGCGTCGCCCGCAACGTCTGCCTTGAGACGCTTGAGCATCTTCTTGAGCTTCGCCATCTCGGCTTCGAGCCTCGCTACGCGCTCGACAAGCTCGGCATCGGCCGTCGTCACGGCGCCGACCGCGGCTGCGGCGTCGGGGAAGGCCACGCCCACCTCGGTACCATGGCGCCATTCCACGTGCGCCCGCAGCGTCTGCTCCTTCTGCGGGATGTAGAGATCGACAAGATCCGGAATGCTGACGGCATCGGAGAAGATCAGCCGCGCGCCGGTCTCGGAAATGTCGCGGATCAAGCAGTCGACGGCTGAGCGGCGATTGTTGAAATAGATGCAGCCGCGCAGAAAGCTCTTCTTGCGCGGTTCGTGTCGGCGCTCGTTCATTACCGCTGCCTCCCGGCGACGTCTGGCCGAATGAACCCTAGAGATTTTGGATTAAGGATTTCTTTACCGCACCACGGCGCGGGAATTGGAACTCTCCTGGCCTCCCGGCCAGCCGCTGTGCCCACGCATCACGCATTCGGAATCACCGGCAGCAGCAGATGCGATGGGTGCTCGGGATCGTGGTAGATCTTGTGCAGCACGGTCTTGCTGCTGCAGATGTGGTAGGGGATGTATTCGACATTGGTGGCGCTGCCGACGCCGGTGCCGACGTCGAGGCTGGTGATCTCGACGCAGATGCGGTGACCCTGCTTGAACTGGTTGGCGGTCGCCATGATCTCGATGGCGTATTCGTTGATCTCGCCGGGAACGACGGGCTGCCGCGCGGCGCGCGTGAGCGGATGCCATGGCCGGCCGGGCAGCGAGCGGCTCGCATCGATCGCGCGATGGGAGGCTTTGAGCCAGCCGCGGGTGAGCTCGCGCTCGTGCAGACCGGGCGTGACGTCGCGCTCGCCTTCGCGCGCGGTTTGCACGCCGACGTCGGGGCCGACGTCTTTGAGGATCACGATCCAGTTGGTGTCGTCCTGGTCGATCGCGGCAAACAGGTTGAGCACGCTCGGCCCGGCAATGGTGACGTCCTCGGCGAGCGGCTCGCTCAGGTAGCGCAGCCGCTGTACGCGGCTGGTCTGGCTCGCCGGCATCTGCGCGAATGTATCGGGCGCCTGGTAGTCGTCCGCGCTCGAAGGCGCATAGGGCTCGGTGGTGAGCCGCTCCCAGCCGCGCAGATAGAACTTGATCCACTGCGTCTCCGGCAGCGGCCAGTCGCTGCCGCTGCGCCATTCGTTGGCGCCCATCACCCAGAACCGCACTGGCGGGTCCTTGAGGATTCCGGTGTCGATGCCTTTGAGCCACTGGTCGTACCAGCGCAGCATCTCGTTGTGGAACGCCTTCACTGGACGATCGAGATGCGCGGGCCCCGCCAGCAGCAGCTTCTTGTGCGGCGGATTGATGTTGCGGAACCAGCTCTGCGCGCCGCTGAGATGGGTCTTGTACGTGTAGCCGTACCAGCCCGAGCCGGTATAGGTCGGGATGTTGATCTTGCCGAACTCGGCCTCGCTCTTCCTGACCGCTTCCTCCTTGTCGAAGGGATCGACGAGGACGTCGAAGTAGGCCGGAAAGTGCTGCCCCTTGAGCGCCAGCACGTTGTAGACGTGCGGATACATCTTGAAATCGGGGTTGGCCATGGCCTCCTGCCAGAGCTTCTCGCGCTCGGGCGGCAGCGCCTTGGGTTGGCCCTTCTGCTGATGTGCCGAGGCATAGACCTGCAGCAGAAAGCGAAAGAGATGGATGACGCCGCCGGGATATTCCTCGCGGAAGCCGCCGGCCTCGCCATAGGCGCCGCGCGGATCGAACGGAAAGATCGCCTTGAGATGAGGCGGTTGCAGCTTCGCGGCCATGAACTGCTCGGCGCCGAAGCCGGATATGCCGACCATGCCGACATTGCCGTCGCACCAGGGCTGCGCCGCGATCCATTCGATCAGGTCGTAGCTGTCGAAGGCGCGCGAGCCGCCGCCTTCCGACTTGCCGATGCCGCGCGGGTTGCCGATCACATGGACGTAGCCGCGTGACACGAAGAAGCGCGTGTCGCCGGCTTCCGCCGGGCCGGTCCACAGCATCGACCAGGCCGGGTGCGTCAGCGTCGCCTCGGCGAGCTCGGGGCCCTGCAGGTCCTTGTTGTGGATCGAGAACGCCAGCAGGGCCGGGAGCTTCCCTGCCGTGTCCGGGCGATAGACGTCGGCGGCGATCCTGACGCCGTCGCGCATGGGCACCAGCACGTCCTTCTCCGCGATCATGCCGGAGTAGCTCGGCGGCCGGTCATAATCGACCGGCGCGCGATGGCCGGTGAGCGAAAGCTTGAAGGCGCGGTCGGTCGTCATGGTTTCCTCGGCGGCGTGGACTAGATTATGGGTAGCGCATGATCTTCTCCGAAAACCGGTATCCACTTTTCGGGATCATGCGCAGGGCGACCGCAACCTATCACGGCGCTTCCTCCCTTCGACAAGGCCGCCTAGCTGCCATGCGCTTGGTCGTCGTCTTTCCGGCCGATTGCAGTTGCTTGAGTTGCCGCCACACAGTAACCAGGGGGTGCGCCGCGACGTGCACCCCCAAGAAAAACGCCAGCGATCGACCAGCCCATGCTCATGCCCGCACCCGTCCATGCCGGGATCGAATCTCGCTACGCCTGGCTGCGGCTCGCTTTTGCCCTCGTGCTGGGGACCATCAGCAGCGTCGGCATGTGGTCGGTGCCGGTGGCGATCCCGCCGGTGCAGGCCGAGTTCGCCGCCGCGCGCGGGGATGCGTCGCTGCCCTTCACGATGACCATGATCGGCTTCGCGCTGGGCGGCGTAGCCATGGGACGGCTGTCGGACCGGTTCGGCATCGTGGCGCCGATCGTGTGCGGCGCCACCGCGGTCGGCGTCGGCTATGTCGCGGCCGGCTTTGCCCCCAATCTCATGACCTTTGCCCTGGTGCATGCGCTCATCGGGTTGGGCGCCTCGGCGACCTTCGGGCCGCTGATGGCCGACACCTCGCAATGGTTCACGCAGCGCCGCGGCATCGCGGTCGCCATCGTCTCCTCCGGCAACTATGTCGGCGGCGCCTTCTGGCCGCCGGTGGTGCATCATTTCATCGCTGCCGACGGCTGGCGGGCCACCCATATCGGTCTCGGCGTGGTCTGTGCGCTCGCCATGCTGCCGTTCGTGCTGCTGCTGTGGCGCCGTGCCCCGATGCAGGCGGCAGCGGCGTCGGACGCGTCCGCGGCAGCGGCGTCGCGCAATCTCGGCTGCTCACCCAACACCCTGCAGGCGCTGCTCTGTCTTGCGGGCCTTGCCTGCTGCGTCGCGATGTCGATGCCGCAGGTCCACATCGTCGCCTATTGCGGCGACCTCGGCTACGGCGTCGCGCGCGGCGCCGAGATGCTCGCGGTGATGTTGGGCTTCGGGATCATCAGCCGGATCGCGTCGGGATTCATCGCCGACCGCATCGGCGGCGTGGCGACGCTGCTGTTGAGCTCGACCCTGCAAGGGGTGGCGTTGTTTCTCTATCTCTTCTTCGACGGCCTGGCGTCGCTCTACGTCATCTCGGCGCTGTTCGGTCTGTTCCAGGGCGGCATCGTGCCGATGTATGCGATCATCGTGCGCGACTATTTCCCCCAGCAGGAGGCCGGCGTCCGCATCGGCATCACGCTGATGGCGACGCTGTTCGGCATGGCGCTCGGCGGCTGGATGTCGGGCGTGATCTTCGACTTCACCGGCTCGTATTGGGCGGCCTTCCTGAACGGTCTCGCCTGGAACCTGGTGAATGTGTCGATCGCGCTGTGGTTGTTGGCGCGGTCCAACCGGACGCGTCCCGCGCTGGGCGCTGCCCGTCGTAAGGCCAATTGATACAGCTTGGGAAATGGGAATCATTTTAACAAATTTAATTCGTTAAACATGTATACATTAAGTTGCACTAGTTCCTTTCAGACGCTCTAGGATCGTTTCGGGTCGCTCGCGCCTGGCCTCGTTGCCGGTGCCCGAGGTTCGACAGCGAATTTCCTCCCAGGATGGGACGGCCGTGCAATGACCGCGCAGCTATCGCTGATCGACGAGCTCGAAGGGGCGATCCAGGCTGGCTCGAGCGATGAGCGCACCGCGGCGTGCGTCGTCGATCTCTTCCTCGCCAACGCTGACCGTTTGACCGAGCAGGACATCGCGGCGTTCGACGATGTGCTCGGACGCCTCCTCGCAGGGATCGACGGCAAGGCGCGCGCGGATCTGGCCTGGCGGTTGGCGCCCGTCGATAGCGCTCCGAGCGAAACCGTGCGCCGGCTGGCGTCGGACGAAGATATCGCGGTGGCCGGAACCGTCCTCGTGCAGTCCGCGCGCCTCACCACCGGCGATCTCGTTGCCATCGCCAGGCTCAGGAGTCAGGCCCATTTGCTGGCGATCGCGGGCCGCGCGCAGCTCGGAGAGTTCGTCACCGATGCGCTGCTGCAGCATGGCGACCGTGAGGTCGTTCACGCACTCGCCGCCAACTCCGGCGCCTGCCTGTCCGAGAATGCCTTCGTGATCCTGCTCCAGCGCGCCGAGCAAGACGAAGGCCTTGCCGAGAAGATCGGGCTGCGCTCCGACATCCCGCTGCAGTCGTTCCGCAAGTTGCTGCTGCAGGCGACCGAGGTGGTGCGCTCGCGCCTGCTCGCCGGCGCCCTTCCCGAGCGCCAGGACGAGATCAGGCGCATGCTCAGCCTGCGGGGCCGGATCACCGGCAAGAGCCCGTGAATATTATGAAATTCTTAACGGGTCCTCGATAGATCATGGCTGTTGAGCTTCATCGCGATGGAAGGGCGTGACCCCTCGAGGAAGGACGCGCGAGTCCTTGTTCCAGTAACCGTAGCGTCTCTGGGTGACAATGAGCGAGCTACTCCTGGAGAGTGTCCTCACGGCGCCGGACAGCGGACCGCGAACCTCGCTCTGCATCGTGGTGGACAGCGACTTCGGCTTTCTGCAGAGCTTCTCCAAGTCGCTGCGCGATGCCGGCATCGACGCGGTCGAGTTGCGCAACACCGCCCGCCTCGCGGAGAACATCGTCTCGCACAATCCCGATCTCGTCTTCATCGATCTGCATCCCGCCAATCCACATGATTGCGTGCGCGGACTTTTTGCGTTGAAGGAATCGAGGTTCACCGGCCGTGTGCAGCTCATCGGCCGCTGCGAAATCCCGTTCCTCGACAGCTTCCGCAAGATCGGGAACGACTTTTCGTTGACGATGCTTCCGGTGCTGCTCAAGCCGGTCGATTTCACCGCGGTCCGCAAGATCGTGCTCGACCACAACCTCAGCATCCAGCCCGAGCCTGCGCACGATCTGTCGCTCAAGTCGGTGCTGGCGCGGGACTTCGTCAAGTTCTGGTATCAGCCGCGGATCGATCTCAAGAAGAAGCAGGTGGTCGGCGCCGAGGCCTTTGCACGCATATCGCACCCGCAACACGGCATCCTGGCGCCGGGATCGTTCCTGGCCGGCGCCGGCGACGAGGAGCTCACGGAGCTGGCCGTCCGGGCGATCGCAAACGCCCTCAAGATGAGCTCGATGCTGGACGAGCTCGGCATCTGCATGACGATCGCAATCAACGTGAGCGTCGACACGCTGGTGAAGCTGCCGGTCGTCGACCTGGTGTCGAAGCATCGCCCACGCAACGAGCAATGGCCGGGGCTGCTGTTCGATGTGCCTGAGCAGCAGGCGATCAACAAGATCGTCGCCTTGCGCGAGATATTCGGCGAGCTCGAAAAGCACCGAGTTTCACTCGCGATCGACAATTTCGGGCGCGGAAATTCCTCGTTCGCGGTCTTTCGCTATCTGCCGATCTCGGAGATCAAGATCGACGCCTCGTTCGTGCAGGGCTGTGCGACCAACAAGGGCAATGCCAACGTCTGCAAAAGTATGATTCAGCTCGCGCACAACTTTTCGCGCAAGGCGGCGGCGGTCGGCATCGAGGCGAACGACGACGCCCAGGAGCTCAAGTCATTGGGCTGCGATCTCGGCCAGGGCTACCTGTTCGGCCGGCCGATGACGGAGCAGCAGCTCATCGCCATGCTCACCACGGGGCGGGCCGAGCGCAGGGATTTCTGCAGCCACTTCAGCCAGGGCGCTGCGTCGGCCACGGCCGCGCCCTGATCCATTATTCCGGCTTGTAGTCCGCGCGCGGCTGGTTCGCGATCCTGATCAGGAACTCGGCGTCCTGCCGGTCCTTCTTGAGGAACGCCGCGAACTCCGCGGGCGTCCCGGACGCCGGCAGTACCGCCTGCTTCTCCAGATAGTCCATGAACTTCGGCTCGCGGTAGAGCTTCACGAACTCGGCGTTGAGCCTGTCCACGATCGGCTGCGGCACGCCCTTGGGCGCCGCCAAGCCCCACCAGCCAAACGGCGGGAAATCGATCCCGGCCTCGGCCAGGGTCGGCACCTCGGGAGCCAGAACCGAGCGGCGCACGGCGGCGACCGCGAGCGGCTTGATCTTGCCGGTGCCGAGCAGGCCGAGAAAGTTTCCAAGCCCCATCTTGGCGATCTGCAGCTCGCCCGCCACCAGCGCCTGCGCGATCGGCCCGCCGCCGCGATACGGGATGCCGACGATGTCCACATTCCAGCTCTGGTTCATCCATTTCAGGAACATCTCCGGATTGGAGCCGGGCCCGAGCGTGCCATAGTTGAGGGCGCGCGGATGCGCCTGGGCATAAGCCTTGAGCTCGGCGGCGGTCGAGACGTTGAGCGAGCTCGACACGAACAGCGCCTCGACCAGGAGGTAGAGATTGCTGATGAGCGTGAAGTCCTTGTCCGGGTCGTAGGGCAGCTTGTTGAACATCAGCGGATTGATCGACAGCGTATTGTGATAGACGAGGCAGAGCGTATAGCCGTCGGGCGCCGCCTGCGCGCAGGCCTGCGCGCCCGGAATCCCGCTGGCGCCGCCCTTGTTCTCGATCACGAACGACTGTCCGATGCGCGGGGCGAGCTCGGTCGCGGTGGCGCGCATGATCACGTCGGTCACGCTGCCGGCGGCGATCGGGACGATCACCCGGATCGGCCGGTCGGGATAGGTCTGGGCGCTCGCCGGGAGCGCCCAGGCGGTGAACGCGAGCAGAAGGGACGCCGCGATGCCGCAGCGGCGAAAGCATATCGTCATTGAGGATTCCTCGTGTTGCGGCAGCTAGTGCCCTTTGGTTCCGACGTTCGCGCAACAGTGCGTGCTGCAAAAAGATACGAACGTCGGAACCGGAACCGCGGGTGTTATTTGAGCTGGTCGGCGACCTTTTCGATGCCGGCCTTGACGCAGGCTTCGTCCTTGTCGCCGCCCGGGGCTCCCGAGACCCCGACCGCGCCGATCACGTCCTCGCCGACCGAGATCGGCAGCGCGCCGCGCGCGGTGGTGAAGCCGGTCAGGTACTGCGCGCCCATCTGCGGATTCTTCTTCAGGCGTTCTTCCATCTCGCCCGACGGAATGCGGAAGGTGCGCGAGGTGTAGGCCTTCTTGAAGCTGTTCTCCATGGTGTGCGGCCCGGTGCCGTCGCCGCGGATCTGGACCAGCACCTCGCCGTTGCG
>Ga0126377_10000440_pt1 | contig 25042 bp, 15 predicted proteins | sample PanSoiMetPlot_22_FD_92647 | JGI IMG/M metagenome (GOLD analysis project Ga0126377, IMG submission 92647) | Tropical forest soil microbial communities from Panama - MetaG Plot_22 | ecosystem: Environmental > Terrestrial > Soil > Tropical forest > Bulk soil | place: Panama | collected 2016-02-17 | reverse complement strand
GTGGCTGGCGAAAACGTCGTTCGCTCGTAATCTGCATTTCGGGGAGGTTGAAATGCGCGCGTTGGTGACCTCACTTCTGATTGTTCTTGCCTGTGTGGCGCTCACGGCGCAAGCTGCGCGCGATGCTGGGTGGAGGCCGAAGACGGCTTCGGCACCGAGCCTCGTGCCGCCGGGCAGGCCCGCGCCGGGCGTGACCGAGTCGGCGGCAATTGCCGACGTGCTCGCGTTCGAGAAGGCGACCGAAGCAGCGGTCGTGCGCGGCGACACCGCCTACCTCGAACGCGCACTGGCGCCCACGTTTCTCTTCACACACGGTGATGGATGGGTCGACGGTGGCGCGCCGCTCAAGGTCGATACGAAAGCGAGCTGGATCGAGTACGTGAAGAAGCAGCCCGCTCCCTATATCTATCGCGAGCTCGATCACGTGCAGGTGGAGCTGCACGGCGACGTGGCGATCACGCTGGGCCGGTACTTCTATCTCCCGCAGGGCAGTGGCCCGCCCAATCACTCGCAGGTCTGGTTCGAACGCGTCTACGCGAAGCGAAACGGCCAGTGGCAGATGCTCTCGCATCGCACGGTGAAGGGTCCGCTGCGCAACGAGGCAACGACGAGTACTAAGTGACTGTCAGAGATGCGCGTCTCTCTTTGTGGTAATTCGTGAGCGCGGCGTTGGCTGACACGATCGTGTCGAGTTGAGCCAGGACGTCATCGAGATCGCGTCCCGCGATCACCGTGTAGAACTCGTCGTCGGCAATTCCGGTGTAGACGCGATTGCCGATGCAACCGAGACTCGAGGCGACGCCGGCCGACAGCGCGGCCGGGATCGCCATGCAGGTCGGTCGGCCGAGGAGCGGCAGGGGCTGCTTCGACGCACGCGTCGCGGCCTCGTGCAACAGCATCAATCGCGCAGGCGTGCCGGCGACCAGCACCGCATCGGGATCGACCGGCGTCGATCCGAGCGGCGCATAGATCGTCGCCGCTGGAGTCGTCGGCAGTCGTGGGATGCCCGGCACTTCTTCCAGGCGCAGATAGCCGACATTCACCATGAGCCCGAGCGTGTTCGAGAGCTCGGCCTCCCGTTCCTTGGGCAGCGGGATGTTGTGCGTGTAGCTGCCGACGGGACAGTTGTAATGATCCGAGGGCACTGTGTAGAACGCGCGTCCTTCGCTCGCGAGGCGCCAGAAGCTGCAGCCCGACGGCTGCGTGCCGGTCAGCGCGGCGACGTTCGCCGGTGGGGTCTCGCGGAACGCGATCGCCACGGGACGACGGGAGAGCTTTAATGAATCCGTGAGCTGCTTTTCGATCTGGGCGTAATTACGCATATAGAGACAGTGTAGGCCGGGCCTGTTTTTCAGGCCCGGCGGAACTGACTCGTGGCGTCGACTCAGTACACGCCGGGCCTGAAAGACAGGCCCGGCCTACACTGTCACTAACCTGGCTTCGATCCACTCTCGCAAACTATTAATCAACCATAGACGTGACGACGCAGCCACGTCCTCGCGCGTCAGGATGCGCTCGGCAATCGTGCCGGCATCGAGCAGCTCGGCGCGGAAGACGCCGGGCAGCAGCCCGCACGCAATCGGCGGCGTGTAGCGCCGGCCGTCGATCTCGACGACGACGTTCGCGATCGTCGACTCGGTCACTTCGCGCCGCGCGTTCCACAAGATCACATCGTCGACATCGGGCTGCGCGCTCCGCGCACGCTCGTACACATCGCGGCGAGTCGTTTTGTTGCGGAGGAATAGATCGTGTTCATCGATTGGATCGCGTGCGAACGCGAGACGCCAGGGGGCCTTCTGCTCGCGCGTGTGAGCGGTGCACTCCACGCGTGGGACGCCATCGCGATCGACCAGCAGGCGTAGTCGCCAGCAGCCGCGCACGTGCGCCTGCTGTGCCGAGGCGATGGCCTCTCGGACAGCGGGCTCACGCCATTGGAACGAGAAACGGCCTGCCGAGCCGCGCATCCGCGCGATGTGCCGATCGAGCCGAGCTACCCGGCCTTCCTCCAGCCGCATGGTTTCGAGCAAGGAGAACTCGTCAGGCATTCGCTATTGTGAGCACAAGGCTGAGTAAAATCGCCTGAGGGACCCATTCTCGAGATGCGCATCCTGGTCGTCGAGGACGAGCAGAAAGTCGCAAACGCCCTGCGCGAGGGGCTTCAAGGCGAACGCTACGACGTCGTGGTCGAGCGCACGGGTGAAGGTGCGTTCTTCCGTGTGAACACGGAATCGTTCGACGTCATCCTGCTCGATCTCACGCTGCCCGGCCGCGACGGGCTCGAGATCCTGCAGGCGCTGCGGCAGCGCGGCATGAAGACGCCGGTCCTCGTGGTGACGGCTCGCGATTCGCTCAACGATCGCGTCGCCGGGCTCGATGCCGGTGCCGACGACTATCTGATCAAGCCGTTTGCGTTCGCGGAGCTGCTCGCGCGGATCCGGGCGCTCGTGCGCCGCGGTCGCGTCACCGAAACGCCGCGGCTGACGGTCGGTGACCTCGAGATGGACCTCGTGACCCGCAAGGTCGCCCGCGGCGGCCAGCCCGTGGAGCTGACGGTGCGCGAGTTCGAGCTGCTCGAGTATCTGATGCGGTATCACGGTCAGGTCGTCTCCCGTGAGACGCTCGCGCGCGACGTCTGGCGGGAGACGGCGCGCACCACGCCGCTCGACAACGTCATCGACGTGCACATCGCTCGGCTCCGGCGTAAAGTGGATCTGGATCAGGGACCGAAGTTGATTCATACCGTGCGCGGCGTCGGCTTCATGCTGCGCGAGGGCGAGCCATGAGCGCCGTCACCACCTGGTGGCGCTCGCACAACCTCCGCGTCCGGCTGACGTTGTGGTACGCCGCGGCGATGGTCATCGTGCTCGCCGTGTATGCCGCCGGTGTGTATGTCTTCCTCAGCCGCAGCGTGTCCGACTCGCTCGACCAGCGGCTGCGTGCCGACTACTTCTGGGTCGCGTCGACGGTCGACGAAGGTCCCGACGGCATGATCATGCCGGTTCCGCAGGTCGACCTGCTGCTCGAGAACGAGCAGCCGTGGGTGCAGATCTGGACCACCAACGGCGTGCTGATGCTCCTGAACAACGACGAAGCGAAGCGTCGTCCCGTGCCGGAGGCGCAGACGCTCGCCGAGGAGGGCGGGGAGCGGATTGAGACGTTCATGTCGGGCACGGTTCCGGTGCGAGTCCTCAGTCGTCCCAGCTACATCCGCAACCGCGCAGTTGTCATCCAGGTCGCACGCTCGGAGCTGCCGATGCGGGAGAACCTGCGCGACCTCGCGGTCATCCTCATCCTGGGCCTGCCTCTTGCCGTCGCGATCGCGGGGTTCGGCGGCTACTCGCTGGCGAAGCGCGCGCTCGCGCCGATCGAGCGCATGAGCGATCGCGCGCGTCACATCACGGCCGAGAGCCTGAGCGAGCGGCTGCCCGTGGACAACCACGATGACGAGATGGGACGGATGGCGACGGTGTTCAACCAGACACTCGGACGCCTCGAGGAGTCGTTCGAGCAGATGCGCCGATTCACCGCGGATGTCTCACACGAACTGCGCACGCCGCTGACCGCAATCCGCAGCGTGGGCGAGGTCGGCCTGCGCGGACATCGGGATGAAATGACGTACCGCAGCATCATCGGCAGCATGCTCGAGGAGGCCGATCGCCTCGCCGGTCTGGTCGATCGGCTGCTGACGCTCTCGCGGGCGGAGACGCATCAGCATGCGCTGCGCCGCGATGTCATCGACCTCGCGGTTCTGGCCGACGATGTGGTGTCGCATCTGGGCGTGCTGGCTGAGGAGAAGCGGCAGCAGCTCGTCGTCGAACGACGCGGCGCGCCACTCGTGCCTGCCGATCGCGTGGTCCTGCGGCAGGCGCTGATCAATCTCGTCGACAACGCGATCAAGTTCTCGCCGACATCCGGGCAGGTGTGCATCCGCATCGCCGATGCCGGCGATCGCGCGACGATCGACGTGATCGATTCCGGCCCGGGGATCTCCAAGGAAGCGCGCGAGCGCATCTTCGACCGCTTCTTCCGCGGGGGCGATACCGTGGTGGGCGGCACCGGCCTCGGCCTCTCGTTGGCCAAAAACGCCGTCGAGGCCCTCGGTGGACAGTTGACGCTGGAGCACACCGGCCAAGATGGCAGCGACTTCCGAATCACGCTGCCGCGGGTCGCGTCTGCGGCGGTTGCGGCCTCGGGACTGAGTCGAACTGGGTAGCAACTGCAGTTGCTACCCTCACATTATGTGAGTAAGACGCGTCGAGCGATTCCGTCGCTACGATCGAAGCATGATGGTTACGCATCTCACCCGCACCCAGCTCGAAGCCGGACTCGATTCCATTCGTCAGGCCCCGCGCGATCACGGAACGATCGAGTTGATCGTGCGACGCCCGGCTGTCGGGCAACGCGAGGTACTCGACGCCGGCGAGCTCGATGTCGTCGAAGGCCTGATCGGCGACACGTGGAAGAGCCGTCGCAACCCGCACACGCCAGACGGACTGCCGAATCCCGAGTCGCAGGTGAACATCATGAGCGCGCGTGCAGTAGCGCTCATCGCTCAGGACAAATCGCGCTGGTCGCTGGCGGGCGATCAGCTGTTCGTCGATCTGAATCTGGCGCTCGAGAACCTGCCGCCTGGCACGCGACTCGCGCTGGGAACCGCGATCCTCGAAGTCTCCGCCGAGCCTCACACCGGGTGCGGCAAATTCGTCGAGCGTTTCGGGGTCGACGCGATGAAGTTCGTGAACTCGCCAACGGGTCGTGCCCTGTGCCTACGCGGAATCAACGCCAGGGTCGTGCGCACTGGCGTCGTCCGCGTAGGCGATAGAGTGCGGAAGGTTTAGCGCCGCGTTCCGACGAACGTCACGGCCGTGGACTCCCGTCGCCACGGATCGGCCAGGCGCACATCGAATCCGCTGCGGTCGATCAGGGCGTACAGCTCCGCGTATGTGAACGCCCGGTGCGATCCGTGTCGGACCTCGGTGCGACCGTTGGTGATGAACGTGTAGTCGATTTCGAGGCGGCTTCGGACGTGGTCGTACTCATTCACGACCAGCAGGTACATCTCACCGACTCGCCACCAGGGGCGATCCTGCAGGCGAGGGAGCAGCAGCTCGATCACCATCGGCGTCTCGAGGACGAAGCGTGCCCCCGGCTTGAGCGCCGCGGCAACCGCCTGCAAGAAGGCGGCGTTGCTGGCGTCGTCCAGGTAGCCGAAGCTGTTTCCGAGGCAGAACGCGCCGTCGAACCGCGCCGGCCATGGCAGGTCGCGCATGTCGCGCTGTTCCCACGTCACGCGATCGGCATCGACGCGCGTGCGAGCGTGATCGAGGAATTCGCCCGAGAGATCCACACCGGTGACGCGATACCCTCGGCCGGCCAGCGCGAGCGCGAGTCGCCCGCCACCGCACGGGACATCGAGAAGTTCGGCTCCCGCCGGCGCGGCGAGCCGCTCGTCGAGGCGTTCGGCCTCGCGGGCGGTATGGTCTGCTGACATCGCCTCCAACCAGAGTTGCACCGGGAGTCCCTCGAAGAAGTGTTCCCACCAGTTTGCGTTCATCACAGATCTCCATCCAAAGGTCCGCATCGTGCGGACACACCGCGGCTGAATTGGTAGAAGGAAAAACGCGCGAACGGGCTAGCGGGTGGCGGTTGTCAGCGGCAGTTCCGACGAGAATCTACTACGGTTTGGACGCCGATGTCGCGTATATAGCCATGACCTGGTATGCCTCGCTCGGCTCACGAACACCACAGGCGCGATTCTCGTCTTAGACAGACGTACGTAGGGGCCGGGCCGCCTTCGCCAGAAGCGTCGGCGCGCCGGCCCTGACCAGAGTGCTGACCATTTCCTCGCTTCACAAATCGTTTGGGTCGACGACAGCCGTCGACGGCGTGTCGTTCACCGTGGAACGCGGACAGTTGCTCGGCCTGCTCGGTCCGAACGGCGCCGGCAAGACGACAACAGTGTCGATGATCTCCGGCCTGGTGGCACCTGATCGCGGTGAGATCACGATCGACGGTGTGCGACTCTCGGGCGACATCGATCCCGTGAAACGTCGAATCGGCCTCGTGCCTCAGGACCTCGCGTTGTACGACGAGCTGACTGCGAACGCGAACCTGCGTCTCTTCGGATCGCTCTACCGCCTGTCATCTCGCGCGCTCGACGCCGCCATCACATCATCGCTGACGCTCGTCGGTCTGCTCGATCGCGCCTCGGACAAGGTGAAGACGTACAGCGGCGGCATGAAGCGACGACTGAACCTCGCGGCCGGGCTGCTGCACGATCCGGACATCCTCCTGCTCGACGAGCCGACAGTGGGTGTCGATCCTCAGAGCCGCAACGCGATCTTCGACAACCTCGAACATCTCAAGTCGCGCGGCAAGGCGCTCCTCTACACGACCCACTACATGGAGGAAGCCGAGCGTCTCGCCGATCGCATCGTCGTCATGGATCACGGACGGGTGCTGGCGGATGACACGCTGGCCGGGCTGCGTGCACGCGGCAGTGCCAACAGCGGCGGGAACGGCGGCGCAACCTCGCTCGAGACGCTCTTCCTCGAGCTCACGGGAAGGACCCTGCGAGACTGATGGCTGCTTTCATTGCGCTCGTGCGTAAGGACCTCCAGCTGTTCTTCGGCGATCGCCGCGCCGTGATCCTGAGCTTCGCGATTCCGATTGCGATCGCGTCGTTCTTTGGATCGATCTTTAGAGGCCAGAGCAACGACAGCGAGCCGGCGAAGATTTCTGTTGCCGTCATCGACGAGGACTCGAGCGCCATCTCGAAGGACATCGTGGCCGGTCTCCAACGCGACAAAGCGCTCGCTGTCACAACGGCATCGATCGAGGACGCGCGTCAATCGGTGCGAGCCGGCAAGACCGCGGTCGCCGTCGTGATTCCGACCGGCTTCGGCGACGCCGCGGGGCGCGCCTTCTTTCAGCGCGTCGCGAAACCGAACGTCGATGTGCTCTTCGACCCCTCGAGGGGTGCAGAGATGTCGATGGTGCGCGGCATGCTCACAGGGCACGTGATGGAAGCCGTCGGCAAGGAGATGTTTGGCGGAACGCAAGGGCGATCGCTGGTCGACGAGACGTTGAGCGAGCTGGACTCGTCGGGGATGCCGCAGGCACAACGCGAGCTGCTGCGGAATCTGCTGCACTCGGTGCAGGCGCTCAACAAAGAAACCGGCGGCGTGCCAGCCGACCAGGCGGTGATGACCGTGCCCTATACCGTGAAAGAGTCGGCCGTCACCGCACGCGAGAACGTGGCCTACAACGGATACGCCCACTCGTTTGCCGGCATGGGAGTGCAGTTCCTGCTGTTCACCGCGATCGAGCTTGGGATGGGCATTCTGTTCGAACGCGAGCGCGGCCTCTGGAAGCGCTTTCGAAGCGCGCCGTTGTCGCGCCTGACGCTGCTCGGGGCCAGAACCGCGAGCGGGACGATCCTGACGCTGCTGATGCTCGTCGTCTCGTTTGCGTTTGCGATGGTTGTGTTCCGCGTCCGGATCGACGGCAGCCTGCCTGGGTTCGCGCTGGTGGCGGTGTCGTGCTCGATCATGGCTGCCACGTTCGGACTGCTCGTCGCCGCGCTGGGAAAGACCACGGCTGCCACCAGGCGCATCGCCACGTTCGCCGTCCTCATCATGGTGATGCTCGGCGGCGCGTGGGTGCCGTCGTTCATCTTCCCCGCGTGGCTGCAGACGATCACGCTCGTCATCCCAGCAAGGTGGGCAGTCGATGGTCTCGACGCGATGACGTGGCGCGGTCTTCCATTTCAGTCCGCCGTGATGCCGACGATCGTGATGCTCGGTTTCGCGCTGTTGTTCGGGGCGCTGACGCTATCGCGATTCCGGTGGGAGGAGAGTTAGGCCACGGAGCGCACGAGGGATTGGCCACGGAGAGCACTGAGATCACGGAGAGTCTTCGGCCACGGAGAGCACTGAGATCGCGGAGAGTCTTCGGCCACGGAGATCACGAAGATCACGAAGGAAGACACACAGAGATCCTCCGTGTTCTCCGTGATCTCCGTGGCCAACGACTCTCCGTGATCTCCGTGGCCAACGACTCTCCGTGATCTCCGTGGCCTGGCTTTCTGAAGAGTTCCTGAATTCTTCGTCAGAATCGCTTGTGCACCTCTCGTGCCTCCTCAGGCGATCGGGGCCTGAACAAGGATTCACGAATTCTTCAGTCGCATCCCAGCTGCCAGCCGCGATATTTTCTCCGGACGATGAATGTGGCGATGAAGGCAGTGAGAGCAGTCAGTGTGGTCGTGTGTGCCGCGATGTTCCTGATCGCACGGCCGGTGTGGGCACAGGCCCAGGGATCGCTGGTCGGCACCGTTGTCGACTCTTTGGGTGCCCGGGTGTCGGGGGCCGGCGTCGCGCTGTCGGGCCCTGGCGTGAAAACGGTCAACGTCCAAACCGAGAGTGATGGCAGCTTCTCGTTCACGTCGCTGGTCCCCGGCCGATATCAAGTCACGGCAACTGCGCAGGGTTTCAGCCCGCGCACGAGTGATCCGGTGTACGTGGGAGCGGGTGCTCGCGCCATTGTCGTGGTGGCTCTCGAAGTCGGACCGCTTCAGCAGGAGATTGTCGTGACCGCGGAGCCCGGTGGCGTGCTGCAGGCGAGGACTGGCGCTCCTGTGACCGTTATCGACAACAGCACGCTCGACGCGCTCAACAAGCCCGATCTGCTCGAGGCCTTGCGGCTCGTCCCCGGTTCGCAGATCGTCCAGGTGGGTCAGCGCGGCGGCCTGACCTCGATGTTCCTGCGCGGTGGCAATTCGAATTTCACCAAGGTGCTGATCGACGGCGTGCCGGCCAACGACATCGGCGGCGCCTTCGACTTCTCACAGCTCGATACGGCGGGTGTCGATCGGATCGAGGTTCTGCGTCAGACCAACAGCGTCGTCTATGGGAGCGATGCGCTCACTGGCGTCGTGAACATCACGACGCGACGCGGGAGCACACGGACGCCCGAGCTCGAATACGCAATCGATGGCGGCAACCTGAACACGGTTCGCAACTCGCTCGGATTCGGCGGCGCGATTCGACGCATTGACTACTTCTCCCAATACTCCTACTTCACGACTGACAACAGCACGCCCAACAGCGGGTACCATCGCGGCACGTACGCCGGGCGTTTTGGCGTCGTCGTCGGCGGTGGAACACACCTCACCGGAACGCTGCGCCGCGTGGATGGCACTTTTGGTAATGCGAACGCCTTCGACTCGTACCTCGTACCGGACGATTCAACGCAGGATGCCGACCTGACGTACGGCTCGATTACCGCGGATTCGCAGCACTCGAATCGGTGGCAGAGCAGTATCCGGTTCGGCTCGATCGATCAGCGATCGCTCTACGTGAACCCGACGCCGAGTGGTGAGCCGTACGATCCATTTGGGTTTGGTGCCAACTATCTGGGAAACACTGTGACGCTGATGGGCGCCAATGGTGAAACCGTCACCGGCCGAGCGATTCTCGATTACGGGTTTTCACCGTTCCCGCAATCATCCGACAGCAGAGTGACGCGGCGGACGCTATCAGGGCAGACCACGTTTCAAGTGGCATCGTCACTGGCCATTTCCGGCGGGGCGCGCTATGAGCGCGAGCAGGGGTTCGATGATCCGGATGGCGACCCGGTCGTGACGCGCAACAACGGCGGCGCGTTCGTCGAGGCGCGGGTGAACGGCGGAGGCCGCGCGTATGTGAGCGGCGGCGTCGGCGTGGAGCACAACGAGGTGTTCGGCACCGAGGCGACGCCGCGCGTTTCTGTGGCTGTTTATCTGCGCAATCCGCGACCGGCCGGGGTCGGTGAAACGAAGCTCACCGTGAATGCCGGCAAGGGCATCAAGGCGCCCAACGTGTTTCAGGAGCAGAACGCACTCTATGCGCTGGTGCAAGACACACCGGCCGCAGCGCGCGTGTCGCCAGTTGGTCCGGAGCGAAGCCGAGGGTTCGACGTCGGCGTCGAGCAGGGACTCGCTGGCGGCCGGGTTCGTGCCCGTGTGTCGTACTTCAACAACGAATTCGATGATCTGCTCGAATACCTCGGACGGACCGCCCTGGTGCTCGCCGGCGTGCCGCCCGACGTTGCGGCGGGCGCTACGTTCGCGTACATCAACTCGCAATCGTATCGCGCGCAGGGCGCGGAGATCTCCGCTGATGCCGCAGTTGGAACCATGCTGCGCTTCGGCGCCTCCTACACTTACCTCGATGCTGAGGTCACGCAAGCGTTCAGCGCCAGCGCAGCGTTCAATCCGGCCTTTCCCAACGTGCCGATCGGCGCGTTCTCGCCGCTCGTGGGCGCGCGGCCGTTCCGTCGCCCAGCCAATTCGGGCACGCTGCTCGTGACCTACGTCAAGGGGCCTGGGCAGGTGACGCTCGCAGGGTATTTCTCCGGCAAGCGCGACGACAGCACTTTCCTTAGCGACCAGGACTTCGGCAACTCGCTGCTGCTGCCCAACAAGGATCTCGATCCCGCGTATCAGAAGATCGATCTGAGCGCCGCCTATCGCGTGCATCCGCGCCTGAACGTTTACACCAGCATCGAAAACCTGTTCGATCAGAAGTTCGACGCCGCGTTCGGGTTCCCCTCGCTGCCGTTCACGATCCGGGCTGGTGTGCGGGTGGATGTCGGTGGAGACAGATAGGAATCAGGAATCGGGAATCAGGAATCAGGGCTGGGCCAGGTTCAAGGCAACAGGGGCGAGGTCTCAGGCCTCCATCCTGATTCCTGTACTATTCTTCGAATGTCTAGTGCTTACGAAAGCGCCACCCTCATCATCCGTCTCTACGAACTGCGTCGCGAACCAACGATGCGCGAGGCGCGCGCGTGGTTTGCGCGAGAGTTTCATCCGGCCAGCGTCGACGACATCTTCCAGATCCTCTCGAGCCCGCACAGCGGCCATTTCCGTATGGTCACGAGCTATTGGGACATGGCCTCGTCCTTCGTCCTCAACGGCGCGATCGACGAGAAGATGTTCAACGACGCCAACGGTGAGCACATCTTCATCTTCGCGAAGATCGAGCAGTTCGTCGCCGAGTATCGTGTGAAGTCGGGCAATCCGAACTATTTGAAAAGTCTCGAGACGGTCGTACTGCAGAAGCCCGGCGCCAGAGAACAAATGGCCTCTATCCGCGAGCGGTTTGGACCCCGGCGATAAAAGCAGGAATCAGGACGCAGGAATCAGGAATCAGGCCTGGGCCAGGGTAAAGGAATCAGGCCTGAGGTCTCGGGCCTTGCGGCTTCACCCTGGCCCAGGGCTGCATCCTGATTCCTGCGTCCTGATTCCTGCTTTATTGGAACCTATCAGCAATGAGCGCGACCGTCAGCGCATAGTAATGCGCGCAGTTGTAACCGAGGATCGCGTCGTAGTTGGGATAGACGAGGAACTTGCGCGTGCCCACGTCGACGAGCGCGGCGCTGCGCTCGCTCTTGGGAAGCGCGCGGCCGTTGAGGCTGCGCACGCCCAATCGCTGCCAGTCGGAGAGCGGCCGCCGGATGGTCATGTTGCGGATCGCGTAGCACCCTTCGGTGCGCTTGGGGATGGCTGCGATCCGTGAGCGGACCGCCGCGGTGACCTTCACTTCGCGACCCCAGGTTTGGTCCCTGGTCCAGCCGAATCCTTTGAGGTAGTTCGCAATCGACGCGAGCGCGTCGGGGATCGATCCCCAGATGTCGCGGCGATCGTCGCCGTCGAAGTCGACGGCGTACTTCAAGTAGCTGGATGGCATGAACTGCGTCTGGCCCATCGCGCCCGCCCACGAGCTGGTCATCGTCTTGGCGTCGATGTTGCCGCGTTGGACCATCGTGAGCGCGTCGAACAGCTCGCCGCGGAAGTAGCTGGCGCGCCGCGGTTCCCACGCGAGCGTCGCCAGTGCCTGAAACACCGGCACGCGTCCCGTGATGCGGCCGTATCGCGTCTCCATCGCCCAGATCGCCAGCAGGAAACGCCCCTGCACGTTGTACGTCTTCTCGATCCGACGGAGCAGCGAGCGATTCTCGACGAGCAGCTCCTTGCCGCGTTTCACGAGCGCTGGAGTCAGTCGCGCCGACAAGTACCGATCGAACCCAGGGTTCAACTCCGCCTGCGAGCGATCGCTTTGGATGACGTGCTCGAGCGGTGTGAGGCCATGCAGCGTTTCCGAGACGAGGCCCTCGCTGTAGCCGCGCGTCTGCGCTTCTTTGATGAGCGCCGTCAACCAGTCGGTGAAGTTCTGCGAAGCATCGACCTGGACCTCCGGCAATCCGGGGGCAGGCAGAGGCGTCTCCTGTTGAGGCGCCTGCGCCGTGACCGCGACCCCGCCCATGACGAGCGCGACAATCAGGGCTTTCCAGTGCATCCGACTAAAACCGACTGAATCCATGATGGCCATGCTTGCTTTTGAGCCGGCAGTGCCTGTCTAATACTGCCACCAGTTGCTTCAGGCGATCTCCCTTTCTTCGAGAGAGTTGCGCTTATGCCTTTCACATTGAACGTCAACGGGAAGACGACTACGGTCGATGTCCCGGCCGACATGCCCCTGCTCTGGGTCCTCAGGGACGTCATGAACCTGAAGGGCACCAAGTTCGGCTGCGGTATCGGCCAATGCGGCGCGTGCACCGTGCACGTGCGCGGACGCGCTCAGCGCGCCTGTCAAACTCCAGTATCGGCCGCTGCAGGTGCGGCCATCACAACAATCGAGGGGCTCTCGCCCGAGGGGCTGCATCCGCTGCAGCAGGCGTGGCAGGAGCTCGACGTGCCGCAGTGCGGCTACTGTCAGGCCGGGCAGATCATGACGGCGGCGGCGCTGCTGGCGTCCACGCCGAAGCCGAATGACACGCAGATCACCAGTGCGATGACCGGCAATCTGTGCCGGTGTGGCACCTATACACGGATTCGCGCGGCGATTCACCGCGCAGCCGAGATGGGCACGTCCCGTTCGACGTCGACGGCGCAGGGCGCCGGCGCGGAGTAAGGAGGAGCCGTGACGACCAACACACTTCTCAGCCGTCGCGCCTTCCTGCAGGTCAGTGCCGCCGCGGGCGGTGGCCTGCTCGTCGCCCTGCATCTCGACCCGGTGGAGCTGCTCGCGCAGGGACCTCCCGGCGGCGCGCCGATGGCCTACGTCGCCACCGCGTTCGTGAAGATCGCGGCCGATGGCGCCGTGACGATCACCTCGAAGAATCCTGAGATCGGGCAGGGCATCAAGAACCAGCTCCCGATGATCATCGCCGACGAGCTCGACGTCGATTGGGCCAGCGTGAAGATCGAGCAGGCCGACGCGAACCAGTCGCTCTACGGCGCGCAGGTCGCGGGCGGATCGACTGCCACGCCGACCAACTGGGATCCGATGCGCCAGGTAGGCGCGGCGATCCGTCAGATGATCCTTGCTGCCGCGGCGCAGAAGTGGAATGTGCCGGCGAGCGAGCTGACCACCGCGAGCGGTCGTGTGATGCATCGCGCGAGCAACCGCTCCGCCAGCTACGGCGAGTTCGCATCGGCCGCGGCGACGATGCCGGTGCCGACGCTCAGCATGGTGCCGCTGAAGGATCCGAAGGACTACAAGATCATCGGCAAGCCGATCCGCGGCGTCGACACCGCGTCGGTCACGACCGGCAAACCGATCTTCAGCATCGACTTCACCGTGCCCGGGATGTTGTGGGCGGTCTATCAGAAGGCGCCGGTGTACGGTGCCAAGGTCGCGAGCGCCAACATCGATCAGGTCAAGGCGCTTCCCGGAGTGAAGCACGTGGTCGTCGTCGAGGGGACGACGAACCTGCAGGGGCTGATGCCTGGCGTGGCAGTGGTCGCCGACAGCTGGTATCAGGCGAACCAGGCGCGCAAGCAGCTGCAGGTCACCTGGAGTGAGCATCCGACCAGCGCGCAGTCGAGCGAAGCGTTCCAGGCGAAGGCCGACGAACTCGGCAAAGGTGCGTATACGACGAAGCTCCGCACCGACGGCGATGTGGAAAAGGCGTTTACCGCGCCGGGCGTGAAGGTTGTCGAAGGCAACTACATGTATCCGTTCATCGCCCACGCGCCGCTCGAGCCGATGAACTGCGTGGCGCACTGGAAAGACGGAAAGATGGAGTTGTGGGCGCCGAGCCAGACGCCCGCGGCGGGTCTCAACATCGTCGCGCAGACGCTCGGCATTCAGCAGTCCGATGTCACCATGCACCTGATGAAGGTGGGTGGTGGGTTCGGCCGGCGGCTGACGAACGACTACGTGGCCGAAGCCGCGTACATCGCGAAGCAGATCAACGTGCCGGTGAAGCTGCTGTGGACCCGTGAAGACGACATGGCGCACGACATGTATCGTCCGCAGGGATTCCATTACTTGAAGGGCGCGGTCGATTCATCAGGCAAGCTCGTCGCCTGGAAGAATCACTTCGTCACCTACGGTGCCGGCAACGGCTACGCGTCGGCGGCCAACATCGCTGGCATCCAGTTTCCGGCGCTCTTCGTCGAGAACTTCGATTTCGGTGATTCGAAGATCCCGCTCGGCGTTCCGACCGGTGCGCTGCGCGCGCCCGGCAGCCACGCCTTCTCGTTCGTGTTCCAGTCGTTCATCGACGAACTGGCGCACGCCGCGGGCAAGGACCCGGTGCAGTTCCGTCTCGACCTCCTCGCCAACAAGGTCTATCCCGCCCCCGAACGGGGCGACGGATTCGATGCGGCGCGCATGACCGGCGTGGTCAAACTCGTCGCCGAGAAGTCAGGGTGGGGGAAGAGGACGCTGCCCAAAGGCACGGGCATGGGCATCGGCTTCCAGTACAGCCACCGCGGCTACTTCGCGGAGGTCGCCGAGGTCGAGGTCGATTCGAGCAAGCGGGTGAAGGTCAACAAGGTGTGGGTCGCGGGCGATATCGGCAGTCAGATCATCAGCCCGCTGCACGCCGAGAACCTCGTGCAGGGCGGCGTGATCGAGGGCATCAGCCACATGATGCAGGAGATCACCTTCAAGGGCGGTTCAGCCGTGCAGAGCAACTTCCACCAGGTGCCGCTGCTTCGCATGGCGCAGGCGCCGCCGGTGATCGAAGTGCACTGGCTGAAGTCGAACAACCCGCCGACCGGGCTCGGCGAGCCGTCGCTGCCGCCGGTGCTTCCCGCAGTCGCCAACGCGATCTTCGCCGCATCGGGCACGCGCGTCCGATCTCTTCCGTTGTCGAAGCACGGGTTCCGTTGGGCGTGAGGTAACGGAGGTCTCCGGAGGAAACGGTCAACAGGAGAAACGGAGACACGGAGATCAGACGGATGGAATGCAGGGCCGCGCTTCGCGCGGCCCTCTTTTCATGGGCCGGCCTGTATTTCTCCGTCCGATCTCCGTTACTCCGTTTCTCCTGTTAAGACCGCTCCTCCGTAACATCCGTTCCCTCCAAAAACCCGAAAAGCCGATTCCAGTCTTTTGGATATATGGTCGGGGTCCCACCTGCTGAATCCCTGATTTCCCTAGGAAAAGTGGCTCATACGAAATGGGCGCCGGAATTGCTACGTCGAAGAACGCCGGGCGTGCACCTGGTGTCCATACTTCGCTCGCTTAGCTGATGCGAATCGTTTCCCCAAACTCAACTTAGTCGAGCGGTGCTAGATTCGTCGGAATCTGTAGTCGGCGGGGCGCGTATCTCGAAGTCGTACTTCACCCTGTAGTGGAGGACCGTCGATGCGTTACCTCACGAAGGCCCTGATCGTCGCGGCCGTCGTTCTGCTCCCAACTCTTGCTCATGCGCAGTCGCTGGCAGGCACGGTACACGATGCCTCCGGCGCCATCCTGCCCGGCGTGACCGTCGAAGCGTCGAGCCCGGTACTGATCGAAAAAGTGCGGACCGCGGTAACCGATGGCACCGGGCAGTACCGAATTGAAAACCTCCCGCCGGGGACGTACACGGTGACGTACTCGCTTCCCGGTTTCATCACCGTCAAGAAGGACGGCGTCGAATTGAGCGGCGCAGGCGTGATCACGGTGAACTCCGACATGCGGGTCGGCGGCATCCAGGAAACGATCACGGTGACCGGCGAATCTCCCGTCGTCGACACGCAGACGAGCACGAGGAGACAGATGGTGCTGTCCGGGTCGGTGGTGCAGGCGATCCCGGCTTCGCGCGGATACGGCAACCTGCTCGCGACCGTGCCCGGTATTCAGGCCACCGGACTCGATGTGAGCTCGGGCGTCTCGACCAACTTCTTCACCGCTCGCGGCGGACGCGGCAACGAAGGCACGATTCAGATCGACGGCATGAACGTCGGTTCCGCGTTCAACGGCGGCGGCGTGGCCGGGTTCGGCTATCCGATCGGCGAGGCGTCGGAGATTCAGGTCACGATTGCCGGTGGACTCGGCGAAGTCGATCGCGGCGGTCCGCAGTTCAATCTGATTCCGAAGACCGGCGGCAACACGTTCAGCGGCACCGGCTTCCTCAGCACCGCGGGCAAGTGGTCGCAGGGCGACAATCTCACCGACGAATTGAAAGGCTTCGGCCTCAACCTGCCGGCGTTGATCAAGAACTGGGATACCAACTTCGCGCTGGGCGGGCCGATCGTGAAAGATCGGTTGTGGTTCTACAACAACGTCCGCAGCTACGGCAATCACCAGGAGATCCCCGGACTCTTCGGAAACCTGAACGCCGGCAATCAGGCGTCGTGGAACTACGACAAGGATGCGGGTCTGCCCGCTAGAGCAGCCGCCGCGAAGTTGATCGAAGCGATCCGCCTCACGGGTCAGGCGACGCCACGGAACAAGGTCGGTTTCTACCTGGATTATCAGCAGGTCTGTAACGGATCCGCCTACACGCAGGGCGCGCCGCAGTGCCGCGATCGCGGCGACGACTGGGTCGCGCTCGGCAGCGTGGGCGCGGGCTTCTTCGGCGCGTTGGCGCCCGAGTCGGGCAACGTGTGGGACGACCGCGAGAAGATCACCCAGGCCACGTGGACCTCGCCGTACACGAACAAGCTGCTCCTGGAGGCCGGGTTCTCGCAGTTCGCGAGCCGCTTCGGCGGGACGATGCCCGGAGGCGCGCTCAACTTGATTCCCGTGCAGGAGCAGGTCTCGCAGACGGATCCGACGAGGCCTGGTTTCACGGGCACTCCGGTCGGCAACTTCACGTATCGCGGCTGGGCGTCAGCGGGATCGAACGAGCAGTTCCACAACGTCTGGCGTGCGTCGGGCACCTACGTGACCGGTGCACACAGCTTGAAGGTCGGGTATCAGGCGGCGTTCCAGGTCCAGAAGAACTTCCAGAATGCTGCGAGCCAATTGAGCTACGTCTTCAGCAACCGCAACCCGATTCAGTTCACGCTGCGTGATGCACCGTTCTGGTCGAGCAACCGCACGCGCTTCGATGCGATCTACGTTCAGGACCAGTACACACGAGGCCGGCTCACGTTACAGGGCGGCCTGCGATACGAGCACGCGTGGAGCTGGTTCCCCGCGGGCGAGAACGGTGTGATCGCCGACAACGTCTACGGGACCAAGTTTCTCTTTCCCGAGCTCAAAGGCGTGACCGGGTACAACGACATCACGCCGCGCATGGGCGCGACCTACGATCTGTTCGGAAACGGCAAGACCGCGTTGAAGGTCAACGTCAGCAAGTATCTGCAGGCCGCGAACAACGACGCGCAGTACACGATCGCGAACCCGGCGACGACGTTCCAGCAGACCACCAGCGTCTCTTGGACCGACACGAACGGCAACAAGGTCGTCGACTGCAACGTGATGAACAAGGCGGGCGAAAACAACACCGCAACCGGCGGCGATGTGTGCGGCGCCTGGCAGAATCTGAATTTCGGCAACCCGTTCAGCACGACGACGGTCAACCCCGACGTGCTGCATGGATGGGGCGTGCGGCCGTACGACTGGCAGTACAGCGTGGAGGTTCAGCACGAGCTCGTCCCGCGCGTCGCGGTCGATGTCGCCTATAACCGACGCGTATGGGGGAACCACTTCTTCACCGACAACCGCGCGCTGACGCCGGCAGACTTCGACACGGCGACGATTACCGCACCGACCAACGCGAATCTGCCGAACGGCGGCGGTTATCCGGTGACGTTCGTCACGCGGAACTCAATTTCGCCGATTGGTGCGGTCGACAACTACTACACGTTTGCGAAGGATTACGGAGACGTGACGACCTACTGGCACGGCTTCGATGTGAGCGTGAACGCGCGCACGCGCAACGGCATCACGTTCCAGGGCGGCACCAGCACCGGCCGCGGCGTGCGTGACTACTGCGAGATCACTGCGAAGCTCCCCGAGCTCTATGTCACAGCCGGCTCGGTCCTCGCCAATGCGCAGACCGCTGCGTGCGCCGTCACCGAACCGTGGCTGACGACGTTCCGCAGCTCCGTCACCTACACACTGCCGAAGATCGATGTGCTGCTGGCTGGTTCGATCCGATCGACTCCGAACACGCAGCCGTCGACGATCAACACGTTCGTGGCGACCAACGGTGCATCGTTGCCGGCGAACTACAACGTCAATACCACGATCCTTCAGTCGTCGACGCTCGGCCGTCCGCTCGCGCCTGGCCTTGCATTCCAGACCGTCGATCTCACGCTGCCCGGCCAGGTCTATCCCGATCGGATCAACTCGGTTGATTTGAGGGTTGCGAAGGTGCTGCGCTTCGGGCGCACATCGACCAACGTCGGATTCGATTTCTACAACCTGCTCAATGCAAACACTGGGACGGCGTTCCAGAATGTGTACGCCACGGACCCGCTCAACGTTAATTGGCTGAGGCCGACGAGCATCCTCAATCCTCGCTTCGCACGGTTCAACGTCACCGTCAACTTCTAGGGTAATTGCCGGCGGCTCTGCCTGCTCTCAGGACAGAGCCGCCGGCCCGATTTTTTTCGCGCTTTCTGCTTCGCATCGCGAAATCGAAGAACCAGGCCCGACCAGCCGCCGCGATCTGTACAAATCAGAGCGACCGACTTCACGGTCGTCGCCATCGTCGTTTTGTGCCAGCAGGATCGGGCGAATCCAATAATTCGAAAACCGGGCGTTCGACAGATTGGATGCCGCTCGAACTTGCAGGCGAAATACCGGAAAACGCACGTGCCAATAGACGAGCCGAAAGGCTGAGTAATTGCTTTCTATTACTCGACCGGAAGGGCGGCCCTACGAGCCTTGCTCGCAGCCTTGGCGCTGCGCGCTCACGACTGCCATTTCAGTCGCGTTTCTGGCGATCGTCGTTGCGGTAATTCCCGGGTAAACAGGTGGACGTGCCTGCCGCCTTGTCGCGGCGGGTCTCCGGTGAATTCTCTTGGGAGTAATCCGATGCATGGTAGTGGCCCTGTCAGCCGTTTCCTCTTGCTCTTGTCGGCAATTGTCCTGGTGGTCGTCTTTACTCCTTCAGAAGCGCTCGCACAAGCAACGCTCGCCGGCGTTGTGAAGGATTCCTCTGGTGCGGTGCTGCCTGGGGTCAGCGTCGAGGCCTCGAGCCCGGCGCTCATCGAGAGAGTGCGTACCGCGACGACCGACAGCACCGGGCAGTATCAGATTGTCGATCTTCGTCCCGGCACCTATGCACTCACGTTCTCGCTTCAAGGCTTCAGAACGGTGAAGCGTGAGTCGGTTGATGTGAGCGGTGCGGGAGTCATCACGATCAACGCTGAACTGTCCGTTGGCGGCCTCACTGAGACGCTCACCGTTCAAGGCGAGACGCCTGTCATCGACGTACAGACTACGCGTCGCCAGGCAGTGCTCGAGAACAAGGTGGTCAACGAGCTCCCCGCCGCGCGCGGGTACGGCGCGATTCTCGCGGCGATTCCGACGCTCCAGGGCGCCGGCGCGAACTCCTCTTCATCGGTCAATCCGAGTTTCTTCACCGCCCATGGCGGCCCGGGCAATGAAGGCCGCGTGCAGCTCGATGGCTTGAGCGTCGGTGCGGCGTTCAACGGCGGCGGTGTATCGGGCAACGCCTACGACACTGCCAATGCGCGTGAGCTGCAGGTGTCGATTTCCGGGGCGCTCGGTGAAGCCGAAGTCGGTGGCCCGGTTCTCAATATCGTGCCGAGCACTGGCGGCAACGCGTTCCATGGGACTGCGTTTGCCACCGGTGCCGGTTCGTGGGCGCAGGGTAACAATCTGGACGACGAGCTGCGAGCTGCGGGCATCACCGAACAGGCAGCGCTGATCAAGCTGTGGGACGCGAGCTTCGCGTTGGGCGGCCCGATCAAGAGGGACAAGCTGTGGTTCTTCGGCAACTATCGCGACTTCGGCAACCACACCGACATCCCGGGGCTCTACGCGAACCTGTATGCCGGCGATCCGTCCCACTGGGACTATGCGCCCGACTTGAACGTGAAAGCCCGAACGGCCACGTCCAAGACGGTTGCGTCGGTTCGTCTGACGGCGCAGGCCACTGCCCGAAACAAGTTCAGCTTCTATTACGACTACCAGTGGGACTGCGACCAGGGCTCTATGAGCAGCACCCAGGGATGCCGTCCGCGCGGTGAGGACTGGGTGCCCGGCAGCGTCTTCGGGTCGGGCTTCTCACCTGAGGCGGTCACCAACTACTGGGACGCGCGAGAGATCATCTCGCAGGCGACCTGGTCCTCGCCGGTCACCAACAAGCTGCTGCTCGAGGCCGGCTATGCAACCTTCGTCAGCCGCTGGGGCTGGATGCCGCAGCCAGGCGCGATCACGAACCTCGTGCAGATGACGCAGATCGCGCCGACGTTCAAGGTCTATCGCGGCGTCGACAACATCCTTGACAACTCCCAGAATCCGAACACGTGGCGGGCATCAGCGACCTACGTCACTGGCGCGCACAACATGAAGTTCGGGTATCAGGGCGCGTATCACATCGAAGAGACGACCGACCTCGCCAACGATGCGCGTTACATCCTGACCGATTTGACGCCGGTCCTTGCCCCGATATTTTTCCCGGCGCCTGCGCCGGTCCTGCCGATCTATAGCGCCACGATTCGGATCGCACCATGGCAGCAGAGCAATCGCACCGAGTATCACGCGTTCTATGCGCAGGATCAGTGGACGGTTGGCCGCATGACACTGCAGGGCGCACTCCGGTTCGATCGGGCGTGGAGCTGGTTCCCGGCCGAGCACAATGGCGCACCACAGACGTCGGTGTGGAATGCCAGGCCGATCTCATTCCCGAAGACGGACGGTGTCACCGGATACAACGACATCACGCCTCGTGCGGGCGTCGCCTATGACTTGTTTGGAAACGGGAAGACCTCGTTGAAGGTGAACGTAGGCGAGTACCTCCAGAGCGCGAACAACCAGGAGAACTACACGATCAGCAACCCCGCGCTCGATGGCCGCAACGGCCGTCGCGGACCGAACTTCCAGACGACCGCATCGCGCACGTTCATCGATTTCAACGGCGATCACGTGCCGAACTGCGAGATGCTGAACCCGCAGGCGAACGGGGAGTGCATCGCACCGGACCTCGGGAACTTCGCCAATCCGAACACCCTCACGCTGGTCAACCCCGACGTGCTCCATGGGTGGGGCGTGCGTCCGCGCGACTGGCAGTTCGGCGTGTCGGTCCAGCACGAGATCCTGCCGCGCACCTCGCTGGAAGTCGGCTATGCGCGCCGCTGGTTCAAGAACTTCTTCGTCACCGACAATATCAACCTGAATGCCAGCGACTTCCAGTTGACGACGGTGACAGCGCCGACCAACGCGAAGTTGCCCGATGGCGGGGGGTACCCGCTGCAGTACTACTTCCCCAAGCCGGGCGTGGTAACGACGAACATTCAGAACCGGTATACGTTCGCGAGCGACTACGGCGACTGGACCAACTACTGGCACGGCATCGATGTCACGGTGAACGCGCGGTTGCGTCAGGGGCTCGTGATGCAGATCGGATCGAGCACCGGACGAGCGGTGACTGACAACTGCGACATCGTGGCGCAGGTACCGGAGATGCTCAACGGCGCGCTGACCAACCCGTCTCCGTTCACCGCCAGCACCTTCCAACCCGCTGACTCCTGCCACAAGGTCGAGGCGTGGCAGACGCAGGTGCGCGGGTTCGCTTCCTACACGATCCCGAAAATCGAGCTGCTCGTGAGCTCCATCATGCGCTTCCAGCCGAATGCCGTCTTCGGTGTCGGCGCGGTGCCCGAAGGGAACAGCACCGGTCTCTCGGCTCTCTACGCGACGCCGCAAGGACAGATCAACCTGCTCGAGCCGGGTCAGGTCTACGGCGACCGCATCAATCAGATCGACATGAGGTTCGGAAAACTCATCAACGTCGGCGGCAAGCGAGCCAACGTCGCGGTGGATCTGCTGAACCTGTTCAACTCGAACACTCCGACCATGTATCAGCAGAACTATGGTGACGGATCGCTGTACCTGCAGCCTCTGCAGATCCTGAACCCGCGGTTCCTGCGGTTCAACGTCACGTTCGATTTCTAGGCTGGAGAGAGCGCCGGGTAGATGGGGTGAGATAGATGGGGCCCCATCTATCTCACCGCCTCGTCCACCTCACAGCCTCATCCACCCCACCAACCTCATCGACTCCACCCCGGCCTCACACTAACCCCATCCACCTTACCTGCCCCATCCACCCCACCCGCCCCATCCACCCCACCCGCCCCATCCACTTCATCGACGCATCGATTCTCCGTATTAGTCCTGTCTTGATAGTGCTTTTTCACTAGGTTAGGCTCGTTGTTCGCATCTTCCGTGCGTGCTGCGGGGCTCGCGCGTGACCGGCAACCTGTGCGCTTCAATCCGTCTTTGCGGAGGACATGTATGCGTCTCACAGGATCCCACTCCATTCCGATCTCGCGATTGATGCGCCTGTGCGTGATGCTCGTGCCGTTCGCGATGCTCCCTGCTGTGGCACACGCACAGACATCGATCACCGGCACCGTACGTGACGCCTCGGGCGCCGTACTGCCTGGCGTCACTGTTGAAGCCTCGAGCCCTGTGCTGATCGAAAAGGTCCGAAGTGCCATCAGCGACGGCACAGGTCAGTACCGTCTCACCGAGCTTCCGCCCGGCAAGTACACGATCACGATGAGCCTCTCGGGATTCACGACCGTGAAGCGCGAGGACATCGATGTGAGCGGCGTCGGCGTCATCACGATCAACGCCGACATGCGGGTCGGCACCGTGCAGGAAACGATTACGGTCACGGGCGAGACGCCGGTCGTCGACGTGCAGAGCACGCGGCGGCAGCAGGTCATCGACGATGAGACTCTGAAGGCGCTGCCGGCCACACGTGGCTACAACGCGCTCGTCTTCCTGGTCCCCTCGGTGACCGGTGGCAGCAACCAGATCGATCTGATGCCGGCGATGCGCATCTTCTACAACCACGGTGGTCGCGGCAACGAGGGGCGCACCTACGTCGATGGTCTGAGCACCGGATCGGCCTTCAACGGCGGAGGCGTGTCGGGCTACATCATCGATACCGCGAACTCGCAGGAAATGCAGTTGACGCTCTCGGGCGGTCTTGGCGAAACCGAAGTGGGAGGCACCCTCGTCAACTTCATTCCCAAGACCGGCGGCAACATCTATTCGGGTTCGCTCTTCGGCAGCACGGCAGGGGAATGGTCGCAGGGCAACAACATCGACGATCACCTCAAGTCGCTCGGGCTGGCGCAGCCGGCGGCACTGTACAAGAACTGGGATTACAGCGCATCGCTCGGCGGCCCCTTCCGGAAAGACAAGTTGTGGTTCTTCGCCAACTACCGCGACTTCGGGAGCTACGAAGACATTCTCGGGATGTACGCGAACCTGAACGCCGGCAATCCGAACAGCTGGACCTACGTGCCCGACCAGAGCGTCAAGGCGCGCAACGCGGTCTCGCGGACGGTGACGTCGATGCGTCTCACCGCGCAGGTGACACCGAAGAACAAGGTGGGCTTCTTCTTCGACAATCAGCTCGCGTGCGACGGGTCGGCGCTGACAGAGGACGCCGACAGCTGTCGTCCTCGCGGCAAGGACTGGGTTGCGAGCGGCCTCACGGCGGGCATCTCTCCGTACGCGCCTGAAGCCGCCAGCGGCGCACAGGGCAGTCAGGGTGGTGCGTTCGGATACGCCGATGCGTGGCAGCGCGTGATGCAGGCGAGCTACACGTCGACGATCACGAGCCGTCTGCTGCTCGAAGCGGGCGCCTCGACCTACATCAGCAAGTGGGGATGGATGGAGCAGCCGGGCGCGATTCTGAATCTGAACCAGGTCCAGGAGCAGGCGTCCTTGAGCGGTACGTTCGCGGATGGTTCGAAGTGGAGCGTCCCCGCGAACCTGTTCTTCCGCGCGCTCGACTGGAACTTCAACAACATGCAGAACCCGACGACGTGGCGCGCGGCGCTCTCGTACGTCACCGGCGCGCACAGCACGAAGTTCGGGTACATCGCCGCCTACAACCGCACCGACAACTGGAACTTCTACAACAAGACGCGGGTCAACTACCGCTTCCTCAACGGCGTGCCGAATCAGCTGACCATGAACGTCGGCGACTGGATGATCAAGGATCGGAGTCAGTATCACGCGTTCTACGCGCAGGATCAGTGGACGATCAACCGGGTCACGCTGCAGGGCGCCATCCGGTACGATCGCGCATGGAGCTGGTCGCCGGAAGGGCAGGGCGCGACCGGCACCGACTTGTTCAGGTCAGCACCGATCACCTTCCCGCGCACCGATGGCGTGCCGGGCTTCAACGACATCACCCCGCGGGTGGGCGCTGCGTACGACGTGCGCGGCAACGGGAAGACGTCGCTCAAGGTCAATCTCGGGAAGTATCTGCAGGCGGCGAACAACCAGGATCGCTACACGTTGATGAACCCGGCGCAGGCGACGCGCTTCCAGCGCACGACCAACCGGACGTGGAGTGATACCACCGGCCAGGGGATCAACGGCGACTACATCCCGCAGTGCGATCTGATGAATCCCGCGGCCAACGGTGAGTGCGGTCCGTGGCAGAGCCCGTCGTTCGGACAGCCGTTGACCGCGGCACCGATCAACCCGGCGATTCTCGAAGGCTGGAACGTCCGTCCGTCTGACTGGCAGTTCGGCGTGTCGGTGCAGCAGGAAGTGCTCCCGCGCACGTCGGTCGAAGTCGGTTACTACCGTCGGTGGTTCAACGGCTTCACCGT
>Ga0126377_10000439_pt1 | contig 25131 bp, 24 predicted proteins | sample PanSoiMetPlot_22_FD_92647 | JGI IMG/M metagenome (GOLD analysis project Ga0126377, IMG submission 92647) | Tropical forest soil microbial communities from Panama - MetaG Plot_22 | ecosystem: Environmental > Terrestrial > Soil > Tropical forest > Bulk soil | place: Panama | collected 2016-02-17 | reverse complement strand
GCGCATGCTTAGCCGCAGGTCCGGCGGTATCGCCGCATTCGGTCTCATCATCCTCGCGGCCGGGGTGGGCGGATATATCTTGTGGCGCCACGAAGCACCCGCGCCCATCGTCGGCGTCGTGCGGGCGACCGAGGTCCGCGTCGCGCCCGAGGTGGGCGGCCAGCTCACCGCCATCAAGGTCGAGAAGGGCGCCCGCGTTCGTGCGGGCGACATCGTCGCCGAGCTCAATGCGTTGGAGCTGACCGCGGCGGTGACGCAGGCGCGCGCCGAACTTGCCGCCGCATCCGCTTCCCGCGACCACATCTATGCCGGCGTGCGCGATGAAGAGATCGCCGCGCTTGCCTCGGAGATCGAGAAGGCAAAGTCTCGGCTCGCTTATGCACAATCGCAGCTCGACCGCGCCGCCTACCTCGCGCGCAGCCAAACCGCCACGCAGCAGACGCTCGACCAGACGCAGAACGACCTCGCGAGCGCGAGCGCCGACGTCGCCGAGGCGGAAGCCAACCACGCCGCGGCGCAGGCCGGCCCGACCAAGGAGGAGCGCGGCATCGCCGACGCGCGGGTGGAGGCCGCCGCGGCCGCGCTTGCCGTTCTCGAGCGCCGCCTGGATAAGACAATTCTGCGCGCGCCCGACGACGGCGTTGTCAGCGTCATCGTCGCCGAGGTCGGCGAGAACGTGCGCGCCGGCCAGCCGGTCTTGGTCATCGAAGAAACCGGCAAGCAATGGTTGTCCTTCAACGTGCGTGAAGATTTCCTGCACGGCATCAGGGTGGGAATGACGGTCGACGTGAGGAGGACGGGCGCGAGCGAAGCGATCCCGGCGCTCGTCACGGAGATCCTGCCGCTCGGGCCCTTCGCAACCTGGCAGGCGGAGCGCGCGGTCGGCGACCACGACCGCAATACGGTGCGCCTGCGCCTCGATCCGCAGCGCGATGCGAGCAAATTTGAGCCTGGCATGACAGTGTGGCTCAATCGTTGAGCGGGCGCTGTTTCCGTGAAGTGCTGGCGTTTTGGCGACGGCGGTGTAGTATTCGACTCGCAGAGCTTTCCTGGCGCACCATCTGGGGGGCACGCCGATCATGCCTGCTGTTCAATCTTCCGCTGCTGACGTTTCGCCCGAAGTCGCTGATCAAGCCGATGAAGCCGCGCTCACCGAGGTCATGCGCGTCGTGCCGCTCGGAGCCGGTGTCGTGGCCAGCGTTGCCGTGGCCTTGCTGGTGATCGGCTATCTGGCGATCTATCTGCTCGTCTTCCTCCCGCGCGGCGGGGTGGGCTAGCCCGTGAGCGAGCAAGCAGCGGAAGGACACGAGCGGCGAGTTCTCGGCACCGAACTGCTGTGGGCGTTCGGCGTCGGGGTGCTCGTTGCTGCGATCCTCGGCATGATCGTGTTCACCGCCCTGACCAGAGACATCAATCCACCCAGCAACGTGGAGCATATCGATCCCAAGACGTTGCATCTGTCGGGCGAGTTCGCCGAACAAAATCTAGGAACGACGGTCGCGCCGGACGGCGGCGTCACTGTGCGGGTCATCGCCACGCAATTCATGTTCGTTCCCCGTTGCATTGCGGTTCCGCGCGGGCGCCGCGTCACATTGCGCTTCGCCGCACCAGACGTCGTTCACGGTCTCCTCATCACCGGGACCAACGTGAACACCATGGTAGTGCCCGGCTTTGTCGCACAGGTGTACACCGAATTCACCCAATCCGGAGACCTGCTCATGCCTTGTCATGAGTATTGCGGGCTCGGCCACAGCGACATGTGGGCCAACGTGCAGGTCGTGCCGGAAAACGAGTTCAAGCCGGATCGGGACGGGAGAGTCGCCTGTGCGCAACGTTGAGCGGCTTTGTCGTGCGCATTTTTGGGTCGCGTTCGGCGCATTTCTGATCGCCGCCTTCCTTGGCACTTGGCAGATGTGGGTGCGCAGCCCATTGGGCGCCAATATCGGCACGCCGGGACAGTATTTCATTTCAGTCACCGCGCACGGCGTCTCCATGGCCTATGTGATGACCACTTTCTTCATCATGGGCTTCGGCTATTTCGTCGCCGTGACTGCGCTCGCCCGCCCGCTCCCAGGCAAAGCTTGGGGGTGGCTCGGCTTCTGGATGGGATTCATCGGCGTGTTCATGGCGCTGATCCCAATTCTCATGGGCGAGGCCTCGGTGCTCTATACGTTTTATCCTCCGCTCACCGGCAGCCCCTGGTTCTATATCGGGCTCGTGCTCGTGGTGGCCGGTTCCTGGATCTGGTGCGTCCTCATGCTCGTCGCGATGGCTGCGTGGAAGCGCGCAAATCCGGGGCGGCCCGTGCCGCTAGCGATGTTCGCGACCGTAGCAAATGCGGTGTTGTGGCTTTGGACAACTGTTGGCGTGGCGGCCGAACTGCTGTTTCAAGTCATCCCTGCGGCATTGGGATTGGTGCAAACAATCGATGCAGGGTTGGCGCGGACACTGTTTTCGTGGACGCTGCATGCGATTGTCTATTTCTGGCTCATCCCGGCTTACATCGCATTCTATACGATGCTGCCGCGCGCGGCGGGCGGACGCCTCTACAGCGATACCCTGGGCCGCGTCACCTTCATTCTATTGTTGCTCTACAGCCTGCCCGTCGGAATGCATCACCTGCTAATGGATCCCGAGCATGGCAATGGCTGGAAATTCATTCAGGTGCTGCTCACGGCGTTTGTGGCTGTACCCACGCTGCTGACGATCTTCACCATCACCGCATCGCTGGAAATTGCGGGACGCCTGCGCGGCGGGCGTGGCGTTTTCGGCTGGATCGCGGCGCTGCCGTGGGAACGGCCGATCGTGCTGGCAACCGGCCTTTCCTTCGTGATGCTTGGCTTCGGCGGTTTCGGCGGGCTCATCAACATGGGCTACGGCATGAACGCGATGGTGCACAACACCTCGTGGATAACGGCGCACTTTCATCTGATCTTCGGCGGCTCCGCCGTCATCATGTATTTCGCAATCGCCTACGAGATCTGGCCACGCCTCACCGGCCACGCCCACGACTCAACCCTGCCGCTTCGGGTCCAGCTGTGGCTATGGTTCATCGGCATGATGGTGATGACCTTGCCATGGCACTGGTTGGGCTTGCAGGGCCAATGGCGGCGGGTCGCCAATTTCAACTATGCCGATCCGATCATCGCCGGCTGGGGGCCGCTGGTGATCGTGTCGCTTGCCGGCGGTTTGGTGCTGCTCGCATCCGCGCTTCTGTTCGTGCGCAATCTCGCCGTCCTTCACCGCAGCACATTGCCCGCCTTGCAGCAGCCGCTCTACGCGCTGGCCGTTGACCCGCCGCGGCGCGTTCCGGCTGCACTCAACGGATTTGCGCTCTGGAACGTACTGGTTCTTGTGCTGATGCTGCTGGCCTACGGATACCCGATCGCACAGTTTGCGCTCGCGCCGTCGCCCACCGCGATGGTGCATCGGATGTATTAAGACAAGCGCGATGACGCACGCATCGAGCTCCGACCCTCATGCTTCCGATCGGCCGTGGCGGCTTTGGGCCACCGTCGCCGTGTTCGCAATCGCGCTCAGTGGCGTTCTTCTGGGCGTGCTGATCATCCCCGTGGTCCAGGGACGGAGCGACGGAATCGATGCCTATACCGCCATCTGCCGGGCGCTTGGCATCTTGCCGGGATCGCCGGCGCGCCAGCAGATCCCCGACCGCACGCCGCCGACGCCGGTTTCCAAAGTGGTCTGGACCCCGGACCTCTTGCAGATTCTCGCCAATGCCAAACCGGAACGGGGCGCTGCCAAAGCACAAGAGGTCTGCGTCGCTTGTCACGGTGAGCAGGGCGTGTCGCGGGCTCCTGAATATCCGAACCTTGCCGGTCAATCTGGTGCGGCAATCTACAAGCAGCTCAATGACTATAGAACAGGCAGCCGAACACATCCGTTGATGACGGACATCGCGAAGGCTCTCGATGAAGCCACGCTCGCCGACATTGCCGCGTATTACGCGGCTCAGCCGAAGCGCAACCCAAATCCAACGACACTCGCGGAATCGCCTGCAGCCATCGTGCGCCTGGTCGAACTCGGCGATCCCAGCCGCAATATCCCGCCCTGCGCGTCATGCCATCGGCCGGGCTCCGGTGGTCCGATCGAGACGCCCATTCTTGCCGAGCAAGGGAAAGACTACATTGTCTTGCAATTGAAGGAATATGCCGCAGGTCATCGCCGCAACGACGTTTATGGGCGCATGCGAACAATCGCCGCAAAACTCACACCGGCCGAGATCGATGGGCTGGGGGTGTATTATCGAGCGGGTTTCAGATAGTTCGACGCTCGCCGCTTTGTTAGTCGCTGGCCGCGCTCGATATACATCGGATTCTGGTTCGTGACGCCGGCGTGAATGCTGCCGAATAAGTGCAAGCGGCCGAATAGTCGCATTCACATAAGACGACGGAGATCCAAGGGAGGAAGCCATGTTCATCCCGCGCCTGCGCATTGGCTGGCAAGTGCTCGTCGCGCTGAGTTTAGCTTCATTCGCGGCAGCGCCCGCGCAGGCCGCCGATCCGATGAAGGTCGGCGTGAGTTTGGCGCTCACCGGCGGCGTCGCTGTAAACGGCAAGCAGATCCTGATGGCGCTGGAATTTTGGCGCGACGACGTCAACGCCAAAGGCGGGCTGCTCGGACGGCCGGTCGAGCTCGTCTATTACGACGATCAGAGCAATCCGAGCACCGTGCCGGCGCTCTATACAAAGCTCATCACCGTCGACAAGGTCGACCTGCTGCTCGGGCCATATGCGACCAATATGGTTGCGCCGGCGATGCCGGTGATCATGCAGAACAACAAGACCACGATCAGCTTCCTGGCGATCGGCATCAACCAGCACTTCAACTATCCGAAGTACTTTTCCATGGTCCCGGTTGGGCCGAAGGGACCGGGTGCGTTCTCGGACGGCTTCTTCGAGCTCGCGGCGGCACAGTCACCCAAGCCGCAGACCGTGGCGATCGTGTCCGCCGACGCAGAGTTCGCCAAGACCGCCGCCGACGCCGCGCGCGATAACGCCAAGGCGCTCGGCTTCAACGTCGCTTACGAGCGGTCGTATCCACCGCCGACCACCGATTTTCTGCCGGTCATGCGCGCCGTGCAGGCCGCGAACGCCGACATCGTGTATGTTGCCGCCTATCCGCCGGACACGGTCGGCATCATTCGCGCAGCGAATGAAATCAATCTCGTGCCAAAAATGTTCGGCGGCGCCATGATCGGCCTGCTGGTGACGCCGATCAAGGTCCAGCTCGGCCCGCTCGCCAACGGTCTCGTCATCGGCGAAAGCTTTGTGCGCGCGCCGCCGTTCGAATTCTCCGGCGTCGCCGATCTGTTCAACCGCTACCAGGCCAAAGCGGCCGGCCAAGGCGTCGATCCGCTCGGCTACGGCTTCGTGCCGTTCGGCTATGCGGCGGGGCAGGTGCTCGCTCAGGCGGTGGAAGCAACCAAGAACACCAATGATGACAAGCTCGCCGCCTACATCCACGCCAACACGTTCAAGACAGTCGTCGGGGACATTGCATTCGGCATGGACGGTGAGTGGGCTAAATCGCGGCAACTCTTCACGCAATTTCAGAACATCGCCCCGAACGATCTCGAGCAATTCCGTGCCGGCACCAAACAGGTGATCCTGTTGCCGGCCGAGTACAAGACCGGCAGCATGATCTATCCGTACGCCGAAGCGCGGAAGAAGTAGATCAGAGGAAACGCAATCGCCTCGTGATCCCCCGCCAGAAGCGTACGGGATATGGCCCCTCACACGTCCATTCGACGCGTTCGATGGCTTTGCGGGAATTCTCCAGCGAAATTCGGTTATATGGCGCTTGAACATGCAAGCCCTGAACCGAGATCGCGCTTCCCGCTTTCATTGCATCGAGGGCAGCAGAGGGAAGCGCTTCGGCACGGCTCGACAACGGAAGCGGCGATTTGAGCGATGCCGGGAGCGAAACGGAGAAGCTCTGTTCATCAACGGTGAGCTTGATGTCACCGTGAATATCCGGTCCCGGCGCCGAGACATACAGGCTCAGCGGCGAGCCGGGCCGATCGCAGCGGATGACAATGCAGAACCAGTCGCCGGGATTCTGCGCATCGTCGGCGCATCCTTGGACGGCGCGGTTTTGTTCGCCGGGAAATTTCGCCGACGTCCAAGAGGTTGCGTCCGAGGTCGCGACCCCAGCAAGGCTCATACATCCGGTGAGCAGACTCAACAGCGGAAATCGCATCTGACAATCTCCAGCTCGAACTGTTCGGGCGCGAGGCACACTGCCACCGCGGAATTATCAAACTGTTAAGCGGTAGGATGGGGTTGAGCGGGCGCTTGCGCGCGAAACCCATCGGTTTCGCTGGGCATTGATGGGTTTCGCTTTCGCTCAACCCATCCTACTGCTACGGCCATGAAGATCGCGACCTTCAACATCAACAACATCAACAAGCGATTCGCCAATCTCCTCGCATGGCTGCGCAGCGCCAAGCCCGACGTGGTCGCGCTGCAGGAGCTCAAGGCAGCGGATGCGGAGTTTCCCAAAGCCGCGCTCGAGAAGGCCGGTTATGGCGCGGTTTGGCGGGGCGAAAAGTCGTGGAACGGCGTCGCCATCCTTGCCCGCGGCTGCGAGCCCATTCTCACGCGCACGCATCTGCCCGGAGAAGGCGCCGACGCCCAGAGCCGATATATCGAGGCGGCCGTGCGCGGCGTGCTGATCACCTCGCTTTACGCGCCGAACGGCAATCCGCAGCCCGGCCCCAAATTCGCGCACAAGCTCGCTTGGATGCGGCGGCTTGCGGCGCATGCCGCGGATCTTTACGGCGCAGGAATTCCGGTAGTGCTTGCCGGCGATTACAACGTCGTGCCGACGGATCGCGATATCTATCCGACGAAATCCTATGCCAACGACGCCCTGCTCCAGCCGCAAAGCCGCGCGTTGTTTCAACGCATTCTCGATCACGGCTGGACCGACGCCATCCGCACGCGGCATCCGGACGCGCCGATGTACACGTTCTGGGACTATATGCGAAACCGATGGGCGCGGGACGCAGGACTGCGTATCGACCACTTGTTGCTGAGCGCGCAAGCCGCGGAGCGGCTGCTCGACGCCGGCGTCGATCGTGGCATCCGAGCGCGAGAAGGCGCCAGCGATCACGCACCGGCCTGGGTGGTGCTCAGCGATGAGGCAAAGGCTCGACGAACTTCTCGCGGTTCCACGCGGAAGAGCGCGCCGGTCAGGCGTAAGGCGCTGGTGCCGACGGGCAGGCCATTACTGGTGATCGATGGCGATTCTTTCGCGCACCGCGCCTACCACGCCTTGCCGAAAACGATTCTGCGACGCGGCGGCCGGCCCGCCGGCGCGATCCTCGGCTTTGCAAATATGCTGCTGAAATTCTACCGGACGGAGCAGCCGCGCGCCGTGCTGGTCGGTTGGGACACGTTGGACGCGCCGACCTATCGCCATGAGAAATTTCCCGCCTATCAGAGCGGCCGCAAATTCGACGATGCATTGCTCGAGCAACTCGACGAATTGCCGCAATTCGTCGCCGCGTGCGGCTTTGCCAATGCCAAGGCCCCCGGTTATGAGGCCGACGACTTCCTCGCCGCAGCGGTTGCCGCCGAGGAGCGGCGCGGCGGCACCGTGCTCGTCGCCAGCGGGGATCGGGACACCTTCCAGCTTGCATCGGCCCGCACCACGATCCTTTATCCCGTGCGTGCCGGCGAGGTGGCGCGGATCGACCCGGCCGAGGTTCGCGCGCGCTACGGCGTCGATCCGGAGCAGGTTGCAGATTTCATCGCGCTACGCGGCGACCCCTCCGACAAGCTGCCCGGGGTCGCAGGCCTGGGCGCGGCGGGAGCAGCCCAGGTCTTGCGCACCTACTGCACGCTGGAGAACGCGCTCAAGGCCGGCCGCTTTTCCGCGTATGCCGACCGGTTGCGGCTGTTCCGGTCGATCGCCACCATGGACCGCAAGGCTCGATTGCCGCGCCTTGCCGACCGGACCCCAACGTGGGCCAAGGCGGCGGCGCTGGCCCGAGGATGGGAGCTCAACCAGCTGGCCAGTCGCCTCGAGGAGCTTGCCGGCGCCGCCCAGCGCGCGAGCGGCTAACGCGTCGGTCCTGGCCGGGTTCAGGTCGCAGATTCCGTGAGCCCCGCCTTGGCCGACCCCATTTTGATACGTTAACCCTTCAAAATCCCAAGCGAAATTTTTTGGACGCCTTTGAACCCCACTGCCCCCTCGGCCGACTAATCCGCACAAGGGGAAAAGGGGGCAATCATGAACGCATTGTGCCGTTTTGCGACCGCCGTGGCCGTCGTCGTTGCCGCGAGCACGTTTGCCACGCAAGCATCCGCCAATCCGTTCGCCTGGCTCGGCCTCGGCTATACCTCGACCGACAACGGTAACCAGGTGCGCGCCGACCTGCGGCGGGCGACAGTCAATTATCCGAGCAACGAGGCGCCGGGCACGGTCATCGTCGATACCCAGAACACGTACCTTTATTACGTCCTCGGTGGCGGCAAGGCGATCCGCTACGGCATCGGCGTCGGCCGCGAGGGCTTCACCTGGTCCGGCGTGAAAACCGTCGAGCGCAAGGCCGAGTGGCCGGATTGGACTCCGCCCCCGGAAATGATCGCGCGGTCGCCTTATCTCCCGCGCTTCATGGCTGGGGGCGTGACCAATCCGCTCGGCGCGCGCGCCATGTATCTCAGCGGCACCTTCTACCGCATCCACGGCACCAACGCGCCCTCGACCATCGGCAGCCGCGCGACCGCCGGATGCATCCGCATGGCGAATGAAGACGTGATCGACCTCTATGACCGCGTCAACGTCGGCGCCAAGGTCGTGGTGCTGCCAGCCGCCGAGCGTCACGCCACGGGCTGGTTCAACACATTCCGTTAAAGCGACGCGCGACATCAGCTGACATCTGCTGTCCCCGCCTTGCGCGGGGATGGCTATTTGTGAGAGCTGACGACTCGGATCGAGTATTACTCCGCGCCAGGCACCCGTGATCTGTCGAGCGGTTTGTCTCCGGCATCGGCCGGTCTCGCCCCTGGCCAGCGGCGGTCGATCGCCTTCTCGAATGGGCCGCCAAAAATCAGAATGACAAAAACGAGGGCGACACCCAAGACGACGATCTGCCATTCGGCGATCGCGCAAGCCGCGCCCAGACACGCAGTCACCCACACGCAAGCTGCCGTCGTCAGGCCGTGCACGCGATGGTGGCCGCCATCTCTGACAATGACGCCGGCACCGAGAAAGCCGACGCCGGTGACGATCCCCTGGATGACGCGGCTTGCGTCGGTGCCGGTCACCGCGTGGATCGATAAAACGGCGAGCGCCGAGCCCAGGCAGACGAGGCCAAGCGTGCGTACGCCGGTCGGCTTGCCGTGCAGATCGCGATTGAGGCCGAGCACGACCCCGGCGAGCGTCGCAGCGGCGAGCCGCAGCGCGATTTCGAGAGTGTCCATGGCGTACAATTTAGCGGCAGCAGACGCGGCGCAAAAGGTGTGCCCCGCGGTCAGCTCGCGGGCTTCTCGAAGTTGAACGTGAATGCGATGCGATTGCCATGGCAGGCCTTCTCTCGAAAGCCGACCGAGCAAGCCAGTCGTGCCACCGTTTGGCGGGACTGAAAGTGCGGATCAAAAATGACTTCGGTCACCGATAATATGCCGCCTGGCTTGAGGGCAGCGAAAATCTCCCGCAGGGCGGCTTGCCGATCTGGAATTTCGCCGAGTACCGTCACGAGCAGCGCCCGGTCAAAGCGATTGCTGCCGAGTTTACCCTCGCCGGCGCCAGCCCGGAGAAACTGAATATTGGTGAGGCTTGCGGCCTGCGCTTTGTCTTGCGCGCGCTGCAGCATAGGCCCTTGCATATCCATGGCCACGACCTCGCCCCGTGGTCCGACCTTTCTGGCGATCGGGATGGTCAGCCGGCCGGGACCGCAGCCGACATCGAGCACGGCCATGCCCACTTGGAGATCTAAGCGCTCGACGATGACCGCGGCCCGGTTGGTTTTGGTGAAGGGATTATCCAGCTCCACCAGCCAGCCCAACCATGCCGGGCGGGGGACCGAACGGCCTCGGGACGCGACGCGCCATATGATGGCGACGACCACGATGGCGCCGAGCAAGACGAGAAGGACGTAAGCGAACGTTGTCATCTAGGCCCATCGTGTCGCTCAGAGACTTGCGCTCACTCCGCCTTTGCGCCGGAGAACTTCACCACCTTGGCCCATTTCTCGGTTTCCTCGGCGATGAAAGCGCCGAACTCGGCGGGTGCGCCGGTCAGCATCATCCCCCCGAGCTCGGTGAGCCTCGTCTTGAGCTTGGGATCGGCAAGGCCCGCATTGATCTCATTGTTGAGTCTGTCGATGATCTCCGCCGGTGTGTTCTTCGGCGCGCCGACGCCGTACCAGGTGCTCGCCTCGTAGCCGGGAACGAAATCGCCGACGGTCGGCAGGTCGGGAAGCGCCTCCGAGCGATTCGCGGTCGTCACCGCCAGTGCCCGCAGCTGGCCAGATTTGACATAGCCGATCGAAGACGGCATCGGATCGAAGCCGATCTGCACCTGTCCGCCAAGGAGATCGGTGAGCATCGGCCCTGCGCCGCGATAGGGCACGTGCAGCATGTCGACGCCAGTCATCATCTTGAAGAGCTCGCCGGAGACGTGCAGCGTCGTCCCGATCCCGCCCGAGCCCATGTTGATCCTGCCGGAATTGGCCTTGGCATAGGCGATGAACTCGGCAACCGTCTTCGCCGGGACCGACGGGTGCACCTCCATGATCAGCGGCACGCGGATGATGCCGGCTACCGGGACGATATCGCGGATGAAATTGAAATTGAGCTTCTCGTAGAGCGTGGCGTTGATCGCGTTGGTGGCGCCCATGAGGAGCAGCGTGTAGCCGTCCGGCGCCGAATTGATCGTCGCCTCGACCGCGAGGTTGCTGCCCGCACCCGCTCGGTTCTCGATGACGATTTGCTGACCGAGCCGGTCCGACAGCCATTGCGCCATTACGCGCGCGGTGATGTCAGTCGGACCGCCGGCCGGAAAGCCGACGATCAAGCGGATCGGCCGCGAGGGATAGCCTTGCGCCGTCGCTCTCCGCGATAGGGGGAGCGCGGCAGCCCCTGCGGCGAGATACAGAAATCGACGGCGGGAAAATTTCATAATGGCTAATGGGCCTGCTTTCGCGGGGATCAAGAGCGGCTGAGCGTACGGCGATTTCGCGGGCGGACAAACGTCACCGGCAATCCTACTCCGCCTTGACGTTGGCTACGCGGATCACCTTGCCCCATTTTTCGGTTTCATCCGCAATCAGCTTGGCGAACTCGGAGCTCGACAGCGCAAGTGGCGTGTCGCCGAGTTCGACAATGCGCCGCATGATCCTGGCATCGGCCAGCGCGAGGATGATTTCCTGGTTGAGCTTGCCGACGATTTCGTGGGGCGTGTTGTGGGGCACGACAATTCCGACAAAGATGCTTGCCTCATAACCCGGCAGGAATTCGGCCAATGCCGGAAGATCCGGCAACGCAGCGATGCGTGTCGCGGTGGTCACGGCCAAGGCTCGCAGCTTGCCCGCTCGGATATATTCGATGGTCGACGCGGTGGTGCCGAAGTAAACCTGCACTTGGCCGGCCAGGAGGTCCGTGACCGCAGGCCCTCCGCCGCGATAGGGCACGTGCAGCATGTCGACCCCGCTCAAGTTGCGAAACAGTTCCCAGTACATGTGCGGGGCGCTGCCGATGCCGGCCGACGCCAGAGGGATTTTGCCGGGATTGCTCTTGGCGTAGGCGATCAGCTCGGGAACGGACTGGGACGGCAGCGACGGGTGGACCACGAGCACGCCCGGCGAGCGCGAGATCGGCGCGACCGCCGTGACACCGCGGACGAAATTGAATTTCAGATTGTCATAAAGCGTCGCGTTCCATGCGTCGGCCGATGTGGCGAGGAGGAGCGTATAACCGTCGGGCGCTGCGCGCACGAGCGTCTCCGCGGCAATATTGCCGCCCGCACCCGGCCGATTTTCCACGAAAAATTGTTGCCCAAGGCGCTCCGACAACCATTGACCGACCAGCCGGGCGTAGGTGTCGTTCACGCCGCCGGGCGGATAGCCGGAAATGATCCGCACCGGACGCGTCGGATAGGCTTGCGCATTCGCCAAGCGGGCCATCGCCGGAAACGCGGCGACAGCTCCGGCCAAATGCAAAACATGCCGTCGTGGAAATCTCATCATGGCCAATCGCTCCGTTGCCGGAACGTTATCCCTGCCGGCCGATCGAAATCACCGCCTCGTCGGTGCGCCGGCCATCGATGTCCCAGAATGTCTGAAAGTCGGGGCCGTCGAGATACGCGAGCTCCTGCCCGGCATTGCCAAGCGCGCCGATGAATTCGACTGAATGGGCTACTTTGCCGATAGCGGTGCGTAACGTCGTCACGATCTCGGGAGGCGTACCTTTCGGCGCGAATATCCCGACCCAGAGATAGTATTCGACGTCGAAGCCGAGCTCCTTGAGGGTCGGCACGTCGGGCAACCACTTCGAGCGGTTGGCGCCGAAGGTGGCGAGCGCGCGCAGCTTACCCGCTTTGATATGCGGCAGCGTAGCCGATACGGACTGGGTGGTGACTTGGGCGTTGTTGCCTAGGATGGCGACGATAGCGGGGCCTCCGCCATTAGTCGGCAGATGGCGCAGGTGCAACGGACCCGTCGCCTTTTCGAGATACGCGAGCGGCAGATGCGAGGCGCCATAGAGGCCGCCCGAACTAAACACGAGCGTATCCGGATGCGCCTTCGCGCCGGCAATGAACTCCTGCAGAGCCTTATAAGGCTGCTGATCGTTGACGAGGAGTAGCATCGGATCGGCCACCAAGCGCGCGAGCGGGATAAAATCAGCACGGGTGACCTTGGGGGAGCGGCCGAATAGCTTGTCGACCTCGGCGTAACCCGAAAGCCCCGTGTTGTGCGAGAGCAAGGTATAGCCGTCGGGCTTGGCGGAGGCGACGAACTGCGCGCCAACCTGGCCCGCGGCGCCGGCCTTCGTTTCCACCACGACCGGCTGCTTTAAGATCGGCTCCATTGCGGTCGCGAGCGGCCGCGTCACGATGTCATTGAGGCCGCCGGGCGGAAACGCATTGACGATGGTGATGGCGTGCGAGGGAAAGGCGTCCTGCGCGAATGCCGGTCGCCGCGCCAATAGAATGGCGGCGGTGCCTATCACGAAACGACGGCGATCCATGTTTGCCCTTTCGAAATGCGCCCCAGATCAGATTAACAAGTAGTGCGCTTTGAGCGTAGCGAAATCCCGGACTATCGACGGAACTAGCTCGCTAATACCTCGCGTTTCCCGGCGTTCGCGGGAACGGGATCGCGTCGCGCACGTTGGCCAGGCCGGTGATGTAGGCAAGCGTGCGCTCGAAGCCCAATCCGAAGCCCGCGTGCGGCACCGTGCCGTAGCGGCGTAGGTCGCGGTACCAGGCGTAGTGTTCCTTGTCGATGCCCCGCTCTGCCATACGCGCGTCGAGAACGTCGAGTCGCTCCTCGCGCTGACTGCCGCCGATGATCTCGCCAATCCCCGGGGCGAGCACGTCCATCGCGGCGACGGATTTTCCGTCGTCGTTCACGCGCATGTAGAACGCTTTGATGTCCTTCGGGTAATTCATCACGATCACCGGCTTCTTGGCGTGCTTCTCGGTGAGATAGCGCTCGTGCTCCGACTGCAGGTCCATGCCCCATTTGACCGGGAACTCGAATTTCTCGTTCGCGCGCTCGAGAACCGCGATCGCCTCGCCGTAGTCCATGCGCACGAACTCCGAGTTCACGATGCCCTCGAGCTTGGCGCGCAGTCCTTTCTCGATCCGCTCGTCGAAAAAAGCCAAATCCTCCTGCCGTTCCTTGAGCAGCGTCGCGAACGTGAACTTCAGCAGCCGTTCCGCCAGCGTCGCATTGTCCGAAAGGTCGGCAAAGGCAATCTCCGGCTCGATCATCCAGAACTCGGCGAGGTGGCGGCTGGTATTGGAGTTTTCCGCTCGGAACGTCGGGCCAAACGTGTAGACCTTGGTGAGCGCGAGACAATACGCCTCGACGTTGAGCTGTCCCGAGACGGTCAGGAATGCCTCGCGGCCGAAGAAATCTTGAGCGAAGTCCACTTGCCCCTGGGGCGTGCGGGGCAGATTGGCGAGATCAAGCGTCGACACTCGGAATAGCGCACCGGCGCCCTCAGCGTCGGAAGCAGTAATGATCGGTGTATTGACCCAAAAAAAGCCGTTCTCGTCGAAGAAGCGATGGATTGCCTGCGCCAGCGTGTGTCGCACGCGGGTCGCCGCCGCGATCACGTTGGTACGCGGCCGCAAATGCGCGACGTCGCGCAGGAACTCGAGCGAGTGCGGCTTCGGCTGGATGGGATAAGTATCGGGGTCGTCGACCCAGCCGATCACTGTGACGGCGCTCGCCTGCATCTCGAAGGGTTGGCCCTTTGCCGGCGAGGGCACGATCGTCCCCGTGGCCTCCACCGCGCAACCCGTCGTGAGTTTCAAAACCTCATCGGAGTAGTTCGGCAACGTGTTCGGCACGACCACCTGCAACGGATGGAACGAGGAGCCGTCCGAGAGATGGACGAATGAAATGCCCGCCTTCGAGTCGCGCCGGGTGCGCACCCAGCCCTTAACCGTGACGGCTAAGTTCTGCGGCGCCTGCCCGGCCAGGACTTCGAGCACGCTGAATTCTTTCTGGTGCATTGATCCAGACTCGCTGTTTGGAGTCACGCCTTCCTTGCCGATTTACGAACCCCTTTAAACCTTCCGTCGGTCCGATCAACCTTCCTGCGGCACTGGGCATGGACGGCGATCCTCGTCGATAGCGACATAGGTGAAAATGCCCTCGGTGACCGCGATCTGCTCCTCTCCGATGCCGCGCCGCACCCAGCTCTCAACCTTGACCGTGATCGAGGTGCGTCCGACTTTGATGATTTCCGCGTAGCAGGTCACCTCATCCCCAATAAAAACTGGCCGATGAAACGTCATGGCAGTGATCGCTACCGTCGCGGTGCGGCCTTTGGCGCGGCGTCTTGCGGCTGCGCCGCCTGCGAGATCCATCTGCGACAGCAACCAGCCGCCGAAGATGTCGCCGTGCGGATTGGCATCGGCCGGCATCGCAATGGCGCGCAGCGCCGGCTCCGTTTTGGGTGGCCGATCCGGCGTGTCGGAGGAGGGCATGGCAAATCCCAACGTAGAGGCGAGCGGGTATCCCGTTCAAGTTCACGCCGTAACATCGGCTCGTCATTGCGTCCCGCGAGCGGTTTCGCTGGTATCGCAAACCGCTCTTGCTTATTGAGATATCGCATCTACCGTGCGGCAGCCGCGCCGCCGGAAAGGGTTTGGGAGGACCATGCATGTCCAGCGACATTCTCACCGCCCGCAAGGGGCCGGTCCTGGAAATCACGCTCAATCGACCACAAATCGGGAACCCCGCCTCGGACGCCATGGCCGTCGAGCTGACCAAGCTCCTGCTCGGTGCCGCCGAGACCTCCGAGATCGTGGTGCTGCGAGGGGCCGGCGACGACTTCTGCGTCGGCCGCGAGACGATGGGTAAACGCCCGCCCGGGCCGCCGCCCCAAGCGCTCGAGTTGCGCCGGCGCAACGACGTGGTGTTCAACTGCTACGGCGCCTTCCGTCGCTGCGAAATTCCCGTGATCGGCGTGGTGCGCGGCCGCGCCTTCGGTTTCGGCTGCGCCATTGCCGCGGTCTGCGACATCACGCTTGCGGCAGATACCGCCAAGTTCCAGGTTCCCGAGATGGCGCACAACATCATGCCAACCATGGTCATGTCGGCCCTGGTCGATCGCGTACCGCGCAAGGCGATGACCTATCTGGTCTGGTCCACCGCGGTCATTGGTCCGCAGCGCGCGATTGAGGCCGGCATCGTCAGCGAGGTCGTTCCCGAGGCGCAACTCGAGGCGGCAGTCGAGGCGCTGTGCAAGCAGATCATGGCCGCGCCGCGGCCGGCCCGCGTCGGATGCAAGGACTATGCCCGCGCCGCGCTCGACATGGATGTCGCCGGCGCCATCGAATTTGCCCGCAGCATTCACGCGGTGATCAATTCCTCGAGCGAAATGCTGCCTGCCGGTCACAAATAGAAGGCATGAGAGCGATGCCAAGCCGCAACGTGGATTTGGACAAATACCGACTGCGCCGATTCGTCGAGCGGCTGATCGACATGGATGAGGTCGAGACCCATGACGAGCCGGTGCCGCTAACCGCCCTGAGCGCGATTATCGAAGGGACCGAGAAGGCGGTCCTGTTCAAAAGAGCGGGTCCGGAACAGTTTGAGATCGTTGCGAAGACCGCCGGTAGCCCAAGGCGCTTGGCTGCCGCATTCGAGGTCAGCGAGGACAAGCTCCACGAGGAGTATTTCAGACGGCTCGCCAATCCCCAGCCGGTGGTGGAGGTGGCATCCGGCGAGGCTCCGGTGCACGAAGTCAAGATCACGGGCAAAGACGTCGATCTCACCAAGCTTCACTTCCACCCGCAACACGCCTACGACGGCAGCTGTTATCTCAGCTCGGCCATCGATTACACGATCGATCCAGCGACCGGACGAAGGAATGTCGGCTGCCGGCGCTTGAGCTTGCGCAACCGGTACGAGACCGGAACGAACGTAACTGCCCCCTCCGACCTCAAGCGCATTTACACGGCATGCGTGGCACGCGGCGAACGCTTGCCGATCACCTTTACGGTTGGCGCGCATCCGCTCGATTTCTTTGCCGCGACGACGCGGCAGGGCGGCGACGAGCTGGCATTGATCGCGATGTTTCGCGGCGAGCCGGCGCCGGTGGTCAAGAGCCTCACCAATGACATCCTGGTACCGGCTGATGCGGAGATGACGCTCGAAGGCTATCTCGACGAGCGCGGTTATGCGGAGCCGGAAGGCCCCTACGGCGAATACATGGGTTATTACGGCGCGATCCATATGGATCCGGTGTTTCATTGCACCGCGATCACGCTGCGCCGGGACGCGCTGCACCACACGCTCCTGCACGGCTCCGGGCGCGTGCTCGACCAGACGGATAGCGCCGTGATCAGCGCAATGCGCACCGAGGCCGAGGCAATGAAGATCCTCAAGGCGACGGTGCGCGAGCCAGTCGCCGCCTACCTGCGAGCCATGTCAGGCGGCGACAACACGCTGCGCGCCTCCATCAAGCAACGCGCCCTCGGAGAGGCCAAAGCGGCCATCGCTGCGCTGTTCGGCGGAATTATGCGGCTGAAGCACATCTACATATTCGACGAGGACATCGATATTCACGACGATCGGCAGGTCGAGTGGGCGCTCGGCACGCGCTTTCAAGCCGATCAGGATCTCATGGTCCTTCAGGGAATGCGGGGCATGACTATGGATCCCTCACTTAACGGTCGGCGCACGGGGGCGAAGGCGGGCTTCGACTGCACCAAGCCATTCGGCAGGGATGGCGAGATTCCGCTGACGAGAAGCGCAGCCAAGGTCTTCGCCGGACCTGCTCGCTTTCAAAGCGTCGAGCAGGCGCTCGCATCCGCGCCGATGTTTTACGCCGACATCGTAGAGGCAATTGGCAGCGACGATGGACGCGAGATCGCCTGCGCGCTGGACGAGCTGCGGGAGACGGGGCGGCTGGGGCGCGATCGCGACGGCCGTTATCACCTCGTTCGTTCGCAACCAGGCGTGACCGCCATCGTTGGCAAGCTCTACCCTGATCCGAACGAGGGAACGTGAGGCTCTCTAGGGTCGGCAAAGACGCCGCACGGACGTGCAGGCGCGGGGTTTCGCGCCTTTGTCCACGCTACGTGTTGCTTCTCGCCGCTTTCACACTGCTGCCTCTCGCCGCGATTGCGCAGGAGTTTCCAGCGCGCGCCATCCGCATCATCGTGCCTAGTCCTCCCGGTGCAGCGGGCGATATCACCGCGCGGCTGATCGGACAGAAGTTGAGCGAAAGCCTGCGCCGACCGGTGGTCATCGAAAATCAAGGTGGCGCGTCCGGCGCAATCGGCATGGGTATGCTCAGGCGTGCCGCGCCCGACGGCACCACCATCGGCGTCGTCATCGCGCTCGCGCAAACGATCGACCGCATTCAGAACAAGAAGGCTTCGTTCGACATCGCATACGACTTCACACCAATCACCGCGATCGCCAACAACCCAGCGGGGCTGGTGGTCAACGACCGCATCACGGCGGCTTCACTTACGGCCTTCGTCGAGTTCGTGCGCAAGCACCCGCGCGAAGTATCCTATGCCAGCGGCGGCATCGGCACCGCGCATCATCTCTACGGGCAAGTCCTCAATCGGATCGCCAGCATCGAGATGCTCAACATTCCCTACAAGGGCGTGGCGCCGGCGCTCAACGACGTTTTGGGCGGCCACGTTCCCACCGCAATCGTCAGCCTGGCAGCGGCACTGCCGCACATCCAGCGTGGGCCGCTGCGCCTGTTGACGGTGTTCGACACCAAGCGCTACGCGAAGCTGCCGGACATACCCACCGTCGCCGAGGAGATGCCGCGCTTTGTGCCCGGGCGCACCTGGATCGGCTTGCTCGGGCCGCCAAAGCTGCCGGCCGCCATCACCGCGCGCTTGCACGAGGAGGTCGTGCAAATCCTCAACTCCGCGGACGTGCAGCAGGTGCTTGACGAGAACGGGCTCGAGAGTATCGCCAACACGCCGGAAGAGTTCGCCGCCATGATCAAAGAAGACGCCAAGCTCTGGGATGTCGCAGCGGCGGACGCCGGATTGTTGGGGCAGTGACAGTGAAATTCAACTGATATCGCCGCAACGAACTCGATGGGCTCCCTCCCCATAGGGAGAGGGATGGGGTGAGGTGCTAAGGTCTGTCAACAGATCCAGCCCCCTCACCCCAACCCTCTCCCCGCAGGGGAGAGGGGAGTGCAGCGAGAACGCGGTGCGATCGGTCGAACACCTCAAGGTCTGTTTTCTTCACCGCATGCCAGCGGCGATGAATTTTTCCAGACTCATTGGCTCGCCTTTGCGCGCGGGCGCGCGCGGCGCAACCCCCGCAAAACGGCTGGCCTCCACGAACCATTGCGCTCGTGCCGGCAATTGCCAGCGACGTTGCATCGCGCGGCTTGCGTCCCAGCGCACCGGCTCGTTCTCGATATCCATGACCTGGTAGTGGGTATTGAACAATTCGATGCGGTGTCCGTCCGGATCGCGCATGTAGACGAAGAGCGCATGGCCGGGACCATGGCGGCCCGGGCCGAACTCGATATTGGCAGCAAAGCCCATCTCGCCGGCAAGATCGCAGACGTAGAAGAAGTGATAGGATTCCGGGATCGAGAACGCCGCGTGATGGAGCCGCGGCCCGTCCCCGGGCGCAAAAACGATGTCGTGCGGATTGCCTTTGCGTTGCAAGAAGACGAACAGCAGGTCGTCTGTTCCATCGGGCGAGATGTATTCAGAGAGCCTAAAACCGATGCTCATCCAGAACTCGCAGGCCTTCTGCACATCGGGCACCAGCAGCTGGAAATGGTCGATCCGTTGCGGCACCGCGCCGTGGTGGTGCTCGAAGGCGACGACGAGCCGCGGCTTCACCTCCATGGTCGCGCAGAACTCGATCGGAACACCGCTTTGGTCCGACACATGCAGCGTGCGCCCTTGATGCGGCACCTCGACCCATTTCGTCGGTAGACCGGCTCGGTCAAAGAATACCTTGGCCTTGTCCAAATCTTCTTCGCTGAACACGCGCATCCCTACCCGCTCCGCCTGCGGTTCGCCGCTCGCGCGCTTGAGCACGAGGCTGTGGTGACATGCCTCGGCGACGCCGCGCAGATAAAGCGTGTCCTTATCTTCGTCGCTGACGATGAAGCCGATGAGATCGACGTAGAAGCGCCGGCTCGCCGCCAGATCCTTGACGGTGAGCACCGAATGACTGGCGCGCGTGACGGTGAACGGCGGGTTATAGACCGGCTTCGGAATACTCATGAGCGCCTCCCAACGGCGAGGTCGGATGGGAGACCGTTCTAGAGCACGTTTGCGCGAAATGGAATCAGCGCGGGCGACAATCTCGGCCCCGCTCTTTGAACAGCGCTCGGCGCGCTCAGGAATTTATCTCGCCTTAGCTGAGTTCGCCGGCTGGGCTGCAGTGTCGGGAGAGAGTGTTTGCTTGTCGGCAGCGGCCGGCGGACGAGCGGCGCGATCGAGGTTGCGCGGCTTTCGGACCGCGCAAAAACCATCGACGGCCTCGAGCACGGCCGCGGCGATGAGCGATTGGCGCTGCGATGAGCCCATCGTCAATTCCTCGTCGCGGTTGATGATCGAACCCGCCTCGAGCAGCACGGCGGGCATGTGGGTCGACTTCAGCACGATCAGTTGGTCGTATCGGTAAACGCCCACTTTGGCATCGATCAGCAGCCTTTGCCGATGGCCCATGAACTTTTCGATGTAGTGCGGGGTGTACTGGAGTGCGCGCGATTGCAGCTGATCGCCGAGCAGCCTGCCGAACTCGAGGCTGCCGTCGGGATCGGCATTGTCGATCGAGAAGAAGATGGAATGGCCCTTGAAGCGGTCACTGAACTGATGCTCCTCGCCTTGGTACTCCCATGATTCGAGAAATGAATCCGGCACCGAGTCGTGATGGATCGAGAGGAAGAGATCTGCCGACGCAGCATTGGCACGCGCCACGCGGCGGAAGAGGCTTTTCCTGGCGGGCCCGTCGGTGACGAGCAAGATGGTCTTGGCAAAGCCTGCGTCGCGCAGCTTTTGCTCGATCACTCGCGCCAGCTGCAGGTTGAATTCATATTCGTAAACGCCGCGCGCACTGGTGGCGCCGGGCGATTCCGCCGTGTGCCCGACATCCACGACCGTCCGGAACGCGGCCCGATCGCAAGCCGAAATGGGCGCTTTCTTGTTAGCACCGCTGGCGGGACCGGCCCAGCCGGAATGCCATGCGCCTGGGCACACGACGAGGGCAGCGATCACGGTGGCAACCGTTCCAACGTTGCGGAGGAAGGCCATCAAACGTACCCCGGTCCCCTAGGCGCCCGCGCGTCTCAATAGGACTTGGGCAGCCCTAGAATCTTCTCTGCAATGAAATTGAGGATCATGTGTGGCGTAATTGGCGCGATGCGCGGGATCATCACCTCACGCAGATAGCGTTCGACGTGGAATTCCTTGGAATAACCCATGCCGCCGTGCGTGAGGACGGCGGTCTCGCAGGCATGGAAGGCGGCCTCCGCTGCCAGATATTTGGCGGCATTGGCCTCGGCCCCACAGTCCAAGTTGCGATCATAGAGGGCCGCCGCTTTCATCACCATCAGGTTGGCTGCTTCGAGCTCCATCCAGCATCGCGCGAGCGGATGCGCGATGGCCTGATTCTGACCGATCGGCCGGCGAAAGACCACACGCTCGCGCGCGTAGAGCGCGGCTTTGCGCAACGCCGCGAGCCCGATGCCGACCGCCTCTGCGGCGACCAGGATGCGCTCCGGATTCATACCGTGCAGGATCGAGCGGAAGCCGTCGCCCTCCGCGCCGATGCGATCGGCGGCGGGGATCACCATCCCATCGAAAAATATCTCGTTCGAATCGACGGCGTGGCGGCCCATCTTATCGATCACGCGCACCGCCGCGCGAGTGCGGTCGAGATCGGTGTAGAACAAGCTCAACCCCTCAGTCCTGCGCTGGACGCTCTCCAGCGGGGTGGTACGGGCAAGGATGAGAATCTTGTTGGCGACCTGGGCCGTGGAGGTCCAGATCTTCTGCCCGGATAAGACATAATTGCCGCCGCGCCGCTCGGCGCGCACTTTGATGGCCGTCGTGTCAAGCCCGGCATCAGGCTCGGTCACGGCAAAGCAGGCCTTGTCCTTGCCGGCGATTAGCGGCGGCAGCATGCGGCGCTTTTGCTCGTCGCTGCCGAACACAACGACGGGTTGGACGCCGAAGATGTTGATGTGAACCGCCGACGCGCCGGTCATGGCCGCGCCGGATTCGGCAATGGCTTGCATCATGATTGCGGCTTCCGTGACGCCCAGGCCAGCTCCGCCATAGGCTTCCGGCATGGCGATGCCGAGCCAGCCCGCCGCGGCGAGCGCCGCATGCAGCTCGTGCGGAAACTCGCCGCTGCGATCCTTTTCCAGCCAATAGGCGTCGTCGAATTGGAGGCAGAGCTTGCGGACTTCGTCCCGGATTTGCTGCTGCTCCGGGCTCAATGAAAAATCCATTGTCCGACCTCGCCGCTCCCCGCCGTTCCTATTGTAACGGATTCGTACTGGCTGCCGCAGATGCCAACTGCGGCGACACCACAGCCTCGATTGCCGCGGCGATTGACAGCAAGCGACGGTCATCACCGTGCTCGCCGATCAACATAATGCCGACCGGCGCGTCGCCGGCGCGGTGACATGGGATCGAGATCGAGCAGCGGTCAAGAAAATTTGCAATCGAGGGATTGCGCAGGACGAGAAAATTAGCGCTGCGATAAGCGGCATCTTCGCTAAGTTCGGTGAGCCGCGGCGCGGTCACGGGAACGGTCGGCATCACCAGCGCATCATAGGGGGCTGTGATCGCGTCCACCCGACGGATGAAATCGGCCCGGGCGTTCACCAGATCGATATAGTCGGCGGCGTCTTGCTCTTGCCCCCGCAGGATCCGGCTGAGTACGCGCGGATCGTACATTTTATCGGCTTTAGCGATCAGCCGGCGATGAATCGCGTAGGCCTCGGCAGCGGCCAATCCGCCCTTGGCATTGATCTGCGGGAGCTCCGTCAATTCGCGCAGCGCGATATCGTCGATCCGCGCGCCCGCTTTACGCAGCGCGGAGAGAGCGGCCTCGAAGGCGCGCGCCACGGCGGGCTCGACATTCTCGAGCACCATCGTCTGCGGCAGCGCCATTCGCAGTCCGGCGAGCGGGAACGGCGGAAGATCGGATATAGGCTCGCCGACGAGAGCGGCATCGAGGGCGGCGCAGCATGCAACGGTTCCTGCCAGCGGTCCGATCGAATCGAGCGAAGTCGAAAGCGGAAAGACGCCTCCCCTCGGAATCCGATGCGCCGTCGGCTTGAATCCGACGATGCCGCATAACGCCGCCGGAATGCGGCATGAGCCACCGGTATCGGTGCCGAGCGCGCCGAAGGCCATGCCGTCGGTGACCGATACCGCGGCGCCCGAGGACGAGCCGCCGGGAATGCGCCCTGCCCGCCGCTCGTAGGAATTGAGCGGAGTGTCATAGTGCGGATTGATGCCAAGTCCGGAGAAAGCGAACTCGGTCATATTGGTGCGCCCGATCGGAATGAAACCAGCCGCCCGCAAGTGCGCCACCGCGGGCGCGTCCTGCTTGGCCGCCGGCTCATCTTTCAGTACGACCGAACCGGCGGTCGTCACGTCGCCGGCAATGTCGAATAGATCCTTGATGGAGAGCGGAATGCCGGCGAACGGGGAAGGTGCCGGACCGCGCGCACGCAGGCGGTCGTAATAATCTGCTGCTGCGAGCGCTGGCTCAGCATGAACCTTGAGAAAGACGCGCCGCCCTTCTCCAGATTGATCCGTGATGCGCGCCAAGCATTGCTCGACCAGGCCGCGGCTTTTCCCGCCACGGGCCAGATGAGCTGTGAGTTGGGCGAGCGAGGGCATTGCGTCGCAGTGAGGGGGCAGAAGTGCTTGTTGATATGGCGGCGGCAATGATATCAACCCGGATGAACAGTTTCATCCGTGGCCGCCAGATGGCGTGCACACGCCTCTCTTGGGATGAACGACTGATTGCCGGAGAGCAACCATGCCGATGAACAAGCCGCATCTCGAGTTCACCCGGGTCGACATGAATAGCGGCTGGGCCACGCCGCCCGGGTATCCGGCGGGTATTAAGCAGAAAATTCTTGCGAGCGACCTCGACGAGAGCCGCAAGATGGGCAGCCGCACTCGGCTTCTGCGCATCGAGCCCGGCGTCTACACCACGGCCCCCTTTGTGCACGACCATTGGGAAGAGGTCTACTTGGTCTCCGGCGACCTCATCGTCGGCAACGACGCGCAGGGCAAAGGCGGCGAAGCCTTCGACGCGCCGACCTATGCCTGCCGCCCGCCGGGCGTGTACCACGGCCCCTTCAAGTCGGAGCGGGGCTGCTTGCTTTACGAGATCCACTATTACGACGAGAGCACTAAAAAATCCTGATGCGCCACTTTTTTCTCTAGATTTCATGCCGGAGCGCATGCGGCGCATCACGAAAAGGTTGGAACTGCCGTCCTGTTAGTGCCGATGCCCAGCACGGGCTTGGCTGAAGCTCGTCCAGAATCATATATAAGTCACCCCTCAGAACCAGGCGATGAAAATGAACGCGAACGCTGAGTCAAACACCGCTCGCAAGCTCATCAATGGCCGCATCAACGGCAAGTTCGCGCCGGGGTTCTCTGGAAACCCCGGCGGGTCACCGGAGGCTACGCGCAGAGCGTTCAACAAGCGCTTTCTGCTCGATCTGGCGGAGGATTGGCAGCAGCATGGGCGCGAGGTGTTCAAGCGGGTGCGGCGCGAGTCGCCGGCTGCGTATTTGAAGGTCTGCGCAATGTTGGTGCCGCGGGAGATGAAGTTGGAGCATTCCGGCGGCGTCAAGGCGATGAGCGATGAGCAGCTCGAACGCACCCTGGAAGCGGTGGAAACCCTGATGCGACAGCGCGGAATAGGCGAGAATGCCAAGGTTATTGAGGGGGAAGCGGAAGTCGTCCCGAGCCTGCCGGCACCGACAGCAATCAACGCCAAAAATCTTTGAACCGGTCGGGAGCCATCTCGGTGTAGCTGACCGTGTGCTGGATGTTCTTGTGCCCGAGGTAGTGCTGCAACGCCCGCGTGTCGTGGCCATCGTTGGCGAGCTTGAACCCACAGGCATGGCGCAGCATGTGTGGGTGGATCGGGAATGGCATCTTGGCGGCCTCCCCGACGCGCTGCACAAGCCGGTGGAAGCCAATGGGACTGATTGGTCCGCCGCGCTCGGAAACGAATATGTAAGCGTCCCTGGGGTAGTCGCGGCGTAGCTTACGCAGTGCTCGCATCTCGTCACCGCGGATCGGGTGCACGCTGGCAATCCCGTTCTTGACGCGGTGCACATGCAGGCGGCCTTCGGATAACTCGATCTGCTGCCATTGCAGGTCGCAGACCTCCGAGGCTCGCAGGCCGTGGCGGTAGGCAACCAGGATCATGGT
>Ga0126377_10000437_pt1 | contig 25171 bp, 20 predicted proteins | sample PanSoiMetPlot_22_FD_92647 | JGI IMG/M metagenome (GOLD analysis project Ga0126377, IMG submission 92647) | Tropical forest soil microbial communities from Panama - MetaG Plot_22 | ecosystem: Environmental > Terrestrial > Soil > Tropical forest > Bulk soil | place: Panama | collected 2016-02-17 | reverse complement strand
TCCGCGAAATCCGTAGCCCATAACATCGGTTTTTTTGCTGCGGATTACTCGGATTTCGCGGAGACAACCAGACTGCTTCGACGCAGAGCGTCTCTGTAGCTGTGCGGTGGGCTTGATTGACGACCGAGATCCCTCTTCTCGGGATGACAACTAGGGGCTCGGGATGACATGGCGTTGCTTTCCGCCGCTCCCGCTCCACCGTTCCACCGTTCCACCGTTCCACCGCTCCTTGCTCGACCAGCCTTCCTAGGCGAACATCACCGAGCACGCCAACTCGTACCTCGGCTCCCCTCCTCCGATGCGCCTCGCTCCAATCATCCTCGTCGCTCTCGCGGGCATTCACCCGCTCGGAGCTCAGAATCGTTCGCGCGTCCAGACAGACTCGAATCGCGCGCGCACCCCAGCGACCGATACCACACGCAGCCGGCGACCGGCCAATCAAGACTCGACTCGCGCCGGAGCGCCCGCCGACACAAATGCCGGTGACCGCTCGCTCGGCGGCATTCGTGTGCGCTCGATCGGGCCAGGGATGATCTCGGGCCGCATCACGGATCTCGCCGTGCACCCTCGAGACAAGAAGACGTGGTACATCGGCGTCGCTGCCGGCGGGGTTTGGAAGACGACCAATGCCGGCACGACGTGGACGCCTGTGTTCGATCAGCAAAGCACCTACTCGATCGGCACCGTGGTGATCGATCCGAAAAACCCCAACGTCGTATGGGTTGGAACGGGCGAGAACAACGCGCAGCGCGCGGTGGCGTACGGCGACGGCGTCTACAAATCGGTGGACGCGGGCCGCACGTGGCAAAATGTCGGTCTCAAAGAGTCGGAGCACATCGGCAAGATTCTCGTCGATCCACGAAACTCCGACGTCGTTTACGTCGCGGCACAAGGCCCGCTATCGGTGAAAGGCGGCGATCGGGGCCTGTACAAGACGACCGACGGCGGACGGACGTGGAAGAAGGTGCTCGACGGCGGCACGTGGGCAGGCGTGAGCGACGTCGTCCTCGATCCACGCAATCCTGACATCCTGCTCGCTACGACGTGGCAGCGCGTTCGTCGCACATATGGATACATCGCCGGTGGGCCGGAGTCGGGCGTCTGGCGCTCGACCGATGGCGGCGCGACGTGGAGACGTTCGCAAGCAGGCATGCCGTCCGACGAAATGGGGCGCATCGGCCTCGCGGTGTCGCCGGTAAATCCCGATGTCGTCTATGCGATGTTCGAAGCCGGTCGGGATGCCGGCGGCGGACGCGAGGGAGGTCCCGGAGCGACCGGACGTGAGGGGAGCCCCGGAGCGACCGGAGGTCGCGCGGGGTTCTATAGATCGCGAGACGGCGGGACAAGCTGGGAGCGCATGAGCGCCTACAACACGACGGGACTCTACTACAGCGAGCTCTTTCCGGATCCCGTGAACGTCGATCGCGTGTACCTCGTCGACGTGCGCAACATGGTGACCGAAGATGCGGGACGCACGTTCCGCCCCGTCGGCGAACGCGACAAACACGTCGACAACCACGTCATTTGGATCGATCCCGACGACATTGACCATTTGCTCATCGGCTGCGACGGTGGATTGTACGAGTCGTTCGACCGCGGGCAGACGTACAAGTACTTCGCGAACCTTCCACTCGGTCAGTTCTATCGCGTGGACGTCGACAACTCGACGCCGTTCTATCGTGTGTTCGGCGGCACGCAGGACAACGGTTCCGTCGGCGGCGCATCGCGCACGCGATCCGCGAGCGGCATCTCGAACTCTGACTGGGTCGTGACTGGAGGCGGCGACGGATTCGTCACGAAGGTCGACCAAACCGATCCGAACACGATTTACGTCGAGTCGCAACACGGTGCGATGCAGCGCGTGAATCTCAAGACCGGTGAATCGGTCAGCATCGTCCCGCAGCCGGAACCGGGTGAAGCCGGCCTGCGCTGGTACTGGGATTCGCCGCTCATCATCAGCCCGCACTCGAATACGCGTCTCTACTTCGCGGCGCAGCGTCTCTATCGCAGCGACGATCGTGGCAACTCGTGGAAGCCGGTGAGCGCTGATCTCTCGCGTGCTATCGATCGCAATCGCATCAAGCTCATGGACCGCGTGTGGAGCGTCGACGCAATCGCCAAGAACTCGTCGAGCTCGTTCTTCGGCGCGATCGTCACCATCGCCGAGTCACCGGTGAAAGAGAACCAGCTCTGGATCGGCACGGATGACGGCACGATTCAGGTCAGCGAGAACGGCGGCGCCAATTGGCGGAAGATCGAGACGTTCCCCGGCGTGCCCGATACGACGCAGGTTGCTCGGGTAGTGCCTTCGAGCCACGATGCGAATACAGTGTACGCCGCCTTTGACGGACATATGATGGGCGACTACAAGCCGTACCTCGTCAAGAGCACCGACCTCGGGCGTACCTGGCGCTCGATCGCCGGCAATCTTCCGGCGCGCGGAACCGTCTACTCCATGGTCGACGATCCCAAAGACCCGAACATCCTGTACGTCGGCACCGAGTTCGGTCTCTTCTTCACGCGCAACGCGGGCCAACAGTGGACGCGTATTCGTGCCGGTCTGCCGACGATTCAAGTCCGTGATCTCGTCGTGCAGAAGCGCGACGACGATCTCGTACTCGCAACCTTCGGCCGCGGCTTCTACGTCCTCGACGACCTCGGCGCATTGCGCGCGGCCACGCCCGCGGCACTCGCGTCGGAGGGTGCACTCTTCCCCGTGCGACGCACGCCGCTCTACGTCCCATCGAGCGTGTTCGCGGGCGGCGTCGCGGGATGGCTGGGGGGCTCCTTCTTCCAAACGCCGAACCCGCCATTCGGTGCGACTTTCACCTATTCTCTAAAGAGCGATCTGCGCACTCGGCGCGCGCAGCGTCAGGCGGCGGAGCGCACGACGGCACGCCGCGGCGGTGACGTGTTCTATCCGTCGTGGGACTCGCTGCGCGTCGAAGATCGCGAAGAGGCGCCCGCGATCATCCTCACGGTCACCGACGCGGAAGGCGGCGTCATGCGACGGCTCACCGGTCCAACGTCCGCGGGCATCCAACGCGTCACGTGGGATCTCCGCCGCGCGGCGCCGACGGCTGCTCGTCCTGTCACACCGGCGGATGACGACGAAGGCGGACCGCGCGGCGGCGGCGGAGCATTGGTCCCTCCGGGGACGTATATCGTCTCACTCGCGAAACGGGTCGACGGTGTGACAACGCCGCTCGGCCAGCCGCAGAAGTTCGAGGTCTACATGCTCGACGGTCAGTCGACGCGAACGCCGGCGATCGTGGCATTCCAGGAGCAAGCCGCGAAGTTGCAGCGTGCGATGACCGGCGCGAGCTCGCTGGTCGACGAATTGTCGACGCGCGCTCAGGCGCTGCTGCGCGCAGTCGAGGATGCGCCAGGAGCCGGAGTGAAGCTCACCGACGACGTGCGTGCCATCAACAGTTCGCTGCGCGACATTCGCGAGGCGCTGAATGGTGATCCGACGATGAGTCGTCGTCAGGAGCCAACGGCCCCGTCGCTCATGGGGCGTCTCAGCGTCTTGACGCAGGCGACGCGAACCTTCGACGGGCCGACGGGCACACAGCAGCGACAATACGAGATCGTGTCAGCCGAATACACCAAAGTGCAAACGCGTCTGCGCGCCATCGTCGACAGCGATCTCAAACGCGTGGAAGCGGCGGCCGAGGCGGCGGGTGTGCCGTGGACGAGCGGCAGAATTCCGGAATGGAGACCGTGATGCACACGCCCGAAGATCTTCTACACGAATGGCAATCGCAGTTGGAGATCGAAGCGGAGGAAGTCGCCGAAGTTACCGGTGTCGATCGGCGCGAGTTCGTTTTCATGTCACTCGTGGCGGCCGCGGCGAGCACGTTCGGCATCCACGCCGCGTCCGCCCAGGCTGGTGGAAGACCCGCAGGCGGTGCAATACTCGCGCAAGCTCCCGACATCGTTCTCGGAAATGGCGAGCCACCGTCGACGGTTTTCCAGGCGTATCCCGGCGGCACCGGTGCATTGTTGGAGAAGCTCGCGAAAGAGCGCGGCCGATCGGCGTTCGAACGTGCGACGTTCACGGTCGCGAAGTGGACCGGTCCGATCCCGACGTCCGATGAAGCGATCGCGTTCCTTCCCGCACATCGGCTTTCGGCCCTCCTAAAGGAACGGAAGATCACATCATCGCGGCTGACGGAGATCTATCTCGCGCGGATCAAGCGGCTCGATCCCACCCTGCTTTGCGCGGTCACGATCATGGAGGAGCAAGCGCGCGCCGCGGCAAAACAAGCAGACGCGGAAATTGCCGCCGGCAAATACCGCGGTCCGCTGCACGGCCTGCCATGGGGCGTCAAAGATCTCTTCTCGACGAAGGGTGTTCGCACGACATGGGGCTCGCGCGATTTCGAGAATCGCATCATCGACGAAGATGCGGAGGTCGTCGTCCGTCTGCGCGAGGCGGGTGCCGTGCTCATGGCAAAGCTGGCGACTGGCCTGTTCGCGAACAACGACTGGTGGTATCGCGGCCGCACGAACAACCCGTGGGACATCCGGCGTGGCTCGAGCGGATCGTCCGCCGGACCTGCGTCGGCCACGGCCGCGGGATGTGTCGCATTCGCAATCGGGACGGAGACGAGTGGGTCGATCGTCTCGCCGTCGCGCGAATGTGGGCTGAGCGCACTGCGTCCGACGTTCGGACGTGTGAGCCGCTACGGTGGAATGACGCTCTCGTGGACGCGGGATCGGGTCGGGCCGATCTGCCGCACGATCGAAGATTGCGCGATGGTTTTCAACGTCATCCACGGCGTGGACGAAAAGGATCCGTCGACGCTGATGATGCCCTTCCATTTCGACCGGAACATCACGCTCGCGTCGGTTCGCATCGGTGTCGACGCCGCCGCGCCGAAGCAGTTCGTCGACAAGCTGCGCGAGCTCGGCGCGAACCCGAAGCCCCTCGGGCCGCGCCCGCAACTCGGCGGTGGCGGTGGTCGCGGTGGTGGAGGTGGAGGTGGCGGCGCAGGCGAATCAGCCGCCGCATTTGACTTCTATGTCCAAATGAAAGCCAAAGAGCTCGGCGTCGACCTTGCATCGTTACCGACCCAAGCAGGTCGCGCTGGTGGCGGGGGTGCAGCAGCCGATTCCGCGGGCGGGCGCGGCGGACGCGGCGGAGGCAGAGGCGCCGGTGGAATTCCTGGTGATCCGACGCCGATGGCCGCGCTCACCAGCCGCGCTGGCGGCCGCACGGCGCTCGCGCTCGACTTCGTTCAAGCGCAGCGTCGTCAGCATATCCTCATGGTGCGCATGGCCGAATTCCTGAAGGACTTCGACATGTATGTGCCGAGCGAGACGAATGGCGACGTGGGGTTGCATTCGCAGACCGGACATCCCTGTGTGGTCGTACCGTACACGTTCGAGGCACCGACCACGCCGGTGAACGGAGCCGTGATGGGACCTGGCGTCGACAGTGCGGGCGTCGCTGGCGGTCCGGGGATCCAGTACAAGCCGAAACCCATCTGCGCCGTGCTCGCGGGCAATCTGTTCAACGACGACAAGATCTTGTCCGTCGCGCATCAGTTTCAGATCCATACCGACTGGCACACGCGCCATCCGTCGCTGTAGCCAGTGGCTAATACCGCGCAAGCTCGACTGGCCGCGAACGTCGCCGCGGCGTTTGCTGCCATCCTCTTCGGTGCTTCGGTCGTCGCGGTGCGGATCGCCGTGCGGGACGTGCCGCCGCTCACACTCGCTTTCTTGCGGTTCGCGCAGGGATCGCTCGTTCTCCTCGTGGCGCTTGCCGTATTCAAGCGCGATCTCCTTCGCGTTCACCGCCGCGATAATCATGGCTCCTCCCTCCGGCGCTTCGCACGTCCGGTCGGAGTTCCGCGATTGGGGGATCTTCCTTTCCTCGCTCTTCTCGGCGCACTGCTCTTCACGATTTTCCCGTACACGTTCAACGCGGGGTTGCGCTACAACGCGGCGTCGCGCGCGGCTCTGATCGTTGCAACGATGCCGTTGATGACCGTCGTCATCAGCCGCTTCGCGTCGCGCGAGCGGCTCACGGCGCAGCAGGTTGGCGGCGTTCTAACGAGCATCGCCGGCGTCGCGGTCGTGTTGGCAGACCATGGCGGCGCAAGTGTCGGCTCAGTGAAGGGCGATCTTCTCCTCCTCACGACGGCACTCTGCGGCGCGATTTACAATGTGCTCGTCAAGTCGGTGCTCACGCGGTACGCGGGCATCACGGTCACGTTCTACGCGATGTTGTTTGGATCGTTGTTTCTCGCGCCGGCGTCGTTCGCCGAGAGTGGCTTGCACATCGCGGGATCGAGCGCCCAGACGCTCGCGATGGTTGTCTTCCTCGGCGTCTTCGGTGGAGCGTTGGGGTTCTCGCTCTGGACGACGGCCCTCAAGCAGCTGTCGCCGACACAGGTTGCAGTGTACATCAATCTCAATCCCATCGCGGCGACGTTGTTGGCAGCGACGGTTCTGCACGAACAGCTGTCAGGATATTTCGCACTCGGATTTGTGGCGGTGGTGGCCGGAGTGATGATCGTGAATCATCGGCCGGCAAATCGCTTTTCCGAACGCGACCTGAGTGCACCTGCTCCTTCGGACGCAGGCGCCCGTCCCTAGCACCGCGGATCACAATTTGCTGCTACCGCGCGCCTCTGTTCGCCATGGGCGGCGTTATGAAATCGAAACTATTGGACGAAAGTAATGGTCGATGCACCTACGCCGTCGTCTTCGAAGTCGGCGACGACGTGAACGCCGGACTCCTCGACTTCGCGAAGGAGAAGCGTCTCGAAGCGGGCCATTTCACGGCGATCGGTGGATTTCGGGACGTCGTGCTCGGGTACTACGACTGGGACGCCAAGCGGATCGTGCGGAACCAGATCGCCGAGCAGGTGGAAGTCGTTTCGCTCATCGGCAACTTTGCGCGCTCGCCCGAGGGCAATCCACAGTTCCACGCCCATGTTGCCGTGGCGCGACGAGACGGTAGCGTGTGGGGCGGTCACTTACTCGAGGCGCACGCGCGTCCAACGGTCGAGGTGGTCGTCACCGAGTCGCCCGCGCATCTTCAGCGCACCTACGATCAGCAGACGGGGATGGCGGTCATTCGCCTCGGCTGATTCTGCAGCGCATTCGCAGCCGTCTCTCGAAGCTGTCACTGATACTGGATGTACATCGGACGGGGCCGCAGCCACAGCACTTCGCTGGGCGTGAGCATCGCGTCCTTTCGCTTGACGTCGTTGTGAAAGAAGAGTTTAAACCCGGTGAACTCCACAGGCTCGAGCGTGATGTAGTCGCGGTAGGATTCAAACTTCATCCACGGTGGACCCCAGCCGTCCATATGCATCACGATCTGCACGCGCGGATCGAGCACGATCGCATTCGCGTTCGAGATCATCGGCTTCGTGTATCGATGCACGATCAGCAACTTGGGCGGCAGCTTCTTCTCCGTCACGAGCTCGCGAAGCTGCTCTGACACCCAATTGACGTCCTTGGCGTCGAACTGGCCCACCCTTCTCCCAGGCACGACGCCTTCCTTGCCGTAGTGCATCGAGAACTCCGCGTCCATCGCGAGATGGACGTCGGGGCGCGCGAGAAACGGCATCAGCCGGGGCAGCTCGCGCTGCATGGTGCTGTGTCCGACCTGGACGTCGAGAAAAAGGATGGCGCCTCGCTGCTTCGCCCATCCGTAAACGTTCTCGATCATCGACGAATCCATCCGCGCGCGATACATCCCGTCCGGACCCGGCGCACCCTGCGCGACGACTGCGATCAGGTGCAGCGCCGGTTGGACGGGCGTCGACGGATCAGCATGCTCCCACTGACGCACGATCGTGTCGAGCTTCGCCAGCATGGTGTCGGGCGGAAATTCACCGAGCACACCCATCCGCTTCGAGAGCGGATTGCCATAGAACGCAACGATGCGATGGCTGGGCAGGATCGATCCTGCGAGCGGTGTTAGCGACGCGGGCCATTTCTTCATCATACGGCGACCGAACGTCACCGTCGCCGAGAAGGCAATCGAGTCCTTGCGTTTGCGCCCTTCGATGAGCAATGGCCGCAGGGTATCGCTCTCGAGCGATGTGTCGCGCACGCTCAGCGGCAGCTCGACGGCTTTCGACGCGGCCGCGAGCGAACGCTTCGCCGAGTCCGTGTGTGTCGCGTCGTGTGCAGCGGCGTGGGGTTGCGCGTCCGACGAACCGCCGCACGCTGCAGCGAACGCGTACAGCACGAGAGAACCGACGCCGATGGCGCGAGTCACTGCGGTCATTCGAGTTTGTTGTCGGGGTGAACGGGCCAATCGGTGCATCCCTGAAGCGGGCAACACTCATGCCCTATGCTGAGTGCGGTGGCGCAATGTCGGTGGCCCCGTGAACGTGCGGAAGTGATTGACATTCGCGTTGGACGAAGGGCGCATGTCGTCGCGCCGCAAGTGGCTCATAACTCTCGGGTCCCTGAACTCACGACTCGCTGGTTCGCTCAGGTCGTCACTCACTGGCGGGACCTTTCGATCTGGCTGCCTCCCTGAGTCAATCGCTTCAACGCCGCACAGGAGTATGGAACGATGACCGACGTCATGCCCGAAGTTTCGGAGGAAACCGGCGTTGGAACGGCCGATATCCGTCCATTTCGCGTCACCTTTTCGGACGCACAGCTCGCGGATATGCGCAAGCGCATCGAAGCGACACGCTGGCCCGATCGAGAACTCGTCTCGGATGCGTCGCAGGGAGTGCAACTCGCGACAGCTCAGAAGCTCGCGAAATACTGGGCAACCGAACACGATTGGCGCAAATGCGAGGCAAGACTGAACGCGCTGCCGCAATTCATCACCGAGATCGATGGGCTGGACATTCACTTCATTCACGTGCGCTCGAAACACAAAGAAGCGTTACCCCTCATCGTCACGCACGGCTGGCCCGGCTCAGTCATCGAGCAGCTGAAGATCATCGATCCGCTGACCAATCCCACCGCACACGGCGGGACCGCGTCGGATGCGTTTCATCTGGTCATTCCGTCGCTGCCGGGCTACGGGTTCTCTGGCAAGCCCACTGCCGCCGGCTGGACTCCGACACGCGTTGCGAGTGCGTGGGTCGAGTTGATGAAGCGTCTTGGCTATAAGCGGTTCGTCGCTCAAGGCGGCGATTGGGGAAGCATGATCACGGAGCTGATGGCGCTCAAAGCACCTCCGGAGTTGCTCGGCATTCACACGAACATGCCGGCGACGGTCCCATCGGACGTCATGCAAGCCATTTCATCCGGCGCACCTGAGCCGCGCGGCCTGTCGGCCGATGAGAAAGTGGCGTGGGACGAGTTGAAAGATTTCTATACGGCGCATGTTGCCTACGCGATCGAGATGGGAGCACGCCCGCAGACGCTATTGGGGATCTCGGATTCGCCAGTCGGCTTGGCCACGTGGATTCTCGACCACGACAAGGCCAGTTATGCGTTGATCGCGCGCGCCTTCGACGGGAACCCGGGTGGGATTTCGCGTGACGACGTGCTCGACAACATCACCATGTACTGGTTGACGAACACAGGCATCTCCTCGGCTCGGATCTATTGGGAAAACAAGCGCCAGTTCTTCGAGGCGAAGGGCATCACCATTACGGTTGCCGCGAGCGTTTTTCCCGATGAGCTCTACAAGGCGCCGCGGAGTTGGGCGGAGCGTGCGTTCCCGAAGCTCATTCACTACAACAGGGTAGACAAAGGCGGACACTTCGCGGCGTGGGAGCAACCGGAGCTGCTGGTGAGTGAAGTTCGCGAGGGTCTGCGATCATTGCGCTAATAGTCGCTCTGTAGCCAAAAAAAGCGGCCTTTCCGTTGCCGTTCCGTTTTGGTTTTCCGTTCACCCCCGTTGCCCAACCGGTTTATCGCCAACCGGTCCTAGAGAAGAATGCGCGTCGGCCAGAAAACCGGTCGGGCAACGGCACCGAGAACGGAGCGACAGAAACGGGAATAGAACGGCAGCGGCAGGACGCCGTGCTGATGCGGGTGGGGCTGGCTTCGCGCGCGTCTGCTCCTTACCTAGCAGACCCAAAAGAAAGAGCTTGACACCGTCAGGCGTTCGCTGTTATATAACCACCTGGCTAAATAACCTGGTGGTTAGAAAATGCCTGCCGATCCTCTCTCCCTAGCATTCGCCGCCCTCGCCGACCCAACCCGGCGCGCCATCCTCGCGCGCCTGGCCGCCGGCGAATGCACCGTCGGTGAGCTCGCCAAGCCATTTGCCATGAGCGGGCCGGCAATCTCGAAGCACCTCAAGGTCCTCGAGCGCGCTGGGTTCGTCGCGCGCGGACGCGAGGCGCAGTGGAGGCCCTGCCGCCTCCAGGTCGATCCGATCAAGAAAGTCGCGGAATGGACCGACGAGTATCGCCAGTTCTGGGATGAGAGCTACGACCGTCTCGACGCATACCTCAACCATCTGATGTCGGAGAATCCGGACGATGACGACGACGAATAACGCTGCGACCACCAATCAGACAATCTTCTCGACGCCGAGCGATCTCGAGCTCGTGATCACCCGCACGTTCGATGCACCGCGGGCCCTCGTGTGGGCAACCTTCACCGATCCGAAACATCTCCCGAACTGGCAACCCTCTGGCGCCACCATGCCAGTCTGCGAGATCGACCTCCGCCCGGGCGGCTCGTGGCGATACGGCTATCGAACCACCAATGGCAAAGAGTTCAGCGTGACGGGCACATATCGCGACGTCGATCCACCGAACCGATTCGTCCAGGTGATCGAGGTCAATGGCGAAGAGAACACGAGCACGACGACGTTCACCGAGGAGGAAAATGGCCGCACCACCGTAACGGTCGAGAATCTCTACGCCAGCACGGCGTCGCGCGACGAAGCGCTCAAATACGCCAAGTTCGGCACCGGCAGCAGCTACACGCGTCTCGACGCGTACCTCGCGTCCCAGCGCTGACGACCACATCCCGCAGTCGATCACACATACCCAATGAGGAGAATCGTATGAAGATCAAGCTCACGTCCATTTATGTCGACGACATGGACAAAGCCCTGCACTTCTACACCGACGTTCTGGGCCTCATGAAGAAAGCGGACTTTTCGCAGGGGTCGTATCGCTGGCTGACCGTCGCGTCGCCCGAGGATCCGGAGGGCACCGAGCTGCAGCTCGCGCTGAACGACAATCCCGCGGCGAAGGCCTATCAACAGGCGCTGTTTCAGCAGGGCCAGCCCGCCGTCATGTTCTTCACCAACGACGTCAAAGGTGATTACGAGCGCATCAAAGCGCGTGGCGCCGACTTCAACATGCCGCCGACCGAGGTGACCGGCTCGACGATCGCGCAGTTGAGCGACACCTGCGGCAACCGCGTTCAAATCACACAGCTGGCACGCTGGTAGACCAAGGGGTGCCCCACCCACCCCCCCTTTTCCATCTCTGCATCACGCCTCAATGACTGAATTCATCACGATCCGCGGCGCGCGCGAGAACAATCTCAAAGACGTCACGCTCGAGATTCCGAAGCGCAAGCTCACGATCTTCACCGGGGTATCGGGCTCAGGGAAGTCGTCGATCGTGTTCGATACACTGGCGACGGAGGCGCAGCGACAGCTCTACGAGAACTTCTCGCTGTTCATCCGCAACTTCCTGCCCAAGTATCCGCAGCCGGACGCAGACGCGATCGAGAACCTCGCCATGGCGGTGATCGTCGACCAGAAGCGACTCGGCGGCGGATCACATTCGACCGTCGGCACGGTGACGGACATCCATGGCGTGTTGCGTCTGCTGTTCTCGCGGGTGGGCAAACCATCGGCGGGTCCGGCAATCGCCTATTCGTTCAACGATCCGCGTGGAGCGTGTCCCGACTGCGGGGGGCTGGGGAAAAAGATCGGAGTGGTGTCGGATGATTTCCTCGACATGAACAAGTCGCTCAACGAAGGTGCGGTCCAGGTCCCGTTCTTCAACGACTGGGACGTGCAGGCGTACACGTTGAGCGGCTTCTTCGACAACAACAAGAAACTCAGCAAGTTCACCAAAGCCGAGATGGAGCTGCTGCTCCATGGCAAGGATCGCAAGTTCAAAACGAAGCTCGGCGGGAAGGCCATCAACCTCAGCTACGCCGGCGTCATCGCCAAAATCGAGCGCTCGTACATTCAGCGCGACATCAAGACGCTCAGCGAACGCACGCAGAAGGCGGTGATGCCGTATCTGAAGCCGCGGCAATGTCCGTCGTGCAAGGGCGCGCGGCTCAGCGGAGCAGCGCTGGCGAGCAAGATCAACGGCCACAACATCGCTGACCTGTCGTCGATGGAAGTCGGCGAGTTGGTGAACGTGGTGCGCGCGATCAAAGAGCCCAAGGCCGGTCCAATCGTGCAGGCACTCGCCGAACGTCTGCAAGCCGTGGTCGACATCGGGCTCGAGTACCTGAGCCTCAACCGAGAGACGGACACACTCTCCGGCGGAGAATCACAGCGCGTGCGGATGGTGAAGCACTTGGGCTCCAGCCTCGTGGACGTGATGTACATCTTCGACGAGCCGAGTGTGGGGCTGCACCCGCGCGACGTCCATCGCCTCAACGAGCTGCTCGGGAAGCTGCGCGACAAGGGCAACACGGTGATCGTCGTCGAACACGATCCGGCGGTCATCAAGGCTGCCGATCACATCGTGGACGTGGGCCCGAACGCGGGCAGCGGGGGTGGGACGATCGTGTTCGAGGGCACGTATGACAAACTCCTCGAGTCGGACACCCTGACCGGCCGCCATCTCACGCAGGCGCTGCCGATCAATAAGGACGTTCGCACACCCAGCGGACACCTTCGCATCAAGAACGCCCGTGCGAACAATCTCAAGAACATTTCCGTCGGCGTCCCCAAGGGTGTGTTCACCGCGGTGACTGGCGTCGCCGGCTCGGGCAAAAGCTCGCTCATCAACGAAGCGTTCCTCGTGCAGCATCCCGACGCGATCGTCATCGATCAATCGGCCGTTGGGACCTCGACGCGCAGCAACCCCGCGACGTACACCGGCGTGATGGACGATCTGCGCAAAGCGTTCGCGTCGGCCAACAAGGTCGACGCGGGACTGTTCAGCTTCAACTCGAAAGGCGCGTGCGAGGCGTGCAACGGCTCGGGGGTGGTCTACACCGATCTCGCGTTCCTCGATGCGTTCAAGTCACCGTGCGAGGTATGCCAGGGCCGCCGCTTCAAGGACGATGTGCTGTCGTACACGCTCGACGAAAAGTCGATCAGCGATGTGCTGTCGATGACCGTGGCGCAGGCTGTGGACGTGTTTCAGAAGCGCAAAGAGATCGTGCGCAAGCTGCACGCGATGCACGACGTGGGGCTCGCCTATCTCACGCTCGGCCAGCCTCTGAGCACGCTCTCCGGCGGCGAATGCCAGCGGATCAAGCTCGCGAGTGAGCTGCACAAGGACGGTAGCGTCTACGTGATGGACGAGCCGACGACGGGATTGCACATGTCGGACATCGTGCATTTGCTAGCGATCATCGACCGGCTCGTCGACGGCGGGAACACCGTGATCGTGATCGAGCACAATCTCGACGTCATCCGGAGCGCGGATTGGATCATCGATCTGGGACCAGAGGGAGGCAGCAAGGGTGGCGAGGTGGTATTCGAGGGGACGCCGGCGGATCTGGCGAGAGCAAAGGGCTCTCTGACCGGGCAGTACCTCCGCTAGCGTTACCAGGTGACAACACACCACGCGCGATGCAAATTGCCATCGCGTCCCCAGTACGTTGTTCGGCGGTTAGTCGGAAGACTCCCCGTCCAGTTCCCGCCGTGGCCCATCGGCCCATGATCCGAGTGTTTCGAGATTCCCACGGAGTTGAGTGGCGCGTTTGGAGTACGCATCCAGCCGCACCGTCTGCCGTGAGCGCTGACCTCCGCGCCGGTTGGCTCACGTTCGACTCCGGAGCCGAGCGGCGTCGCGTCGGTCCAATTCCAAGCGGCTGGGAAACATTCTCGGACGAACTTTTGGAGGCCGCCTGTCGCCTCGCCGCGGCAACGCGGTCGAGCGACCCGTATTGGAGGCCGGTCGTCGCGGAGGAGGATTCAAACTCCGACGATCAGCGGCTAATCGACGAGGGGCACGGTTGACCCGAGCCTTCTGACGTAGCATCGCCGAGCAATATTGAACTTCGGTTCAATGCGCGCCAGCATTCGTGCAAGCGGCGATCCGCCTCCCGATCGTCCTAGCCCTCCGAAAACATGCCCGGAACCAAAATCGCCGAGGCCCTTCGGCGTGAGCAGATCATATCCGCCGCCTACCACCTGGCGCTGCGCGGTGGCCTACGAGCCGTGACCGTGCGCGACGTGGCGCGCAAAGGCGGCATGAGCACGGGCCTCGTCATTTTTCATTTCGGCACCAAGGAGCGACTCGTCCTCGCCCTGCTCGACTACGTCGTCGCCAAAACCACGACGTTGACCGTCGGACCCGACGTCGAGCAGATCACTTCCCCACTGGACCGACTCATCGCGCTCCTGCGGCAGGAAATGGAGCGTCTGTCCACTGAATCGGCGCGCAACCGCCTCTTCTTCGAGTTCTGGAACGAAAGTATGTGGAACCGCGCCATGCGCGTGCGCATGCAACGCGACCTCGATCGTTATCGCGCGGCGTTCCACCCGCTGGCGGCCGAAGTCATCGCTGACGACCCGGAACGGTTTGCCGGCATTCAGGCGGCCGATCTCGCCGCCGTCGCCGTCAGCTTCATCAAAGGCTGCGCAATCCAATCGATCATCGAGCCCGATCTCGACGTGCGCGGATTCCTGCGCGCAGCCGAGACGCTGCTCGAGTCGCCCACCTCGGGCGCGACTCGCATTGCGTCCCGGCTGAGGAGCTGATCGGGTAGCGATCGCGATGCTCGTTCCCAAGCTCGTCACAACGCTCCGCGGATACGATCGCCGCCAACTGACGACGGACGTAACGGCCGGCGTCATCGTCGGCATCGTCGCCCTTCCGTTGGCGATCGCCTTCGCCATCGCAAGCGGAGTCACGCCCGGGCGCGGCTTGTGGACGGCCATCGTCGCCGGATTTCTCATCTCGGCGCTTGGCGGATCGCGAGTGCAAATCGGCGGACCGACCGGCGCGTTCGTCGTCATCGTTTACGGCATCGTCGCACGATACGGCATCGACGGACTCACTGTCGCAACGCTGATGGCGGGCGTGCTGCTCGTCATCATGGGCGTCGCGAAGCTCGGCGGCGTGATCAAGTTCATTCCGCATCCCGTCATCATCGGATTCACGAGCGGCATCGCGGTCATCATCTTCTCGAGTCAGGTGAAGGATCTGTTGGGACTGCGCATGGGTGCGGTGCCCGCCGACTTCGTTCCGAAGTGGATCGCGTTTTTCCAGAACGCGGCGGCCGTAACGCCGCAGGCCATCCTCGTATCGGCCACGGCCCTCGCGATCGTCCTCGCTTGGCCAAAGGTCTCGCAACGAATTCCTGGCCCGTTCGTGGCGCTGATCGTCACGACCATCGGTGCGCAGCTGCTTCATTTGCCCGTCGAAACGATCGGGTCGCGCTTCGGTGAGCTGAACGCCGCTGTGCCCCATCCGGAGCTCCCGCATCTCACGTGGACGCAGCTCACGGCGCTCGTGGGCCCGGCGTTCACGATTGCGATGCTCGCCGCCATTGAGTCCCTGCTCTCGGCCGTCGTGGCTGACGGCATGATCGGCGGCAAACATCGATCGAACATGGAGCTGGTCGCGCAAGGCGTCGCCAACATCGCGTCGCCGTTGTTCGGCGGGATCCCGGCGACAGGCGCGATCGCGCGAACCGCGACGAACGTCAAGAATGGCGCGCGAACGCCTGTCGCGGGAATGACGCACGCGGCGACGCTGTTGTTCATCACGCTGTTCTTCGGCCGTTACGCGGCACTGATTCCGCTCGCGACGCTCGCCGCGATCCTCGTGATCGTCGCCTATCACATGAGCGAGTGGCGGACGTTCCGCGGCGAGCTGCGAGCGCCCAAGAGTGATGTCGCGGTCCTCCTCACGACGTTTGGGCTCACGGTGCTCGTCGACTTGACCGTCGCGATCTCCGTCGGGATGGGGCTGGCCGCATTCCTGTTCATTCGGCGAATGGCCACGGTCACCAACATCAGCATCTTCGAGGGCGGCTCGGTCGGACTCGAGGACGATCTCTCACTCGATCCGGCGGAACCGTGGCGGACGGCGATCCCCAAGGGCGTGATCGTGTTCGAGATCAACGGCCCGTTTTTCTTCGGCGCCGTCGAGACCTTCCGCGAGACGCTCGATCATCTCGCGGAGCATCCGAAGATGCTCATCATCCGCATGCGCGACGTGCTCGCGCTCGACTCGACGGGCATCCATGCGCTGCGCGACGTCACGCGTCGAAGCCGTCGCGGTGGAACCGACGTTGTCCTTGCAGACGTGCAACCGCAGCCGCTCCTCGCGCTCAAGAATTCGGGCGTGTTCGATGAGATCGGAGGCGGCAACGTCTTTCCGGAGATGGATGACGCGCTCGCGCGAGCCCACGAGCTACACGCCGGTCGCTAGTGCGTAGTCACTCGTCTCGCCGCGCCTTCGAGCTCCGGTGAACGAGGACGTCGACGCGCTCGAGGCTCACCAGACCACCGCCCATCATTGCGTCGATCTCGGGCAGCACTGCGTCGATGCGCTCGCGCGTCTCGACACACTCGATCACGATGGGCAGGTCGGTCGCCAGCTCGACGAAACGATCCGTGTGCAACCGCGAGCTCGCGCCGAAGCCAACGATGCCGCGCAGGACGGTCGCGCCCGCGTAGTGGCGCGACCGCAACAACTCGACGATGGCCTCGTACAGCGGCTTGCCTTGGAACTTGTCGCGCTCCCCAACGAAGATGCGCATGATGACCCGTTCGCCCGTGAGCTCCATTGTGCTTTCTCTGGTCGACTGGAGGTCGAGAGTGTGATTGAGTCGCTGCTCAGGCGCGTCGCAACGCGAGAAGCTGGCCGGCGAATCCGAAGCCCAGGAAGGTCCCCGCGAGCGACAGGAACACGCTGGCGCCAATGTACAGCGCGACACGTCCATATGCCCCAGTCTCGAGGAGCATCGCGTTCTCATAGCTGAACGTCGAGAAAGTGGTATATCCGCCGCAGAAGCCCGTGGTCAGCAGGGCGCGCACCTCGGGCGTGACACCCGCCGACTGCAAGGCGTACCGCATGAGAAATCCGAGAAGGATGCTTCCGCTCACGTTGACCACCAAGGTTCCGAGCGGAAACGCAAGCCCTGCGCGTTGTTGCACGGCATCCGCGATCCAATACCGCGCCACGCCGCCAAACGCTGCACCCAATGCGACGAACCAAACGAGCTTCACGTGCACCTCGATAGCGGTCGACAGGACAGAAAAAACCTGCCGGCCCCGTTAGGGTCTGGCAGGAGTCATCAGCGCTCCACAGGTGGACGCGGTTTCGGCGAACTCCATCGCCATGAATTTGTTGAATAAAGACTAATGTGCGTGCCCGCTGTCGGCAAGCTGAAGCGGACGTTCGTCTACATGTGCATATGCATACCGCCCATCGCCGACACTTTGTACGCCGGTCGGATCCGGAAGAACACGAGACCTCCGAGCGGTGATCGACTCCCGTAGAAGGGCTCGAGACTCTCGGGAACGCGATTGACCGTCCCCATCACGCCGAGACCGGCCGTGGCGCCGAACCGTTGAGCAAAATCCCGGATGAAGCCGAGCGACAGGTTGCCGAGATCGAACTTCCGCGCGGCCGGAAACGCGGTGAGCGGAAGCACGAGCTCCTCGGCAGACTTTCGCGCGTACTCCGCCCGTCCGAAGATCGTGTTGTGTTTGTCGAGAATGGCTTCGCTCTCCAACAACGCGGTGTTGCTCCAGCCCTCGTGTGAAACATCGTTCGCGCCCCAGACGAGCGACGTCGCCCATTGACCACTCTTGAGCTTTCTCGAATTGAGCACCGATGCGGTCAGGCGATGGACGGATTCGTCAGGTCGCAACGCTTCCGGCGAGTTCAGGAACCCATAGCCCGCCGTCATACTCCACTCGGAATCGGGATTCACGGTAAGACGGCCAGAGTACGAGTCGAGGCGGATCGGATCGAAGTTCCAGCGTTCGTCGTCCGGCTCGCGTCCGTTGAAGAGCGACCCCTCGAGCTTCCAGTGTTTGCTATAGACGCCGGCCGTCAGCACGCCGAACGTGACGTGGGTGGCATCCTGCCAGTGGTGGCCGATCGGCGCAACTGGGTTATCCAGCGCCGACGGTCGATGCATGTACGCGACCGGCCCGAGTGCCGGCTCGCCTGCAGGTGCCACATAGAATTCGAGTGCCAGCCGCGAGTTCACCGGCACCTCGTACAACGCACCAATTTCCATCCAGAAGTCGTGGGGATGCTGCCGGTCATGAAGCGGACTGCCGTTGTTGCTTTCTCCGGTTTGCAGGAGGAGCGGGTATCCACTGGTCGTGACCGTCGCGGGTTCGACACTGAGCATTGCGCGGCCCTGGAATAAGCCCCGTCCTGCCTTCTGACTCGCCATCAGCATTCCCCAATTCATCGAGCCGAACTGGTCACTCCCGCGATCGCCGCCCTGCTTGTTGTATTGCGCGAAAGCAGTTCCGTGCGCCATCAATTCCCACTTCCCCGCCATCGTGTGGTGCATCGGGAGAGGCACTGCGTCTGGAATCCACGTGGTTCCGGAACCCATGCGGTCGGTGGAAAGGCCGAGGGGGCCCGTCATCATGCCGTGCATTGCGGAGCTGTCGGACATGACATGCTGCTGTGCCGTGGCCGTGCCGACGAATACACCACACCCAAGCAGCACACCGAGGCCGGTGCGCCATGTTACACGTCTGCTCATTTCACTCCGTGGGGAGCGTAGCGCGCTGCGCGGGCCGAAGCAGTCGGAAAGCGGCAGGCGCGAATGATTCACCGACGCGTATGCGCGACCGGTGGGCTCACACAATCGATTGTCGAGAGCCTACGCCTTGGGAGGAGGCGGTTCGGGTGCGAACGCGAACGAGATCGGCGCGTCGAGCGGGATGCTGGGAGCTGCACCGATCAAAGTCGGTGGCGCCGGATCGAGTGCTGACGATGCCAGGCCGAGGCTGACCGTGCAAGACGCCATGGCGTGGCAACAATCGGCACGGGCGGGAACCTGGCATGCGTCCTTGTCACCGTCCGTCATGCTGCTCGCGCGCGTGGCTCCCGCCGATGCGTGATGTTGCGGCATGACTTCCGTCGCCACGTTCGACATCTCGTGGTGGTGTGCACACGCGAGATCGTTCGCGATCAGGTTGAGGTGCAGAAGCAGCACCCACGTTGCGATGGCAGTCAGTCGGCGAATCACAGTTGGATCCTATCCACGCCTAGCGCCGAAATGAAGGGCGCACGACCTGTTTGCTTCCTTTCGCCTCCGGCGTGGTTCAAGAAAATCGACCGGATGACGCAGTGGACAGCGTTGTCCGCAAACCGTTCGGGCAACGGTATGGAACGGAGGCCCAAAACGGGAAGGCAACGGAAAGCTCGGAAAACACGCTTCTACCCGCGTCTTCTTCTTCGAGGATTGATTCAAATAGAGAACAGATAAATCACGCTCTTGCCGTTGCCAATCCGTTTTCGGTCGCTCCGTTCCCGCGCCGTTGCCCGACCGGTTTTGTGTCCCATGAGCATTTACTTGGTGTCTCGCAACCCCACCCGGCGGCCGAGGATCAACTTGATAATACTCTTATCGCCAGCGGCGGTGAGTGCGGTGCCGTACCCGATGTTGAACTCCCACGCCGGACCGAAGTCGATGTTGGCGACGCCGAAAATCATGTGTTGCTGGTCTGCGATCGGATCGAGGCGCTTGATCGAGCCGGTGCTTCCATAGTACTCGGCCGCGATGTTGACCTTGCTGGTCACGTCGAAGCCGACGTTGAGATTCGGCGCGAACTCGAACGGCTCGGCGGCATTGGGGCCGCGCAATGCTTTCTCCAAGACGGGATTGAACGAGACGTACACGCGTCCCATCTCCTTGTCGATGATGGGGCGCAGCTCGTAGGTCCACGAGTCGGCGGAGAATTCCTTTTTCGCGTAGCCGAACTCCTGTGAGATGCTGACGCCGACCGGGAGGCCCCATGTTGTGGGAACTGTAAAGCGCGGTCGGAGGTGCGTGCCGACCCACTGAAAGCCGTGATGATCGGGGACGGCCATGAACCAGTAGAAGCCGAGCTCTGTCCAATCCGACAGTCCGCGGGTGATCTCGACGGTCTCGTGCCATGCGCCCTGCGTGGGCAGCTCACCGAGTGATGTGGTGAAGTCGCGGCCCTTCCGCGTGAAATTGCTATGGAGCTCGTAGATCGTGACGCCTTTGGGAACCGTAGGCGAGCCATAGACCTGAATTTCGTAGTTCTCCTGGGCTGCAAGCGGCGCCGTCGCGAACGCTGCGAGCAGCGTGGACGTCAGCAGCATAGTGACGGCTCGGGAAATCGGTCGCATCGGTGACAATCCTGTGTGCTCGAGCGCGTGAGTCGTGGTTTGGATGCGCCCAATATACCGGCTTGTCGGCGATCGGCGAGGAGCGGTGGAACGGCTCCAGGTCTCCAAACACTGGAGCACCCGCTCCAGAAAAAAACACTGGCGCCGCGACCGGAGTTGCTTCGGTCGCGGCGCCAGGAACGCTAACCAGCCTTTACCGCTCGGAGCACCCCAAGAAGCATGCAAGCGGGATACGGCTGTTCGGAACGGCACCCGGCTTGAACAGGTCTGATAGATCGTTGGCGTTGACGGCATCACCGAGAAGCGGCCCGACGCGGAAGATCTGCTGCATCGTGCGCAAGTCGGAGGAATGCGTGAAGAAGACCGAGCTCGCGTACGGGAGCCCGTCGACGTTCGGGTGAGCGCGCTGAGAGATGACGATCTCCATGATCGTGTGAGTGAGGTCGTCGGGATTGTCGCCGGATGCGACGCCCTCGGACTCGTCGTTCCAGATGATGATCACGCCGTGGTTCTTGTAGGCGTTCGACGCCATGATGGCTGGAACGATCTGGGCGAGGAAGTCGTCACCCTGCTTGATCCTGGCCGGATCGCCGGTGAGACCCTTGTAGCCGCCAGTCAGGCCGGTGTGCATGTCATTGAACTGGTTCGGCGTAATCCAGTTGTACTCGGCCACGTCATCATTCGCCAGATCCGTGAATAGCTGCTGAAGCGGCGCGTAGTGCGTGGAAAGCGGATTCGCGGCAGTCGTGTCATTGCCGCCATTGGTGTCGGTGAAGAACACCATGGGGTTGTGCTTGGCGGCGTAGTTGAACTGCGCGGCCAGATTGAAATCGTTGACGAAGTCAGTGGCGAATACTCCGCTGAAGCTCGTGAGAGGAACGGTCCACAGAGACTGTGGGCGCGGGACGTTCGTGAGCTGCCCGGCGGTATTTCGCACGAGATCGATATCCTCTTGATACGACCGCCACGTGTGTCCAGCTGCCATGAGCAAACCGGTCAAATGCTGATCGGTGTTTTGGTTGGTCCCGTTGACTGCGTACGGATCGCGGTCATTGAGCACGCCGAAATTGGTGCCCGCTTCTGCCCAGATATAATTGGGCTCGGAAGGATGGATGTGCGGGTTGTTCCCGCCGGGCGTGGCCAGGACACTGCGGTAATTCGTGGCGAAGGCAACCTGCTCACTGATGTGAACAACTGAGTCCTTGATGATCGCGTACGCCGAGCCGTCGACGAGACTGTTGATGAACGGCGCGGCCGGATTCTGGAAGACCTGCTGGATCCCGCCAGTGAACTGATTCGCTGGCTGCGTCCAGTTGTGATTCTCCATCGCGATGACGAAAACCGTCTTGATCTGTTGGGCGTGTGCGTCGGTGTTGGCCAGGCCGGCGAGAAGGGCAAACGTGCCGAGCGCGCCAGTCCATCTGACGTGCGTCATTCGTTCCTCCAGGATGAAAGGGACTGAGAGCGCCGAATGGGCGGTCAAGGCGTTGCGTTTCCCCGAACGACCATCCGACAACCCCAGAATCACTCGGCACCTTTCATTTGCGACTTACATTTGGTCACGATTCCGCAACGGCAGCGCGTCGATGTTTAGTATTTGCTCAACGTCGATCGCTCGGAGCCGGCGTTAGCAGCCGACGCGCGGTCTTTAGAAGGCTGTTAACGATTCTTAACGCGACGGGGGACCAGATGCGGCCGCGGAATTGCGTGCGCGCCGCGTGCGTCAAACGGCGCTACGAACGCCGATCGAATTCCTGTTCGTGAAAATTCCTGTCACGATTGTAGAGGTAGGTCTTCCACCGCTCGCACGTCCGCATGCTGCCGCGATGTCGAGCGCTGTGACAATCCCGACGAGCCGTTCGTTCTCCGTAACCAGCACGCGCTGAATTCCACGGTCACCCATGAGAGCGGCCGCGTCTGACCACGGCTCATCGATGTCGCGCTGAGTGCGGGGGACGCCGGGGAGGGCGCTGACAAACATCAAGACGTCCGTGGTCGTCATGACGCCGACCAGTCGGGGTTCGACTGAACTGCTATCAGGACATCGCGAGATTCATTCGTCGCATTTCCTGACAGAGACACGTCTCTCCCCCGACAGTCGCCGACGCTCACACGGGCGATACTGAGGCTGCGCTCTATTTGCCACAGGAGATGGCCGTGCCGACGACGACAACAGCACTACCGAATCCCTCGAGCACTCGCGTCGTTCACATTCCCGCCGAGTGCGGATCTCTCACCGCCGAGTTGACGCTTCCGCGGGATCCACTCGGGATCATCGTGTTCGCAAGAACGAACGCGGCGCACCGACAGACGCGGTACGATCAGCAGCTCGCGAGTGCGCTGCACAGCGCGCGCTTCGGCACGCTTCTGTTCGATCTGCTGACGCCCGGCGAGGAGATCATCGACGACATGACGTGCGGGCTTCGCGCCGACGTGGCTCTCTTGTCGCGTCGGCTGATCGAGGCGATCGACTGGCTGGAGGACAATCACGGAGTTGCAGGCCGCAACATCGGCGTGCTGGGCGAGGGCCCTGGCGGCGCAGCCGCTTTCGTCGCCGCGTGCGTCCGTCCAACACGCGTCTCGGCGATCGTTTCATATGCCGAGCGACTGGATCGCGCGCAGCCGGTGCTGGCTCGAGTTCAAGCTCCGTCGTTGATCATCGTGTCGGGCAATGAAGAAGACAACGTGCGATCGAACGACATGGCCTTCCGTCGGTTGAGATGTCCGAAGGAACTCGTCCGCGTCGGCGTCGATCGATTCACGACCACCGAAATCCTCGACAGGGAGATCACCCGACTCGCGTTCGACTGGTTCATCGAGCACGACTGCTCCGGCCTGGTACACACGATGCCTCAGCGCGGAGAACTTCAGTCACGGCGACGAGAACTACGATGAAGACCATGAAAGCGGCGGTCTTCGAAAGACCAGGCCGCATCGTCATCCAGGAACGGCCAATTCCGGACGTCGGGCCAACCGACGCGCTACTCCGCGTGACGTTGACGACGATCTGCGGCACAGACGTGCACATTCTGAAAGGCGAATACCCTGTCGCACCGGGGCTAATCGTCGGGCACGAACCCGTCGGTGTCATCGAGCGACTCGGCAATGCGATCACGGGCTACGAGGTCGGCCAGCGCGTCATCGTCGGCGCGATCACGCCGTGTGGACAATGCAACAGCTGCCTCGGCGGCCACCCCTCCCAGTGCCGCGGGCGCCCCATGGGTGGCTGGCGCTTCGGCAATACTATAGATGGGTGTCAGGCTGAGTTCGTGTTGGTGCCGGACGCGATGGCCAACCTGTCGCCGGTTCCTGATGGTCTCACCGATGAACAGGTTCTGATGTGCCCGGACATCATGAGCACCGGAATCTCCGGCGCCGAAAGTGGGAACGTGCGAATCGGCGACGTCGTCGCCGTGTTCGCTCAGGGGCCGATCGGGCTGTGCGCGACCACCGGCGCACGATTGCGCGGAGCGTCACGAGTCATCGTCATCGACGGCATCGCCGAGCGATTGAAGCTCGCCAAGACGCTCGGTGCCGATGAGGCGCTGGACTACAACAAGACGGACCCCGTCGACGCCATCATGAAGTTGACGAACGGACGCGGCGTCGACGTCGCCATCGAGGCGCTCGGCAAACAACAGACGTTCGAGTGGGGACTACGCGCCCTCAAACCAGGCGGTGTGCTGTCCAGCCTCGGCGTGTACTCGGGCAAGCTGTCACTTCCCGTCGATACGTTCGCCGCTGGGCTTGGTGATCACACTATCCGAACTACACTCTGCCCTGGTGGCAAAGAACGTATGCGTCGCCTCATGAGCATCGTTCAATCGGGCCGAGTGGACCTGCGTTCCTTCGTTACGCATCGGTTCACGCTCGATCAGATCGAGGAGGCCTACGAACTGTTCGCCAACCAGCGAGATAACGTCATCAAGGTCGCGATTACACCGTAGAAGGCCGCTAAGCGGACCGCTCGCTTGCGCTCGCTGCAGACCGCTCGCTGCGAAAGGCGACTTCGTCGCTGCTTGAGCAGCGTAGCGCTCCGCGCGGAGCGTCAGCGACGCTTCGCAAGGAGCGTCAGCGATCGCATTGGCGTGAACGATGCACCCTGGTCGCATGAACTCGACTCTCACGCCACAGCGCATGACTTCAGCGCCCGCGGCCAAGGACGCGGTCACCGCTAACCTCATCGTTCCATTCACTCAGGCGCATCGGAGCGACGTTCCGTCGCTCGGTGGAAAGGGCGCAAACCTGGGTGAGATGACCGCTGCCGGGCTACCAGTTCCGCCCGGCTTCGTGATTTCCATTCGCGCATACGAGGCGTTCTACGCCGCGAACGAGCTCGAGGCGGAAGCCCGGGCCGAGCTTGCCAAGGTCAACGCCGACGATCCGGCGTCGCTCGAACGCAGCGCCACTACGCTTCGCCAATTGATCCTCGACGGCGAGATGCCCGAGGATCTCCGGGACGCGATCGAGCGAGCGTATGACGAGCTCGTGAACGGCCACCCTGGGGCGCGCGTGGCGGTCCGGTCGTCAGCGACAGCAGAAGATAACGCTGAATACTCGTTCGCCGGGATGTTTGAGAGTTTTCTCAACGTCGCGAACAAGCGCGAGCTTCTCGACCGCGTCAAGGACTGTTGGGCGTCGACGTTCGGCGCGCGCGTTCTGTTCTATCGCATCAAGCAGAACTTGCCTGCCGAGATGCCGGTGGCGGTCGTCGTACAGCAGATGATCAACTCGGAGAAGTCGGGCGTCATCTTTAC